>OATE01000004.1_pt1 | contig 313075 bp, 234 predicted proteins | sample 1475901 | NCBI WGS metagenome assembly OATE01 (sample SAMEA2579944, study PRJEB22360) | human gut metagenome | reverse complement strand
TTGTTTTAACACAGAGTTAAAGTTTATTCTTTGGATGCAAATAACAAGTGTTTTACGTGCAAAAGACTTGTTATTTGCATCTAAGAATAAAATGGCCGGAAGAGGGCGTTAACAATGTTAATGAAGAGCACTGATACACCCAACCGGAAAATGAGGAAATTAAGATTAAAAGTCAGTGCTCCGACCTTTTTAAAGCAATGTACAAGGATCTTTCTGCTTAACAAAGCATTGTGACAGCAGTACGGCAAACGGAGTATCGTATACTCTTGCTTTCTGAGGACACCCCTTTACACAGGCACAGCATTTAATGCAGCGTTCGGCATCCGTATTCAACTCGTCACCTTTTATAATGGCACTCACGGGACACATCTTCGCACATGCACCACAATGAGTACACAAGGATTCGTCTTCTACCCAAGGAGTACGGGGAAGTGGGACACCACTCTTACGCAAAGCAATCACCTTTCGCAAAAAACGGAACAGCGGAAAGAAAGGCTGGCGCGGACGCCGGATTTTACGGACATCCACTGCATACAGCTTCTCCGGCTCGGCAGCAGATGCTATTTTATCCGAGATCTGCTTTCCAAAATCAGCTGCCAAAGTAAGATCACGTTCATCAGGACGTCCGGCAGCTACGGGATATTTCTCTGTACTATATGAATGTTCTCCAATGAAGGTTGCACCGGCAATCACCTTAAATCCCTGTTGAATAGCCCAATAATCAAGTTCCATCAACGATTTTTCATAAGCGCGATTACCATATACCACCACGATAACTGCCGGAGTATTATTTCCACGTACACTTGCCAGACGATCCATGGCCAAAGGAGCCACACGCCCTCCATATACAGGTACGACAATAATGGCTAACGCAGATTCGGTAATTACTAAATCTTGAGCTGCCTGTTGTGTTAAATTCGTGTTTATCACATTTGTTATTCCAGTTCCACGAACAATTGCCTCTCCAACTTGTTTTGAGGTGTGGGTAGGCGAGAAATAAATCAGATGGACTTCGTTTGCTGTCATAATAGTTATGTTTTGTGCAACAAAGGTACACTTTTATGAAGAAAAAAAGAGTAAACGATCATAAAAACCAAATTTATTTATTATCTTTGCGGCGTTGAAACATTCCGATAATCCTCCAACGGGAGACGAAACTCGGATTTCCGATTCAACAAAACATCCCAAATTCATCATATAAAAACTGTTGCGTTTGTTAAGCTTCCGGCCATTGCGTCGTAGCTTCGGCCGTACGTATTTCAACAAATAAAATTAAAATATTAAATAACTCACATATACTGTATGTATAATATTATCCAATTGAACGACAAAAATTTGTCGGAACTACAAACTATTGCCCAGGAACTGGGTATCAAAAAAACAGACTCGCTTAAGAAAGAAGAACTTGTCTACAAAATCCTTGATGAACAAGCTATAGCCGGAGCTACTAAAAAAGTAGCAGCTGACAAACTTAAAGAGGAACGTAAAGAAGACAAGAAAAAACGCTCTCGAGTGACAGTAAAGAAGGAAAACGCCGACAAGGTTTTCTCTTCTACCAAAAATGGCGAACTGACCAAGACAGATGCCAACGCACCTGCAACCAAAGCACAAGCTAAGACAACAGAACCGACTAAGGAAGCAACTAAAGAGATGAGTACTGAAACGAGCGCCACTCCGGCAGAATCGACAAAGGTAACTCCTTATGCCACTCCGAAAAAGAAACCGGGACGTCCCCGCAAAAACGCAGTGGAAGCAGAAACCAAACCTGCAGAGGTTACAGCAGACAAACCTGTAACAGCCCCAGCGGTACAGGAAGAAAAGCCGGCTGCTCAACCGGAAACGGAAAAACGCCCTATCAGCAAACCGATCCTCAAACCGAAACCAACCGTTGTAGACGAAGAAAGCTCAATCCTCTCGGATATGGATGCAGATGATGATTTTATCCCCATCGAAGATCTGCCTTCAGAAAAAGTAGAACTGCCTACTGAATTATTCGGCAAATTCGAATCAACAAAAACAGAACCGGTAACCACCACTCCCGAACCGGCTGCACAACCTCAACGTCCCCGTGTCATTCGCCCACGCGACAACAACAATTACAGCAATAATAATAACAATCAGCGCAACAACAACCAACGTCCTCCTGTACAACAACGTCCCATGCCGCAACAAAATGCAACTGAGCCCGCTCCTGTTCAGGAACGCCGTGTGATTGAACGCGAAAAACCATACGAATTCGATGATATCCTCACCGGAACCGGTGTATTGGAAATCATGCAGGATGGCTACGGATTCCTCCGTTCATCAGATTACAACTACCTCTCTTCACCGGACGATATCTATGTATCTCAATCACAAATCAAACTATTCGGACTGAAAACCGGTGATGTAGTAGAAGGTGTAATCCGTCCGCCCAAAGAGGGTGAGAAATACTTCCCATTGGTGAAGGTTTCTAAAATCAACGGACGTGACGCTGCTTTCGTGCGTGACCGTGTGCCGTTCGACCACCTTACTCCACTTTTCCCGGACGAAAAGTTCAAGCTTTGCAAAGGCGGCTATTCCGACTCCATGTCGGCACGTGTGGTAGACCTCTTCTCGCCCATTGGTAAAGGACAGCGTGCACTGATCGTAGCCCAGCCTAAGACGGGTAAGACCATCCTGATGAAAGAAATTGCCAATGCCATTGCTGCCAATCATCCGGAAGTATATATGATTATGCTGCTGATTGACGAGCGCCCGGAAGAAGTTACCGACATGGCCCGCAGCGTCAATGCCGAAGTGATTGCTTCTACATTCGACGAACCTGCCGAACGCCACGTAAAAATAGCCGGTATCGTTCTTGAGAAGGCCAAAAGACTGGTAGAGTGCGGACACGACGTAGTTATCTTCCTCGACTCGATTACACGTCTGGCACGTGCATACAACACTGTATCTCCGGCATCGGGCAAGGTACTTTCGGGTGGTGTGGATGCAAACGCACTTCACAAACCAAAACGTTTCTTCGGAGCAGCCCGTAACATCGAAAACGGAGGTTCGCTCACAATCATCGCTACCGCCCTGATCGACACCGGTTCTAAGATGGACGAAGTGATCTTCGAAGAGTTCAAGGGTACAGGTAACATGGAGTTGCAGCTCGACCGCAACCTGAGCAACAAGCGTATCTTCCCGGCTGTCAACATTGTGGCATCGAGCACACGCCGCGACGATCTGCTGCTCGACAAACAGACACTGGACCGCATGTGGATCCTGCGCAAGTACCTGTCGGATATGAACCCGATCGAAGCAATGGACTTTGTAAAAGACCGACTGGAAAAAACCAAAGACAACGACGAGTTCCTGATGAGCATGAACAGTTAAAAAAGTCCTTTTGTGAACAAAACATAAAAAAAAGAGTGAGATTCTGTTTGATTCTCACTCTTTTTATTTAGCTTTGCACTACATGCATCATAAACAAGCATAAAACAAACACCGGAAATACAACAATTGCCGTGGGAAAGTTTATCAATATAGCGTTTATAGCAGTAGTAACCCTGTACTCTGCCACTACACATGCTGCCGATAAAGCAACAATGCACGTGTCAGCGCTCCAAAACCTGATTGACAACAGCCTCAATTATAGCAAAGAGGCTCCTAACGACAGTATCATCCGCTGGGGGCATGAACTGGCTCCTATCCTGAAAAAGCAGAAAGAATACAAAACCTTCTTCCAACTGAAACAGCTTATTGCGACTGCCTATGCCACTCGCGGAGACATGAACATGGCCATCGACCATGCCCGCCAGATGTACAAGGAAGCCAAAGAACTGAATTACCCCATCGGCATTGCCCTTTCCAGCCGCGCCATCGGGGATGCTTACCTCAACGCCAACATGCAGGAACCTGCCATTGAATCCTATAAGGAAGCCCTGGAATTGCTGGACAAGATACCGGGCAGCGAAATCCTCGAACAGGAAATACTTCCGAAATTCATTCTGACCCTGATCCAGACATCACACATGGACGAAGCACGTACCTATCTGAAAAGATTCGAGAACCTGCATACCGCCGCTCCAACTCCTACATTCCACTTTTTTTTATGTGCGTGTAAAGCTTACTATGACATTGAAGCAGGCAATCCGGAGAAAGGGAAAGCCAGTTTGGACGAAGCAAGGAAAATCAGTGACCAACTGAGATTCCTCTATCTCCGCAGTATCTTTAACTACATATTGGGGCAATACTACCAGGCTATCGGTGAGTATGGACTCGCCTTGCAACAATATGAACGCCTGATAAATACCCCTAAAGCACCCGCTCCCAACAAACACATCGGATTGCAGTTGGAGTGTGCGCAGCTACTGACTAAGATGGGAAGGACAGAAGAAGCCTGCCTGATCTACCAAAAGGCCAACGAACAAAAAGACTCGCTGAACGCTTTGAGTTATGCCCGGCAAATCAATGACCTGAGAGGCATGTACCAGATAGACCAGATGGAAATCCGGAACCAGATACAACGCAACCAGATCACCCTGTGGGTTATCATAGCTTCCATTTTCATATTAGTGCTTATTTTGCTGCTGATCGTCCGCATCCGGCAGGAAGCCAACCGCCTTCTCCATTCCAAAGAAGAGTTGGAGATTGCGCGCAAGTATGCCGAAAACGCCATACATACCAAAAGCCTGTTCCTATCCAATATGAGCCACGAAATACGGACACCGCTGAATGCCCTTTCCGGATTTTCGTCCATCCTGACCGAAGAGTCTATCGACAATGATACACGACGTCAATGCAACGACATCATCCAGCAGAATTCCGAGCTGCTGTTAAAGCTGATCAATGACCTGATAGATCTGTCGAGTCTCGACCCGGGTAAGTTGACTTTCAACTTTAAGGAATGTGACGCAGTCAATATATGCCGCAACGTAATCGATACTGTAGAAAAGGTGAAGCAAACCCAGGCCGGAGTCAGTTTCATCACTTCACTGGACAAACTGACTCTGCGTACCGACGAATCACGTCTGCAACAGGTATTGATCAATCTGCTGATCAATGCCACCAAATTCACCACCGAAGGCAACATCACCCTGACACTGGAGAAAGAGTCAGAGACCATGGCCCTGTTCACAGTAACGGATACCGGATGCGGCATCCCCCCGGAAAAACAGAATCAGATATTCAATCGTTTCGAAAAGCTGAATGAAGGGGCACAGGGAACAGGACTGGGACTCTCCATTTGCCAGCTTATCATCGAACAAATCGGAGGAAAGATATGGATTGACCCGGAGTACACCGGAGGTGCACGCTTCCGGTTTACACACCCCATCGGACCCACAAAAGAAGAGGAGGCAGAAGGATGAAACGATTCATACTGATCCTTATTGCATGCTGTCTGGCCTCAGGAGCGTACGCGGACGGACAAACAGAAGCCGACAGCCTGTATCGGGTGGCACAGACACTTCCGCATGATTCCACACGTCTGGAAATGCTCAAGAAACTGGCACAAATAGAACAGTTGACACCCAAATGTATCACATATTCAAACCTGCTGAGAGAAGAAGCAACTCTACAGAATAACGATAAATACAACACCATAGCCGCCTATCTGCACACAGTGTACTACTATAACCAAAGCAACCGGGACAGTGTAAAGAAATGGCTGGACATTATGGAGCCTTATGCCCGGAAGTCGAAAACCTGGGATCTGTATTTCGACGCTCTCCGCTTCCAGACAGACCTCTACACTTATGAAGAACAATATGAACTTGCCATCAACGAGGCAAACCAGATGTTCGAAAGGGCAAAGAAAGTGGACTGTGTCCGCGGACTGATCGGAGCCAAACAATGTCTGGGCAATGCTTATATCGGCACGGAGCGATGGGACGAGGGAATGAAAGCATTGGAAGAAGCCTATCAACTATCTTCGCGAACGGACAATGCCGTGGTACGGATCTCGATCCTTTGCCAACTGATTGCGGTAGCCAAGGATAAACAGAACAACAAACAGCTGTCCGAATACCTCGGAAAGTTAAAAGAGACTTTGCAACAGCACACTGCCACAAACCCGATGCTCAAAGAGGCATTTTATGATGTTTATCTGTTCGGTGAGGTGTACTATACCTATTATTATCTGAATACCGGCCAATCGGAACAGGCACACAAAAGCCTGGAAAAAGCCGGGAAATATCTTACTCCCAATACTTTCTTCATGTACCGGGTGCTCTATTACGATGCCTATGCAGCTTATTACCGAACTCGAAAAGAGTATGACAAAGCACTTGCGAAGATGGACTCTACCATCATTTTATTACAGGAAGACCGGAACAGCAATTATATCCACCAGCAGCTGTCTAAAGCCGATCTTCTGGTAGAAGCCGGGCGGAGTGCGGAAGCTCTTCCGTTGTATATCGGGACACTCCACCTGAAAGACTCCATCGAAACGACTATTTTCGATAAACAGATGCAGCAGATAAAGGCCAAATACAATATCGACAAAGTAGCTTTGGAAGAAGAACAGTTGAAAAGCGATATCCAACTGACGGCTTTGGTCATTGTCGGCATTGTCCTGGCAATCCTGATTGTCTTCATGCTTCGTATCTCGCACGTTCGTAAAGCATTGGAGCTATCGGAAAAAGAGACACGGAAAGCAACCCGTATGGCGGAAGAAGCCAACGAGATGAAGAACCGCTTTTTGTCGAACATGAGTTACCACATCCGTATCCCGCTGAACGGCGTAGTGGGCTTCTCGCAACTGATAGCTTCCGAATCCAACATGACCGACGAAGTCCGGAAAGAATACTCCTCCATCATCCAGAAAAATTCGGAAGAGTTGATGCGCCTGGTCAATGATGTACTCGATTTATCACGGCTTGAAGCAGGCATGATGAAGTTCAATATTCAGGAATACGGACTAACCGAACTCTGTAACGAAGCTCTCTACATGGCGCGTATGCGCAACGAAGAGAACATCTGTATCCGGCTCGGAAACGAAACAGCCCCCGGCCTGGACATCCGTATCGATACGGCCCGTTTCAGCCAAGCGCTGCTGAGTACTTTGACTTATCCGCAGAAGTGTGAAGAAAAACGGGAGATCGACTTCAAAGTGACCCATGACACAGAAAAGAACATGATCCGTTTCCGCATCATTAACTCCCCGTTGGCCGACGAAAGATTTACCTCACAGGAGGTATACATCCGCCACGAAATTAACCGGTTGTTGCTGGAGTATTTCGGAGGAAGCTATAAAGTACAGGCAAACGCAGGCGAAAAACCGACCATCCTCTTCACCTATCCGTTGGGAAAAAATTGACTTCTTTTCCCGGTGGCTCGTCAACTTCTGCAGAAAGTTGTATCTTTGCGGCCTGCAAACTAAAATCCTTATTTATGTATACCAACAAACAGATCTGGAGTGTCAGTTACCCGATTCTCCTGAGCTTGCTTGCGCAAAATGTCATAAATGTCACCGACACCGCCTTTCTGGGACGCGTCAGTGAGATAGCTCTTGGTGCCTCTGCCATGGGCGGGCTTTTCTATATTTGTATTTTCACCATTGCCTTCGGATTCAGTACCGGCTCACAGATCGTCATTGCCCGCCGCAACGGTGAAGCGCGTTATACCGACGTGGGGCCTGTCATGATCCAGGGAGTCTTGTTCCTGCTTGCCATGGCTCTTCTGCTTTTCGGCTTTACCAAAGCATTCGGTGGCAACATCATGCGCCTGCTGGTATCTTCCGAAAGCATTTATGACGCCACGATGGAATTTCTCGACTGGCGCATTTTCGGCTTTTTCTTCTCGTTTGTCAACGTCATGTTCCGGGCACTCTATATCGGAATCACCCGCACCAAGGTACTTACCATCAATGCGGTAGTAATGGCTCTGACCAATGTGGTACTGGACTATGCCCTGATATTCGGACACTTCGGATTGCCGGAGATGGGCATCAAAGGAGCCGCCATCGCCTCGGTAATAGCCGAAGCGGCTTCTCTGCTGTTCTTCCTGATTTATACGTATATCACCGTCGACCTGAAAAGATACGGTCTCAACCGTTTACGCTCGTTCGACCCGGCTTTGCTGATGCGCATCCTCAGCATATCGTGCTTCACCATGTTGCAGTATTTTCTGTCAATGGCCACCTGGTTCATTTTCTTCGTGGCTGTGGAAAGGTTGGGACAGCGTGAACTCGCCATTGCCAACATCGTACGAAGTATCTACATCGTCATGTTGATTCCGGTAAATGCACTGGCAACCACCACCAACAGCCTGGTGAGCAACGCCATCGGCGCGGGAGGCATCGAACACGTGATGCCCCTGATAAACAAAATCGGGCGTTTCTCTTTCCTGATCATGCTGGGACTGGTCATCGTAACCGCCCTTTTCCCACAGGCATTGCTTTCGGTATACACCAACGAGGCAGCGCTGATCAGTGAATCCGTACCATCGGTATACGTTATCTGCGCGGCCATGCTGATTGCTTCGGTAGCCAATGTGGTATTCAACGGCATATCGGGCACAGGCAACACTCAGGCGGCACTGATGCTCGAAGCCATCACCATCGCAATCTACGGATCGTATATCATTTTCATCGGAATGTGGGTAAAAGCTCCCATCGAATGGTGCTTTACAATTGAGATACTGTACTATACACTGTTGCTCGCCACAAGCTATATTTACTTCAAAAAAGCAAAATGGCAGAACAAAAAGATATAAAGTACAAGAGATTTTTGTACATTTGCGGCTGATTTCACCACAGATTACACAGATTAGCACAGATACTCTCTATTTCAAATACAAAATCCGTGTTAATCCGTGTAATCCGTGGTGGATTTTACACATCATTAGTAATTCATAATTCAAAGATATGTTCGACAATTTAAGCGAAAGACTCGAAAGGTCGTTTAAGATTCTGAAAGGTGAAGGCAAAATCACCGAAATCAACGTAGCAGAAACCCTGAAAGACGTGCGCAAGGCACTGCTCGATGCCGACGTTAACTATAAAGTAGCCAAAGGCTTCACGGATACGGTGAAGGAAAAAGCATTGGGACAAAACGTGCTCACAGCCGTAAAACCAAGCCAATTGATGGTGAAGATCGTTCACGACGAGCTGACTCAACTGATGGGTGGAGAGACTGTCGAGATAGATACCAAAGGCCAACCGGCAGTCATCCTGATGTCCGGTCTGCAAGGTTCGGGTAAGACTACTTTCTCAGGCAAGCTGGCACGTATGCTGAAAACTAAGAAGAACAAGCGCCCGTTGCTCGTTGCCTGTGACGTTTACCGTCCTGCCGCCATCGAACAGCTTCGTGTATTGGCCGAACAAATCGATGTACCGATGTACTCGGAAATCGACAGCAAAGATCCCGTTGCCATAGCTCAAAACGCCATCAAGGAGGCACGTGCCAAAGGTTACGACCTGGTAATTGTCGATACGGCCGGACGTCTGGCAGTCGACGAGCAGATGATGAATGAAATCGCAGCCATCAAGGAAGCCATCCAACCGAACGAAATTTTGTTCGTGGTAGACTCCATGACCGGTCAGGATGCCGTAAACACCGCCAAGGAGTTTAATAAGCGTCTCGATTTCGACGGCGTAGTGCTGACGAAGCTCGACGGTGACACCCGTGGTGGTGCCGCCCTCTCTATCCGTTCGGTTGTGAACAAGCCTATCAAATTTGTAGGTACAGGCGAGAAACTCGATGCCATCGACCAATTCCACCCCGCCCGTATGGCCGACCGCATCTTAGGTATGGGTGATATTGTTTCGCTGGTGGAACGCGCGCAGGAACAATATGATGAAGAAGAAGCCAAACGCCTTCAGAAAAAGATTGCCAAGAACCAGTTCGACTTCAACGACTTCCTCAGCCAGATTGGCCAGATCAAAAAGATGGGTAACCTGAAAGAGCTTGCATCGATGATTCCGGGTGTAGGCAAGGCTATCAAAGACATCGACATTGACGACAATGCTTTCAAGAGCATTGAAGCCATCATCTACTCCATGACTCCGGAAGAGCGCAGCAATCCGGCTATCCTGAATGGCTCGCGCCGTACACGTATCGCCAAAGGTAGCGGTACGACTATCCAGGAAGTGAACCGCTTGCTGAAGCAATTCGACCAGACCCGCAAAATGATGAAGATGGTAACCAGCAGCAAAATGGGCAAGATGATGCCGAAGATGAAATAAAACTGTACTTTTCGTCCCGAAAGCTTGACTTTGGCTTTGAGATGATGTATCTTTGTCAATGTAATCATTCAATAGATTCAATCAGAATGCAATAAAAGGAGGAAACCGTGGTTCCTCCTTTTTTTATGCACCTGACCGAAAGGAGAACCTACAGCCCGCAGCTTAAGCCTCCGAAGACGGTTGCCATACTCCCGAATGCCGGCTGCATTTCCTCCAAATGCTTACTGCATTTCGGCAAAACCCCGGCTCTACTTGTATCGGACCGAGGCTCTATCCCGAAAAGCACCTCCCTGCTTTCGCCCCCTCCCCTCCTCCTGTTAATAATCCATAAAGCTACTCTTGACAAAAAACAGGGGATGATAAATGATATTACTTTTGTCTGATACCATAAAAACATTGAATCAATGAAACACATTCTCTTCACTCTGGCGTTTGCTTCCATAGCCGGGATAGCCAACGCACAACACAATGGGCACTCCTATACGGTAGAAGGTTTGATAAACGATTCTACCCTGAACGGACAGACACTCTATATCAGCCGCTATGACGACGGAATGAAAGTGGATAGCACGCAAGTGACCAACGGGCAATTTAAATTCACCGGAAAAGTGGACATCCCCTGTTTTTGCCGCATCGATGCAGGGAGAGAGTATGCCAACTTCATCCTCGAAGGGGGCAACATCCAGGTCAATGTACTGACTCACAATGACCCGAAGGGAACGCCAATGAATGAGGAGTATACCCACATATCTGATAAGGCATCTGAGCTGACCACAGAGTTGAGAAAAAGACATGCGGCCATCGAACAGCAAACAGAAGACAAATCGGAACAACTCCGGCTTAAAAAAGAATACACCGATACTTACTGGCTTCCGACTTATACCCGACTATACAAAGACATGTTTATGAAGAACCCGGACAATGTACTCGGAGAGTTTGCCATCAGAGAGCTTGCCATGTGCGCTTCGCCCGAAGAGATGGACACCATATTTGCGGCTTCCGGCCCCTGGTTGAAGTCACTGAGCGTATATCACCGCATCGAAAAGCAGTTTCAAGGCATGAAAGCGACGGCAGTAGGACAAAAGTTTATCGACTTCAGCGGTAAGACCGTAGACGGTACCGCAAGCTCTTTATCCGATTTTGTGGGCAAAGGTCAATACACTTTGGTAGATTTCTGGGCAAGCTGGTGCGGCCCCTGCCGTTCCGAATCGCCTCATATAGCCGAACTCTACAACACATACAAAGACAAAGGACTGACTGTCCTGGGAGTAGCAGTCTGGGACAAACCGGAAAATACCAAAAAAGCGATCAAGGAACTCAATATCGACTGGCCGCAAATTATCGACACCGGTATGACGCCCATGGATCTGTACGGTGTAAAAGGTATCCCTTTCATCCTCCTCTTCGGACCTGACGGAACCATCATCGCACGTGGCCTCAGAGAAGAAGGAATGAAAAATAAAGTAGCCGAAGTACTAAACAATAAATAACTCAATAAACGAATAAGAAATGACACTGATTGATGGAAAAGCCATCTCCGAACAAGTAAAACAGGAGATTGCAGCCGAAGTGGCAGAAATAGTGGCTCATGGAGGCAAACGCCCTCACCTAGCAGCCATCCTCGTAGGACACGACGGAGGCAGCGAGACATATGTAGCTGCCAAAGTGAAAGCCTGCGAAGTGTGCGGATTCAAGTCGTCACTGATCCGTTACGAAAGTGATGTGACAGAGGACGAACTGCTCGCCAAAGTACGTGAACTGAATGATGACGAAGATATAGACGGATTCATCGTACAACTTCCGTTACCGAAACATATCTCGGAACAAAAGGTGATTGAGACCATCGATTACCGCAAAGATGTGGACGGATTCCATCCGATCAACGTAGGACGTATGTCTATCGGACTGCCTTGCTATGTATCGGCCACCCCGAACGGTATCCTCGAACTGCTGAAACGTTATCAGATAGAGACCTCGGGTAAGAAATGCGTCGTACTGGGACGCAGTAACATTGTCGGTAAGCCGATGGCAGCACTGATGATGCAGAAGGCCTATCCGGGAGACGCAACGGTAACCGTATGCCACAGCCGTTCGAAAGATCTGGTGAAAGAGTGCCGGGAAGCGGATATCATCATCGCCGCACTGGGACAACCCAACTTCGTGAAAGCGGAAATGGTGAAAGAGGGTGCTGTAGTAATCGACGTAGGTACTACCCGTGTGCCCGATGCCAGCAAGAAATCGGGCTTTAAACTGACAGGTGACGTGAAGTTCGATGAGGTAGCTCCGAAATGCTCCTACATCACCCCTGTTCCGGGAGGTGTAGGCCCGATGACCATCGTCTCTCTGATGAAGAATACTCTGCTGGCAGGTAAAAAGGCGATCTATCAATAACCCATTCCTCCGTTTCCCTCTTCATAGAGGGGGAAACGGAAATTTTTTCAATACCTTAGCATCATGAATACGATATTTAAAACTACAAGCTTGTGCGTCCTTCTCTTCGCATGTACCCCATGGGCTACCGCACAAAATTTCTCTATCGACTATCCTTCATATCAAAAAAGAAATACCGACGCACTTGAAATCAGCCGGATCGTCCGTAATGACACAGCTACCATTCTGTATATGGATGCTTACTCGCGCCCTAACTATTGGATACGGCTGGCTTCGGGGCTCTCTCTACACGGAGTGCAAAGCGGAAAGAATTACCCTGTCGTCCGATCGCAAGGTTTCGAGCTGGACAAGCAAGTATACATGCCGGCTTCGGGCAATGTGACGTTTATCCTGCAATTTGCCCCTATCGACCCGCAGGACCGGACGATAGACTTTGCAGAAAGCAACAATGAAGAGGACTTCCGGATCGAGGGGATTTGCCTTGACGCATCTGCCCCCCAAAAGAAAGTACACTGCCACCTGACCGGAAAAATGGCAGACCGCCCACAAACCAGCCGCCTGATACTCATAGAAAGCAACAAGAATACGAACGGTACCCCGTGGATTTCGATACCGGTACGCAACGGCATCTTTGAGTACGACTTCTATACCGACCACGAAAAGGCTTACGAACTTATCTGCTGGGACGACCTGCTGAACGGCTGTTGGTATCCGGTCACTTTCTTCGCAGAGAATGGAACGGTATCTTTCACCATATCTCCCATAGACGCACACCCACCCTATCGCATAGAGACCCTCAACCCACTGACCACGGCCCTCCGGCAATTTGAAGCGGAAGGGAAGGATAAGTTCAGTTTCGATGAACTCAACGCACGAAGAGATACGCTCGAGAAATACGGACGTTTTGAAAGCGAAGCCATGCAAGCACTCTGGAAAAAGTTCGATCAGGTGAAAGACAATCCCGAAGAAAAGAACAAGTTCTTCAGAGAAAGGGACCGCCTGGAAGAAAGTGGCGAAGCATTCACAGAAGAAGCAAAAGCACTGATGAAGGAAAGGGAACAACTCTTCCGGAAAAAGACTCTTTGGGAAACGGAACAAGCCTCGCAACACCCTTCGCTGTTAGGACTATTCATCTTGAAAATAAAGGTGGAGAACGCACGGAAAGGCGAAGACGTCACCCCCTATCTGGAAGCATTTCAAAAAGTGTACGCCTCCCGCTATCCCGAACATCCTTATACCCGGGAAATGCAAATGTTTGTCGACAATAACCAGCCCAAAGCGGGAAACCGTTTCATCGACTTCTCCGCTCCCGACCTGAACGGCAACATGGTTCAGTTGTCCGAACAGATCCGGGGCAAAGTGGCTCTGATCGACCTATGGGCCTCCTGGTGTGGTCCGTGCCGTACGGCCTCCAAGCAATTGATTCCCATCTACGAAAAATACAAAGACCGTGGATTCACCGTCATCGGCGTAGCGCGCGAGCAGAACAGCGATATCCGTATGAGAGAAGCCATACGGAAAGACGGTTACCCCTGGCTGAACCTTATCGAACTGAATGATGTTCAACAGATCTGGTCAAAATACCGGATACCGAATGCTGCCGGAGGAACTTTCCTGGTGAACGCCCAAGGAATCATTCTTGCCGTGAACCCTACAGCCGAGGAGGTGGAACACATTCTTCAGAAAGAACTTTAATACCTGTTGCTTATGAAACATCTGATTCTTCTTTCCCTGTTTTTCTGCTCTGTATCTTGCAGCAGCAATGCACAAGAACAGCCCGTCCCTGTCCCGGCGCCCGATACGATATCTGCGCAGAAGATTACACTCCTCTTTGCAGGCGACTTAATGCAGCATCAGGCACAGATAGATGCAGCCCGGACCACCAAGGGATACGACTACACGGACTACTTTAAACTGGTAAAAGAAGAAATCAGTAAAGCAGACATTGCCATCGGCAACCTGGAGGTAACTCTCGGAGGAAAACCTTACCGGGGTTATCCCGCTTTCAGTGCTCCCGACGAATATCTGTCCGCCATAAAAGACGCCGGCTTCGATGTATTGATAACCGCCAATAATCATTGTCTCGACCGGGGCAAAAAAGGGCTGGAACGAACTATCCTGATGCTGGATTCGCTACAAATTCCTTATGCCGGAACTTACACTGACAGTACGGCCCGTGCTTCACGCTATCCACTATTGTTGGGACAGAACGGCTTTCGGATTGCCCTGCTCAACTATACATACGGCACCAACGGCATTAAAGTCTCTCCCCCAAACATAGTCAACTACATCGACAAGGCTGTCATGACACGGGACATTGAAGCTGCTAAGGCTCTGCATCCGGATGTATTGATTGCCTGCATGCACTGGGGGATCGAATATCAGTCACTGCCCAATAAGGAGCAGACCTCCCTGGCCGACTGGCTACTTAGTCAAGGAGTCACCCATGTGATCGGTTCCCACCCCCATGTAGTGCAACCCATGGAGCTGCGGACCGATACCCTCACCGGTCGGCAGAATGTAGTCCTCTACTCTTTAGGCAATTTTATTTCGAACATGTCTGCCCGTAAAACAGACGGCGGACTGCTCTTTAAACTCGAATTAATGAAAGACAGCACGGGCATATCTGTCAGTAATTGCGGATATGGTCTGGTATGGACGGCACGCCCCATACTCTCCAAAAAGAAAAATTACGTTTTATATCCCGCAAGTATTCCGACAGACTCTTTATCGGCAGAAGAACGTAACCGCCTGAAAATCTTTATTAATGACACGCGTGAACTCTTCCGCAAGCATAACCGCGGAATTAATGAATACATTTTTTGAAGAAAAAAGTTCGCGAAATGTTTGCAGATTTAAAAAGAATCGCTACCTTTGCATCGCATTTGAGAGAGATGCTAACATGGTGGATGTAGTTCAGTTGGTTAGAGCGTCAGATTGTGGTTCTGAATGTCGCCGGTTCGAGTCCGGTCTTCCACCCAACGAAGAAGAGGAAATTCAATAACGAATTTCCTCTTCTTCGTTATATATCAGGCTTTCCAGAAAATTATATTACTTTAGAGGCAGGGCTTTGACCCTGCCTCTAAAGTAATATATAGTCATTAAAATGAAATATATTTTATCAGGCCGCATTTAAAAACGCGGCATGACGAACTTATCATCAGGAGATGTAAAGGACAATCCCGGAACAGAACGACGCATATCTTTATAGGCATGTTCTTTAATCAGTGAATAATCTGTAGCATCCAGGGCATAGTAATAATCATCTTTATCTGTCGATAACTTTACAGTCCAATCAAACATATTTCCAAAGATGGTCAACTCATCTTTTGCCGGATCGAAACCGGGGAGAGCTGATTTCACCAAACTTCCATCACTATTGATAACATAAAAATGATGCTTGCTATCAACCATATACCCCAAAGTCCGGCGACTACGGAACTCAGTAATAAACACATATTCCGGCAAGACTCCTTCAGGCAACTGAATAGCTTTCACATACGGACGTCCCTTGGTGCACTTCAGATGGAACAGTTTATGGTTGGCATCTAAAACCAGATATCCCTCATCATAGTCTTTACGGGTAGTCGGATTGCCCGAAGCATAGCTTGCGGGAAAAGCAAACCCTTTCTGAACCAGCATATCCGTAAACAATTTGCTCTTCGCCTCATCTATACGATTCGTCTCCATACGAATAAATTCCATACCTTTATCGGTAAAACGGAATGCATCTTCGGGCATTTTTAAATCCACCCGTTTGGACATGGACTCCATCAGGAAATAAAGTCCTGTCTGGGGAGCATTGATGGCTGACGGCACACTCTTGAAAGTAAAGTTTGTCAATTGAATATCTTTCGGACTAACCGCCTTGCCACAAATGGTATCAGGGAAACGTTCGTCCGCCGTAAGCTGGCGTACATAGAGAGAAGGCAATAAACTGTCCACCTGCTGCTGTGTATATGTATTGCCTTTTGTATCATAGCGGTGAAGTTGCTTATTCTCATCCAGTTGTGTAATAACAAAATCACCAAGTACGGAACTATACATAGTAAAAGGAGCTTTGACAGGCTTCAGTGTGAGAAAAGCATAGCACCAAGGCAACTGCCATACAAGCAGAACAGCCACAGTAACATAAAAAAATATTTTGCTGAATCGAATCATGTTTGTTTGATTTTTTAGTAATAAACATTCAGTTAGTCTTGCTTACCGGCCTTGAACCGTACCACAGAAATCCACGAAAGAGAAGCGATAAGCAGCGTATAAAGTGTCAGCCAGGGCAAGAAACTATTATAAGCCTCCGCTCCCGGAGCCAGAAAGTAGACACGGAAAATCAATGCCGCAATAATCAGATTCAAAACCCTGCGTTTCCATGTGGGCTCCAGGCAAATCCATGAAACAAGCAAATAACCGGCAAATCCGGCAAGGAACCATGGAGCTGCAGATAATAAGATACGCTGCACCAACTCACTTGTAAAATGTTGTGGCAGATAAACTCCCATAATAATAAAACTCATAGCAAAACAGGTTACCAGTGCAAGTACACCATAGGCCAACATCGACATGACCATCTTCTTCTGTGAATAAGGCAAATGCAAAGTAAGTTTCAAACACTTACGTTGCATCTCGGGAAAAAACTGTACGGCAGCAAGCAAAATACCGATAAGTAAAGGGACAAATTGCAACAAATCAATAAATATAGCATCCTTCTGAACCATTACCACCCATAAATGATCGATTCCCTGTATGGCAATGGTGCGGCCAATACGAAGCATGGAATATCCTGTGATTCCTATCATAAAAAGAGTTGCCAGCAACAAATACCAACGCGTTTTTATCCACTCTTTATAAAATATGGCTTGTATCATATTTCTTCTATTTATTTACATATTAATACTTTCCGGTAAGACCGATAAAGGCATCTTCCAGACTTACATTTTCGTGCTGCAAACCAGTAAAGGGAACTTGACTTTCCTTCAATAGTTTCTCCACATCCATGGGAGGCAAAAAAGAATACGTCTCCAAGGTCTGACGGATGACAGCCGGATGATAGCAAGTTGCCGGCAACTGAGGCTGATAACCCTCGGGTACAGTACAAGTATATCTTCTCAGCTCTTTCATCAACGTTTCAATAGGTTGTTGAATAAGGATAGAGCCATAATCCATAATAATACAATCATCAATCAACCGCTCCATATCCTGAATAATATGGGAAGTCAGGAAAACAGTCTTGTTCTCGGAACGGGCATAGTCACGCAAATAATCCACAAAAAGGCGGCGATAACCCGGATCAAGTCCTAAAGAGAAATCATCCAGAATCAACAACTCCGGATTTTGTGCCAGGATCAGTCCCAATGCCACTTGCGAACGCTGTCCGTTCGACATTCTTGAGATACGTTGCCCCGGAGCTACCTTCAGTTTATTCATCAAGTCATAATAAGCCTCCTTTTTCCATTGTCCCGGATAAAAAGAAGCATAAAACTTTTCTATCTGTGTGATATTCATAAACTGATATTGAACATGACCTTCCAGCAATAAGCCGATATTCCTGCGTAAAGCAGGGTCCATGGTCTGAATGTTCTCACCAAAGATGCGACATTCGCCCGAACGTGGCTGAAGATAACCGCTCAATATATTAATGGTTGTCGTTTTCCCTGTGCCATTTTTACCCAACAATCCCAAGATACGCCCTTGAGGTACTTCAAAACTCAAGTTCTCATAAATTTTACGTTGACCGTAATAATGAGTCAGGTTCTTACATTCTATAATTGCACTCATGCTTTATAAATCATTTTTCGTTTGTTATTAGAAACACGTCAGGAAAAGAATAGGAATCAGAATACCGGCCACCAACTCGACTCCCCCTCTGCCCCACAATCCTTTAGGACCTTTTATCATCACCATACCGCTGACAGTGATAATAATCAGACAGACAGCAAAGGCATCGGCAAACCAAGTCCACCACTTGCCCGGATTGAAATGGAGTTGTACCATGGAAGAGATCAGCGGACGGCGCTTCACCCCCTCGTAGACAGCATCTTTTGTCCGGGTATTAATCACCAGACTTGAACCTCCTTTCAGAAAAACCTTAATCCGATCCGGTTTCGGATAATAATATTTAGTAAAATTTCCGGCTTCGTCCAGTGGTTCCAACAAAGCCAAAATCATCTTCTCATTGACTTTATTCTTGTCCGACAGGTCCTCTGTTATTTTATATTCCGTTCGTGTCACTGTATAATGGGGATTTATGCTATCCCTATGGTTCATTACGATACCCGAAATAGCATAAATCAAAATCATTCCTGCAAAGAAGAAAGACAGATCACGGTGGATAATCCGGCTCCATTTGCGGAATGCAGCACCTTTATTCTGCGATCTCATAAGAACTGGCTTCCATATAGTAGAATGACAGATAATCTTTTCCGGTAGCAGCTTTTCTTTCTGCTATCTTTGCGCGAAAGTCTGCAATACGGGCTTCAGGAGTGTTGGCTGTTTCGCCGCGTGCTTTTTTTTCCGAATCACATCCGGCAGCAGTTTCTCCATGAGATTTTTCGGTCTGGGCTTTCAGTTTAGCTTCCCAGTTTTGCAAGTAAGCTTCATCTACCCGCTGTTCCTTTAACGTTCCGGTCACTGTGACAATGGCATTGATACATTTGGTGTCAAACGAACCCAAAGGTCCGGCTTCCACACGAATCGTTTTAGTATCATCACTGCCCATCAGGAATATTTTTGTAGCTCCGTGCTTGCAGGTATGTGTGCAGATTCCTTCTATAGTCACCTCCCGGTTAGCCAGTGAATCGGCATGCGCCAGCAGGTTATCGACGCTCAATGCCGCCGGAGCCGCCTGCTCCGTTTTTTCGGACTGACTCTGTTTGTTACTGTTTCCACAAGAAGTAGTAGTTACTAAAGCTGCCATTAAGGTTGCAGCGACCATAAACTTAATTTTCATATGCTAACTGTTTTTATTTTTTCAGAAAAAGATGCCCAGTGAACAAGCGGCATACTGGGCCGTTCCGCATTTTTTATAATATGCAGTCTGCCATTGAACAGACAAAGACAGGTTATACTGTTTCATGATAGGATAATCCCCTTGCAGACGAATCCCTACCATACTGTAGCTATCAGATAAATAGTCAATATTCGCCAACAAAGTCTGGGCGGACGACTTCGCGGCATCCAATCCTGGTAAAGAATATTCAGCCGATAAATTGGCATAATATCCACCGTTAGCTTCTGCGGTCAATCGCAGCTGCCTCTTCTGATACTGCAAACGGGCACGCAAAGAACTCTCCAGAGCAGACAGGTGAACAAACCGGGATACGGCGTTGTAATCCGTCTCCAACCGATGGTAGATTATGTTTGGAACAATTGCTCCTCCCCATACACCTTTATCAGTCAAAAGCTTCTCCCACAAACCACTTACGGCAATCCTACTATTCGTGACCTTCATTCCCGGAGATGTGCTGATTAATGCTCCATAGGAGCTTCCGCCCGCCTCTCCGTAAATATTCTCCGTTCCTTTACGGACTGTATAGCCTGCATCCAGTTTCACTGCAAGATGTTCTGCCTGCTGAAGTTCCCGCATCCAAGTCACGTTCCCTTTCAAATCAGTCGTATTCAATTCCAGCAAAGTGAGATTATTGGCATTGCTCAATTTCTTGTCCATCGACATACGGTCAATTGAGACTGTGGCCGATATCCCCTTCTCCGTATCAGCCGGCAGAATGCCTATGCTTCCTCCCCACCGGGTGCCTTGATGCTTCGTTCCGGTCTGGTTTCCGGCAAAACGCACATAATCCATGCCCAATCCCAACATATGGTATACCGAAGTGGAACCTTTATCTGCAAGGAATGAAATCTCACTGTTCTGTTGATAAAGCCGGAAATCTGCGGAAACTCCCAAACGATATGTCCCCAGACGATATCCTGCTCCCAAAGCAAAAGAGAGATCGGAAGCTGTATTACGCGGACGCGGATCTTTATCCCGATAATTATGAGACGCCCTGTAACCACCGGTGATTCCCCACGTCCAGGAACCCGACTCACTGGCGTAACCTCCATTGAAATAATAAGTTTCTCCTTTCAGGAAACCGCCAATGGAATCACCGGTCACGTAAGGAGCGATCAGTTTCCAGTCTATATTTTCATTCCATAACACATTCTCCTGCTTCTCACTTCTGTATCCTGCTGAACCGAATACACGATCACGTTCCGAAAGAATGACGAAGGAGTTGACATCTACCCCGATACGGGTATCCTTATCACCTTCCTGTTTCAAAGATGCTTTTCCTTTATCATGATAAGCTCCATTTACGTCCAGCCTTGTCCATGTATACGGAGTATAGTAATAATAAAGTGCCGGATTCCGCCATACCTCACCACGAAATCCGGTCGCGAATGAAGCGGTACGGATCACCTTATCGGACAGGGAGAGTGTGTCGGCAGTCTGCCCGAAGGCTTCCTGCCGACTCTCCACAAATAAAGCAATCAGCAACGTAATGATAATTCGGATTCGCATCATGAATAATAAAGATTTATATATCAATAGGATGGATTCAATTATTTGTTAAACAGGCTCGGAGTAGCCGCAGGTGTGAAATCAACGGTAGAGTTATTTGTATCCTGCAATACTTCCCGATCACCATCCTTATAGGCAGCTTTACGCATTACGCACTTTCCGATGTTTTCTGCAACGGTATTGTTCACACCGATATAAGTATGCCCCATATCCAACCCGGTAGAGGTAACATTCCACTGCCATTCATTGGAAGCACCTACATTTACAGCATCAATCACCCACTCATTGGGGAACTTATATTTGCTTTGCGGTTTACTGGCTGTTCCATTTTGCATGATATACGTATAGTTGTATGCATAGTCTGAAATATACTTTTCTTTAGTCATGCCTTTGGGTAATCTGCCGATAGCATAGGCGCGATTTCCCTGTTTATTCAACACCCAGATAGTTTTGGAATAACAATAATAAACATCCAGATTGGGAACAGCCGGATTATCCACATCTTGCTTTGATTCAATATACCACTCAAAATTGGCTTTACTTAAATCTATAGAATTCGGATTAGCCTCTTTATGATTGATCGCATTGTCACAAAGGATAAAGGACTCTCCCGGTTGTACCGGATAATCTGTTCCGCTGCCCGGCACCGCTACAACAGAGCCTACCGCAATAGCTTCATTCATAATATCCGGATCTACCGACTGATATTTCTGGGTAGTTTGGAATTGTGATTCCATAAATATCAATCCATCCGCATACAAAACTTTATCCGAGTTATTATAGATACGTACATACTGGTCGCCATTATATTGCTTGCCTGCTTCATTATAGGTTCCGGGAATAAATATCTCGGCAATCACAAAATCGGGGTCACCTGTATTGAGTACATGAACTTTCAGTTCCAACTTGTATGACCCTCCGGATACGGCCACATTCTGTTGCACTCCCTGTACATCGACTTCCACCGGAGTTCCATTCTGTGAGTAAGTTCCCTTACCAATGAAAGTTACATTATACAACCCGTCCGCCAATTCAATACTTTGAGCCGGATAGGCAATGTCTGTCTTGACAGATGTATTTACATTTTCAAAAGTATAGGTTCCACCGGTCAGTTGCAGGCCCTCGATGGTTGTATCTACAGTAGTGGTAATACCTACAGTGGATATGCTCACTTTGTCATCATCACTACATGCGGTAAATCCCAGCATTGTCGCAAAAAGGATTGCGATTGTCAATTGATTCTTTTTCATCTTCATTTCTATTTTGTTTTATTATTCATTTACTAAAAAGTCAAGTTCATTTCCATACCGAAATAAGGCGATTCGGACGTTCTCCGTTGCAGTACGCCCCGTAACGTATAATCAGGATAAATACCCAAAAGCCGGTTTACATAAAAAGCCAGATTCAGATACTTACCGATCCGTTTACTCGCCTTCAGATTGATATCCATATAAAAAGGCACAGTAGTACGCTCAAAATAAGTGGCTGAATATTTCTCCACCAGATGCTGTAACTGAATATTGTTTTTATCTTCTTCGCGAAACGGATGCGTTTCACCGGATTGATCGATATAGCTTACCGGCACGCCGTTATTCCACAAGTTCCGTCTGTTGGTATACCAAGTGCATTGTGCCGACGTGGAGAAAGTAAGTCCCAAACGCTGTATATAGGTATCAAACATAAAGTTCGTATTGAATGCCTGGCTTTCTGTTCCGTTGTCCCCATTATACAACCCCACATATTTCAACTGTTTGTTGTCCAACAATATAGAAGAGGCCTTATATTTGGGAGAGTCCGAATTATAAACTGTCTTTATCCAGGCTCCATACATCGTGACGCGGGTCTTGAGAGATTCGATTCGTTTGGAAGCGAACTGAAACTCCACTCCTTCTTTACGCACCTTCATTACATTGCCTTGTGTGGAATACACATCCAGATTATATTCATTTGCATAAGTCAACTGAGAAAGTTGGGGAGGAGCCGTCAAAGCTGAGCCGTCGATACTTGCAGGATCATATAGCTTATACGCCAATGATTTATAATAAGTGATATCATCAAAAGCATTGTTCATCCGTTCGCGGAAATAAGTCATCGACAGACGGTTTCCCTTATAGCTGACGTCGGCCCGCACTTCCCATTTCATGTTACGTGCCGGTTCCAACTGATAGTTTGTATTATCCCATTTATACGTCATCATATTGATACGGCGATAATCCGGGTTGGTATGGTAATAATTCAGCTGGATCAAGTCTACATACTTAAAATCCGGATATAGCTGTGCGGTGGTCGGCATACGGCTGATCCAGCCCAAACCTCCCGAAAAGGCAACATTCCATCCGTTTGATACCGGCAAACTCCATTGCAAGTCCAGACGGAGATCGGGATATATCTTACCCTGCATCTTATATTTAGTGTCCAGCCCCAATAAGGACTGCAAGCGGATACCGGCCGTAAAAGCCAATTTATGTCTATTTACAGGAAGATTCAACACCTCCTCGGCATAGAAGGCGAAAGGTTGCAGCCCCGGTATGTCCTTAAAACGGCGCGGACGTGTACTCAAACTTTCACTGATGGGCCGTGTCACATCGAATACCTGGCCTTCTCCCAAATTCTTCTGATAATTCCATTCCACCCCTATATTCATTGCATTTTGCAGCATCCCCAGTGGAAAAGCCAATTGCGTACGGGCAGAAGCCGTAACATATAAAGGTTTACCGTCAATTTCCATCTGCGCCACATAATTATAAGGCAGATAGATGCCATCAGATTCTCCGGTCTCTGTCTGAGTAGCAATAGCGGCCGGACGATTCAGAGACACAGATTTCGTTTCACGCATCTTCTCCCACTGCCAACTGACAGAAGTTGCCGCGCTAATCTCACGAATCCACGAATGGTTAGGGAATTTCAGGTTCCATTTTCCTGCCATCTTCAAACTACTGAAGTCTGATTTATAAGAGTCCTCCTTTACGGTTGCATCTTTATCCCGTTTCGCATCATCAAACGATCCGGTATAGTCGGTACTGATATTCCAATGAATATTACGTTCATTCCATAACCATTTTCCATCCAGACGGGTGGAGGCTGTGAGACGGGTATAGTTTTTCACGCTGTTGCGCGGATCTATTTTTGAATCCAGATAACTCAAATCGGCATTCAAAACATAACGTCCGTTCCCGTCCAACCGGAATCCTTTGCCCACTGAAAACAGTTTGCTGGTCTTATCAGCCTTGAAGCGTGCAGATAACGGACTTTCGCTGGTTTTACGCTGGATAATCACAGCGCCGTTTGCCACGTTACCATAAGCTACAGAGGGAATACCACGAATGATCTCCACCTTTTCAATATTATCAGTCGGAATGGTACGCATATCCAGTCCCTTTGACATCGTACTCGTCGCATTTACAGCAGAAGTGCTACTCGGCATATACTGCAGATTGGCATCCGTATTCTGAAAAATACCATCAATGTAAAATCCAACTCCCAATGAAGAGATATCTTCCGTCTTACCCGTTTCACGTATACGAATCAGATTGGCCTGTCCCATCTGAGGATCAGCCGATTTTCCCCCGGGTATCAGTTCCATCAAATCACTGAAACTGCTGGGTTGAAGATGTTTCATGGCAGTACGGTCGACTATGGAAGCACTGGTAGCACGCTTTGATTCGGAAGCAGTCACTACCACTTCGTTCAACGCCATGCTTGAGGGCTTTAAATGAAAGATTTCTGAAGTATTTCCAAGCACTTTAATCTCTTTTTCGGTAGAATCATACCCTAAATAAGATACGACGATCCGATAGGTCCCGGGCTTGATATGAAGAAGTTCAAAATGTCCGTTTGCATCTGTTATTCCGCCATAAGCAAACTGTTTCTCCACAAACAACTGAATGGTGGCATAATCCAATGCTTTATGAGTTTGTTCATCCAATACAGTACCCCGGAATACAAACGTCTGCCCCCACGCACGAGACACATTACAGCAAATTATAAATAAAAAAAGTATATATGCAATTTTACGAATCATCTCACCTTCTATTAGCTCGCAAAAGTACAATATACCCACAGCGGGGACAATACCAAAATTTAGGTATAATATTGTATCTATATGCAAACACAATACCTACATTTAGTTGTTTTACCTAATCTTTATCAATGTAAAATCACCTTTGATGAAATCTTTCTATTATAGGATTACCATTCTGGCATTAGCTATGACTCTTTTTTATTTACTGTCCTTATCTTCCTCCAAGCACCTTTATATATAGATAACATCCGGTCAAATACGGGACGTTCCTATTTCGGCTTACCTCACAGGAAGCTTGATCCAATATATACCCCTATGAAATAACAATATATGAAACGCCCCTTAACAATATATGTAATCGGAATAACATATATTGTTAAGGGGCGTTTCGTGTATTCTACCCGACAGGTAGGATACAAAGTGTTTAAAGTCTGTTCAGGTGATTCTTACCTGTCGACCGCACACTCGGATTTCCTTTGTATGAAACTTCACCGCTTCCTTGAATATTAGTCACAAGTGTCTTTGTAGCTACACAGGTAATATCTCCGGAACCGTTGACACGGGCTGTTACATTCTCTGCATCCAACTTACGCGCATTAAGTTCTCCCGACCTGCTCAGCACCAATGTGGCATCGCGGGTAGAACCGGACAGAGTCATATCACCCGAACCGGCCAATTGTGCCGCCACATTATTGGCACGGATACCCAATACATCCATATCACCCGATCCGCTCAATTTTGCCGTTACGGTCGATGTGGTATAAGCACTTCTTACTTTCAGATCACCTGATCCCTGAAGCATTGCACTGATTTCGCTCCCGGTAACACCGACAACATTCAAGTCACCCGAACCCTGCAAAGTCAGACTCACACTTTTAGCACGAATCTGTCCTTTCACATCAATATCTCCGGAACCTTTCAACAAAGCAGAAAAATCACCATTGCATGTTACATCTCCCGCAACGATGTCTCCCGAACCGGCCAATGATACCTCAAGTTCTTCTGCCTTCAGATTACCTAAATAGATATCGCCCGACCCCTGAAGGAAAGCACTTCTTAAAGACGGACTGGAAACCAGGACTTTCAGCCGTCCCGCTTTACCATAAGAAATATTAGTATGTGGCTTCATATTCACTATCAGCGTACTTCCTTCTACCCGGCATTCTATCAAATCGACCAGATTGTCCGATCCTGTAACCTGAACCTTGGTTCCTCCCGACGACTGTGTGTATTCAATGGTCGGACTTCCTTTCAGCTGAATCCGATCGAATCCCGACACTTTAACGTTCTTCGTTATGTATTTACCACTTGCCACAATCGCTCCTTGGGCACTTACCAACGTTGCCGACATCAACAAAGACAGAAAAAGAAATGCACTGATCCCTCTCTTACGAATTGTTTTCATATTCATTCTATTTTTTGATTATAGCTATTAGACGTAACAAGTATCCGGAACGTTGCACAGAAACCTGTATTTCTTGCAAAAAAACGGATGGTTGCTTTCCTTAATACAGTTCCAAACCGAACTCTTCCTTCAGTTGCAACAATGCGCTGTTCTTTTGTGCCATCATCTGGAATTTTTCCACACGGCTAACGGCACGTACATTCTCCGTCGCTTCGCTGACACGAACGGTCATTGTCACTTTGCGGTTCTTTAATGAACCACGCAAATATGCTTGTATGTTGGGAATCAGTGCCGTGAAATCTTTCGCAATGATTTCATTGTCTACCACCACCTCAAAAGTCGTATCATTGAGCAATGACAGACGCATGTTTTGCATACGCATGGCAATCGCTTTCTGTTCTATCGGCATACGTCCGGCGTATTCCTGCCAATAATAATTCAAATCGCGTTCATTGAAGATGAAATCTTCTTCAATCTGCTGTGTCTGCGCCTGGACAGTATGGACCGCTCCCGATCCCTGCTGCTCTTCCTCCTTCTGAGGATGCTTGATGGAAAGTCCGAGACTGGATTTCTTCATCACAGGAATCTTCTTTTCTTCTTTAAACTGCGCCATCCGTACCGCATCGGGCATAGCTCCCGGTGGAGAAACCGCTCCGCCCGGACGTATGTTGACAGCCGGAGAGGCAGTGGCTTGCTGGGGTGCAACCTGCGGAGCAGCAGGTGCAGCGACATTCGTACTCTGAGATTGCGAAGCGGCAGGTGCTACCTGAGGCTGCTGTGCAGCGGCGGGTTGCGTGAAGACGGGTTTTATGGCTTGTTTAGGGCCACGCCCACCACTGCCGTCATCCCCCTCAACGGTAAGCTGAGCAACCTGTATCAAGGTCAGTTCCACCAACAGACGTTTATTTTTGCTGGCGCGATAGTTCATATCACAATCATTGCAAAGTTTCATGGCCCGGTACAGGAACGGCAATGTGCACTTCTGTGCCTGCTCCTGATAACGTTGGCGGATACTGGCACCTACCTCAAGCAACTGGAGTGTAGCAGCATCTTTGCTCACCAACAAATCACGGAAGTGTGATGAAAGTCCGGTGATGAAATGGCTACCGTCGAATCCTTTGTTCAGTACATCGTTGAACAATAGTAAAGCATCACTTACCTTATTTTCAAGGAAGCAGTCTGTCAGGCGGAAATAGTATTCGTAATCCAGCACATTAAGATTCTCGATCACACTCTTGTAGGTGATATTACCTCCGGTGAAACTTACTACCTGATCGAAAATGGAAAGTGCATCACGCATACCTCCATCGGCTTTGAGCGCAATCACGTTCAAGGCTTCAGGTTCGGCCGTGATTCCTTCTTTCGATGCCACATAAGACAGATGATTCACGGTATCATCCACACTGATACGGTTAAAATCGTAAATCTGACAACGCGACAAAATGGTGGGAAGGATTTTATGCTTCTCCGTTGTAGCCAAAATGAAAATGGCATGGCGGGGAGGTTCTTCCAATGTCTTCAGGAAGGCGTTGAAAGCCGAGGCCGACAGCATGTGTACCTCGTCAATGATATACACTTTATACTTACCTATCTGTGGCGGAATACGCACCTGTTCCACCAGTTGGCGGATATCGTCTACCGAGTTGTTGGACGCCGCATCCAGTTCATGAATGTTGTACGAGCGTTGCTCGTTGAAAGCGACACACGACTCACATTCGTTGCAGGCTTCGCCATCTGCCGTAAGATTCATACAGTTGATGGTCTTGGCAAAAATACGTGCACAAGTAGTTTTACCCACTCCGCGCGGTCCGCAGAACAGATAAGCATGCGCCAGTTTCTGGGTGGCGATAGCATTTTTCAGTGTAGTGGTCAGTGCCCGTTGCCCCACGACCGACTCAAAGGTGGAAGGACGATACTTACGGGCGGATACGATATAGTTTTCCATATTCCGGATGATCTCTGTTTTTTGAGTTTGTGCAAATGTACGCAAAAAAGTGCAAGGAGAAAAAAGGAAGCGGAATAAGTTTTAGAGCGGAAATGCTACGTTTTAAGTTATTAGTTTTATCTTTGCATCTGGAATTAATGAGAAAATCATGGGCAAATTAATCACAATCTGGGAGTTTATAGGCAGACATAAATACTGGATCACCGTCCTGGCATTCGGAGTCATCATCGGCTTTTTGGACGAAAACAGTATGATCCGCCGCATCGGCTATGCACGCGAAATCAGCCGCTTGCAGGGAGAGATTGATAAATACCGCGCAGAGTATGAAGAAAACACGGAGCGCCTCAACGAGTTGAGCACCAATCCTGAAGCCATCGAACAGATAGCGCGCGAAAAATATCTGATGAAAAAGCCCAACGAAGACATTTACGTATTTGACGAGAACGAATGAAACAACTGATACCCGCACTTTTCGCCGTAGGCGCCGTGATGGCTCTCGTAGGAGCTGCCGTCTTTATCACCGGATGGGTGTATGCACCTTATATATATACCATCGGGGCAGGCTTTGTGGCATTGGCCCAGGTCAACACTCCGCTCCGGGCAAAAAGCAAAACGCTCCGCCGACTGCGCATTCAACAGATATTCGGTGCACTGGCATTGATACTGACAGGTGCATTCATGTTCACCACACGCGGCAACGAATGGATTGCCTGCCTCACCATAGCAGCTATATTGGAACTTTATACAGCTTTTCGCATTCCGCAGGAAGAGGAGAAAGAGCTCTCTAAATAAAAAAGAGCTCCCCTTTTTCAAAGTTTCCTCTCTACCTTCCACTTGCATCAGCAATTGAAACCGAATGATACACTACTTTAAATGAATAACCATCGTAGTGTCCCGTTCGAGTTCAAAACAGCACTTTTCAAACGAAGGAGCTCCCAAGACTCCTTCGGCATCATTGCTGAACCCGAACTTTTCCAAAGGACGCCCGAATGCACCGGTATCCAACTTCCCGTTTTCATTTTCATCCTGAAAGAGGGAAATGGCATAAGTACCGGCAGGAATTCCCTTACAGGGTATCTCTATTGTCCGGTCCTTCACTCCTACCCGCAAACCGAAAACAGGTTTCTTCATAAAGGTCTGTTTGGAAGAGTAGATAGCCACGTAAACAGATCCGTCCACATGCTCCACGTCTTTGACAATCAATGTCAGATTCTGACCCGTTACGGACACACTCGTTAGTACTGCAAACAGCAAAATAATCATTGTCTTCATAATGGTAAATATTTAAAAATTAGAAATATCATAAGCTACTTTCTTACCTAAAGTGATATAAACTCCCAGATAGAAGAAACGGTCACTTGAAGCACGGACGGCCTGTCCGTTAATCCGTCCATATTCGTTCTTACGCCCCGTCAGATTAGTGGTAGAGGCATGTACGATAACCTTCTTACTCGCCAGCACAGTGATACCCAAATCGAGAGAATGGCAGGGTTTTACTTCATCATTCATCAACACCGGCAGTTCCGGATTATGATAAGGACGCCCACTTGCCAACCGGTCGGTCACGCTGAAGATGGTTCGCAGACGGGGAACACTGTATTTCAGTACCAATGACACATTATGACGGGTAGCGTATTGCGGAACGGTCAGTTCAGTATATTCCCGGTATTTCCGTTTTGAAAGATTATAAGAATAGGACAAACGGTATTCAAAATTCTTCCATAGGGCATTGTCACAAAAATATAGGTCAACGCCTTTACTATGTCCGTATCCATCGGGAACCATACCTTGGGGAACAGACAATTCCAGCCTTTTATAATTTTTGTAATAAAACTCCGCTTTGTAAAATCGCCCGCTCTGTTCGTATTGGAGACTGAAGAGAGTCTGCCTACAGATATTAGAGGGCAAAGCAGTGTTTTTTATCAGGTATTTATTTTCCGGTAATTGAGTGTATTGTCCTGCCACAACCGAGATTGACAAACGATTCCACGCATAACTGACAGCAGCTCTGGGAGACCAGTTCATCCGCCGGTTCAATGAAACATACTCCGGACGGAAAGACAGTTCTGTTTTGAAGTGTTCCGACAGATAAAAAATGGACGAAAGAAATCCTGCACAGATCGTGGGGTACATACGGTTTTCATCATAGAGCAACTCAAACCGATAATAATCCCGATATGACCGGATAAAAGTTTCAACTCCCGCGTCCAGACGTAGCCAAGGAGTAAATTGCCGGAAGGACCTGACTTTCAAATGAAGTTCCTGCTGCCGCTCACTCCATGCATCCCCGCCTGTCACTGCACCTCCCACTCGCCGGTCATAAAAAGAACACGCAGCCCCGAAAAACCAATTCCAACCGGAAGCGGCACGTTTGCGGAAGGTAGTGTTCAGATAAACATTATTTTCACCCAAAGCGAAAAGATGACGGTCTGCATCTGCATAATTTGAAAAGGAAGTACGGTCATACCCTGCATATAATTTGAATACAGTCCTTTCATCCGGCGTGTACCGATATTGGGCAGCACCGGAAAACATACCGTATGGCTGCTTGAAATCAGTCCGGGAAGGATAAACCCGATAATAAGGTGACAGATTCTGATAATCGAGATTCAGCGAAAGTGAAGAGTGCCCGAAAGCCCGCGTACCACCTCCTCCCAATCCGACGGTAGAAACATTCATCCCCAGTTTATTGACCGTACTATGGTCCTTGGTTTCCAGAGGAAGTACAGCAGACAAGGCCTCTCCATACTCCTGTGACTGTCCGCCGGAAGCCAGATTGACACCACTGAACATAAAAGTGGAATAGCGTCCTCGTGCAGGAGTATCCGCTCCGGTTGTAGTATAAGGATTCAACACATGCATGCCGTCTATATAGGTCTGTGTTTCGTTACTGCTCCCTCCACGCACCAGCAGACGACCGCTTTCACCCTGAATTTGAGCCCCCGGAAGGGTTTGCAAAGCCCGGTATAAATCCCCGTTAGCTCCTCCTACCGTTACCAGATCGACCGGTCGCAAATCGCTCCAGCGGCTGTTAGCCCTGGGAGTTTTATGTGCTTTGACGACTACCTCGTCCAACAATATACTATCACCTAAAGTCGTGAAAAAAATGGTATCCGTAGTTACGTTTTGGGCTACGAGTGAAACCGGGAGAAGCATCAAGCTTCCAATCACTGTTACATAGAATCTCTTCATTGTGGTCTGTTTGCTAACATTTTCACCGGCAAACATAAAGGATCGGTTCCAAGCAAAAAAATATCCGGGACAGACAGCCCGGATATGTGACAAGCAGCTCGTCCTATGTGACGAACTGCATCTTTTTGTGACCAACGGTTATTTGCCGACTATAGTTTCCATCAGCTCTTTAACCTGTTTGGAATAGGCCCGTGATACAGGTATCTCTTCCGGACAACCTTCCAAAAGCAAACGGTAGCCCTGTGAGTTTCCACTAATCTTTACCACCTTACGGAGATTGACCAGAAAAGCACGGTGACACTTCGCTACCAACGGAGACCCACCGGTTACTTCCTCCGCCTGCTTCATGGTCATCCGCAACAGACACTGCATAGTTCTGCCTCCTTTCTGATAGTTCACCCGGATATAGTTTCCATCGGACTCTATATACAACAAGTCCTTAGAGTCCAATTCCATAGATTCCCTGGTACCGCCCTGGAACGAAAGCAAAGAAACTATTTCAGCTGTTTCTATAGATTCCATCGCAGATACCGACCGCTGTAAATGGAGGTTCATCTCCGTCGCTTCCTCTAAATGGATAGCCAACAACCTGTTTTGATTCAATAAAATGAAAAGTACTGTAGGGAAAAGTCCGATAACCAAAGTGAACAATGCAAAAACACAAAAGACATCCCAACGCAGCCCCCAGCCAAAAACAAATGTTGAATAAAGCCAGTTACCGACAGCAATAAATAAGATTACCATCAACAGATTGACTATCTATTTCCATACAGTCCACCCCTCTTCTTTGTAAAACTCCGGAAACAGACAGGCAAAAAGATACACGGGGATGCTCAGAAATACTGCTGTCACACCCATAAAGCCCAAAAGTATCCAAAACTTATGCCCCTCAATGCCCGATATTCCGAAAGGCTGTAAAACCAGTAATATAAGGAATACGACCAACGAAGAAATCAATACCACCTTCCATCTTTGATACACAACCGGATAAGGACTTTGCAGGTATCTTCGTATTTTTTCACTCCAATGATTTCTCATTTGTATTCTGTTTTTCACTCTTGTTGCAAAATAATATAAAATATCGAACGGACAGCTATAAATCGAGAGATAATCTTAAAGACAAAAAGAGGCAATCCTCTTCAGAATTGCCTCTCCTATTTCATAATATGATAAACCGGATTTTACTTCTTACCCACAGGAGCATATCTTGCGTTAAGTCCGTCTACAATTTCTTTTGTGATGTTCAGTGTGCTGTCGGCATACAACAGATTATCAAAACTGGTATTGCTGATAATCAGGTTATAACCTTTAGTCTTATTGTATTCTTTCAGGAAAGCATTGATAGAGTCACGCAGAATCTGGCTGTTTTTAGCATTTTCAGATGCCATTTCGGTAGCCAGTTTGTTTTGCAATGCCTGCAAATCCTGCTCCAATTTACCTAAGCGTGCATATTCCTGTTGTGCTCTTTCCTGAGAAATAAAAGCATTGCTTTCATATTTTTTCTGGAATTCCTGCTGTGATTTACGCAGTTCGTTAGCTTTTTGATTTAATACCATACGGCTGTTCTCTTCCTTACTGATCATATCAGCATTCAGATCTTTGCAGAAATTATATTGAGACAACAATGTATCTACTTCTACATAAGCGATTTTCAGACCAGAAGTGCCATTTGCATTTCCGGAAGCAGCGGGAGCAGCATTGTCGGCTTTACCAGCGCATTGTGAAAAAAGAAAGAGGAATGCAAGAGCAGCAAATCCGTTAATGAGGTAATTCATTCTCTTCATACTTGTAAAATATAGTTTTTTAATTAATTAGTTCATACTATCGTTTAAGGTTTTCTCAATTTCATCAATAGAAAAGCGCCGTTTCTTTTGTGCTTCCCGATCTTGAGACTGTGCACAACTTATGCCTCTCTCCCTTAACGCTTTATTGCCGCTGACGTGCCCGTTGGGAAATTTTCCGCCTTTTGTAAAGAAGACTTTTATGCCTAATAAACCAAGGCAAATAGCAACTATTAACAGAGTTATCAGTATTGTATAGAGCATTTCTATTAATTTTGTGGGTGCAAATATAGACTTTTGTACTGACTAAGCCTCCTTTTTTACCATAAAAAAAGAGAAACGGGTTCAAAATTCGCAAGCAAATTAACCATATTTAGCAATAAGGGGTTAAAATTGAATTTTTAATTCCATAAAAAGAAAAGAGAATGGAAAAATCAGAACTGAAACCGGCCGGCGTATTTCACTTCTTCAACGAAATCTGCCAGGTGCCCCGTCCTTCAAAGAAGGAAGAAAAGATAATCGCTTATTTAAAAGCGTTCGGAGAAAAATATAATTTAGAGACAAAAGTGGACGAAGCCGGTAATGTACTTATCAAGAAGCCGGCTACTCCGGGTAAAGAAAACCTGAAGACAGTGATCTTGCAATCACACGTAGACATGGTGTGCGAAAAGAATAACGATACGGAGCATGACTTCCTGACCGACCCTATCGAAACGGAGATTGACGGGGAATGGATGAAGGCAAAAGGAACAACTCTGGGGGCTGACAACGGTATCGGTGTAGCTACTGAGTTGGCCATTCTGGCCGACGACAGCATTGAGCACGGTCCTCTCGAATGTCTGTTCACTGTAGATGAAGAGACAGGTCTGACCGGTGCTTTTGCCCTGAAAGAGGGGTTCATGAACGGGGAAATCCTATTAAACCTCGACTCGGAAGATGAAGGTGAACTTTTCATCGGTTGTGCAGGTGGTATCGACTCGGTTGCCCAATTCAAATACGAAACGGTGATGACACCCATCAGCCACCTTTGCTTCCATATCACCGTGAAAGGTCTGAAAGGCGGGCATTCCGGTGGAGATATCCATCTGGGACGCGGCAATGCCAACAAGATTCTGAATCGCTTCCTGTACCTGATGCAGAATACTTATCAGGAAGACTTCTTCCTCTTCGAATTCAATGGAGGTAACCTGCGAAATGCCATTCCGCGTGAAGCTTCAGCTGTATTCTCCGTACCGGAACATTATAAGCACGATGTGCGCACAGCCTTGAATGTCTTTATTGCAGAAATAGAAGACGAACTTCATAAGCTAGAACCGGATCTGAGTATTCTTCTTGAAACGGAACCTCGTCGTGACTGGGCTATCGACCCAAGTACAGCCTATCGCCTGATCACTTCGTTGTATGCCTGCCCACACGGAGTTTATGCCATGAGCCATGACATCCCGGGTCTGGTGGAAACATCGACCAATCTGGCATCTGTCAAGATGAAACCGGAAAATACTATCCGTATCGAAACCAGCCAGCGCAGTTCCATTCTTTCTTCACGCGACGATGTAGCCAACACTGTACGTGCAGTATTTACTTTGGCAGGCGCGCAAGTGACTTGGGGTGACGGATATCCCGGATGGAAACCCAATCCGGACTCGGAAATCCTGAAAGTAGCTGAAGAGTCATATAAACGTCTGTTCGGTGTAGATGCCAAAGTAAAAGCAATTCACGCCGGACTGGAATGTGGTTTATTCCTTGATAAATATCCTGCATTGGACATGATTTCCTTCGGTCCTACATTGACAGGAGTCCACTCTCCGGACGAACGGATGCATATTCCTTCAGTAGATAAATTCTGGAAGCATCTGTTGGATGTATTGGCACATATTCCGGCAAAGAACTAAATCAATTTCACCACAGAGGACACAAAGAAGAATTCACTTGATAATTCTAAAATTAAAAATCTGTGTGCTCTGTGGTGAATCAAAACGAGAACTAAAATCTATGCTCCGTCTTTTCTTTTTATTGCTGATTTCCTCCACTTCACTTTTTCTTTCTGCACAAAATCAGCCTCCTTTTCGTGTCGTCTTTTGGAATACCGAAAACTTCTTCGATACCCGGCACGATTCACTCAAAAATGACAGGGAGTTTCTGCCCCATTCACTCCGGCATTGGGGCTATAGCCGATATAAAAAGAAGATAGATAATGTGGCCCGCACTCTTGCAGCAGTCGGAGAATGGAACTTTCCGGTATTGATAGGATTGTGTGAAGTGGAAAATGATACGGTTATGCGCGATCTCACGCTTTATTCTCCGCTTAAGGAGGCAGATTATCGTTATGTGATGACACACTCTCCTGACCAGCGCGGTATCGACGTAGCACTGCTTTACCAACGCGACCGGTTCAAACTCCTTACCTGTTCTTCCATCCCTGTCGGCAATTTTGAGAATCATCGTCCGACAAGGGATATCCTGCACGTCAGCGGATTATTGCTGACAGGTGATACACTGGATGTATTAGTGGCACATCTACCCTCCCGCTCGGGCGGAGCACGTCAATCAGAACCTTATCGCCTTTTTGCGGCACAAAAACTGAAAAATGCGGCAGACAGCCTAATGTGTGTCCGCCGTTCTGCCAAATTGATTATTATGGGAGATTTTAATGATTATCCCACTGACAAATCTGTAAAACAAGTCCTGAAAGCCCTTTCTCCCGAAGAGAATCCTGACCATAAACAACTGTACCACTTACTGGCGCGAAAAGCCAAGAACCGTAACTTCGGTTCCTATAAATATCAGGGTGAATGGGGATTGCTGGATCACCTGATTGTATCCGGTACACTGCTTGATACTTCCGGTACGCTTTTTACCGAGGAAAAAAAGGCAAGCGTACTGCGCTTGCCTTTCCTTCTGATAAAAGATGAAAAATACGGAGGCATGCAGCCTTTCCGCACCTACATCGGAATGAAATACCAGGGAGGATACAGTGATCACTTACCTGTATATACCGATTTCGAAACCAATCAATCCGAATATTGATATACCTTCAGTTCAAACTTGGGTACCATAGCAAAAAAATGATCGAAAATATCGGATTGGATACGTTCATATTCTTTCCAAACCTTGTTACGGGAAAAGAAATAAATCTGAATAGGTACCCCGTATTCAGTAGCTTCCTTCTGGCTGATAATCAGGTCGAGATCCTGATTTACCACAGGCAAACTGCAAAGATAACGTTCTACGTATACCCTGAATACTTGCGAATTTGTAGGCACCACTCCTTCCTCCGGCTGATAGTCTGCCAACAGAGGTATCTCTTTGCGAAAGGTATCAAGCATTTCGGGGGTGCAGAACTTCAAAGTTGTCAGATCAAGAAAAATGCTCTTCATCACCCGCCGTCCTCCGGATTCCGTCATTCCCCGCCAGTTCTGGAACGAGCCGTTCACCAAAGAATAGGGAGGAACGGTAGAAATAGTATTATCGAAATTCTGAATCTTAACGGTATTCAATGTAATCTCTTCCACAATGCCGTTTGCATTGGTTGAAGGGATGGTCACCCAGTCACCGGGACGTATCATATCGTTGGCAGACAACTGAATACCTGCCACAAACCCCAGAATGCTATCTTTAAAGACCAACATCAGAATAGCGGCAGAAGCCCCCAACCCGGCGAACAGCGTAGCAGGAGATTTATCGACAATTATGGAGACAATCACAATGCCGCCAATAAAGAAAACAAGAACTTGTAATACCTGAATAAAGCCTTTCATCGGACGATTCTTCAACTTTTCTTTTCCATTGAGTATATCCAGCAACATCAACAGACTGCTGTTGAGAGCCAGTAACAAGGCAAAGATCATATAGATAACACAAATTTTCTGCGAAACCAGCAACAAAGTCTTTCCGTGTACAAATGCCATAGGCAAAAGCATATACATCAGAATACCCGGCAGAATATGGATCAGGTGGTGAATCACTTTATGTTTGACCATCAATGTATCCCATTTATAAGGAGTCCGCCGTGCCAGACGCTTTATTCCACCCACAAAAATGGCCTGGCAAAGATAATCCAGTCCGACCGCAATAAAAATCATCAGGATGGCAATAATCGTTTCATCAAAGGTATTCGCTATTTTCGGGTCCACTCCCCAACCTATAAGGATTTTATTCATCCAACTTCCTAAATCTATCATAACTATCGTCTTTATTTTAACATGTTCATTTATCAAAATAACACCTGAATGGGCTTTAGGTTTAGCCCAAATAAAAAAGGCTGTATTGAAAAACGGTATTTTCAATACAGCCAGCTTCATCTGTTACCAGAAATCCTTATCCATTTACCTTTTTATAATCTTCCAGAAATTTCTTCAGCCCGGCATCTGTCAGCGGATGATTCAGCAACCCCTTAATGGCACTCAACGGGCAAGTCGCCACATCGGCACCGGCTTCCACACATTCCATAATATGCTTGGTGCTACGGATGGAGGCCGCCAACACCTGAGTAGGATAATTGTAGAAACGGTACATCCGCACAATATCGGCAACCAGTCCGACACCATCTTCACAAATGTCATCCAGGCGTCCTACGAAAGGAGAAACATACGTAGCTCCCGCTTTGGCAGCCAGCAAAGCCTGACCGGCAGAAAAGACCAGCGTACAGTTGGTGCGAATGCCCTGTTCGGAAAAGTGCTTGATGGCTTTGATGCCGTCGGCAATGCAGGGCACCTTCACCACAATGTGGGGATTGAGGGCTGCCAACTCTTTTCCTTCCCGAATCATTCCTTCGTAATCAGTAGCGATCACTTCGGCACTGACATCACCTTGCACGATGTTACATATCTCCACGTAATGCTTCCGTTGGTTCCCGACTCCTTTTATCCCCTCTTTAGCCATCAGAGAAGGATTAGTCGTTACTCCGTCCAAGACTCCCAAATCGTGTGCTTCCCGGATTTGCTCCAGGTTAGCCGTATCAATAAAGAATTTCATACCTAATAGTGTTTAATATCTTATATTCAAACAGATAACCCGGAGCAGTTGTTCAATGGAACGACTTACTTCTGCAAACGGATACCGATTTCGTTCAAAGCGACCTTTGCCGGAGTAGCGTCCGGTGTAGTGGCATCGAGTTTGATGTAGCGGGCACTGACCTTGTTGCCGAACGAAACGGTCTGCGGAACAGGGTTATGCATAATGTTGCTGAACTCCCCGGTAGTCGGCACTTCTTTCCAGTCTTCACCATTGGTACTTACATAGAATTTATAACGGAAAGCCATTGTCGGCTTCGCTTCCGCATTGGCAGGAGCATATACGAAACCTGCCATCTCTACGGCTTTTCCAAGATCAATCACCAACGGAGAGGCAGTCACTTGTTTCCATGCAGCACGAGGCAGATCGTTCCAATTTTCTTTCGCAGACGCCTCTTCCAACGGACGGGCATAGTAGGCAGCCACTTCGCTGATATTAGCCGTCAGACGGCAAGCATCAATCTTCACTCTCAGTTGAGTGGCCTCGATAGCCGGAATACGTATCAGACGTTTATAACCCACGGTAGTACCTTTGGCTATCTCCTTCCATCCTCCGGCAGTCAGTGCCTCGACAGTAAAAGCTTCTGTACGCTGTCCTTTCGAGATATCCTCACGTAGCATCACCACGTTGATTTCCGATTTCGGTTTCAGCTGATAGGTATGGGTATCACCCGGTTTGGCAGCCCATGGTTTCAATCCGCCTTTCACACGATTATCGGCAAAAATTTCTTTGCGATAGTCGGCAAACTCTTTCAGACGGTTAACGTCGGCATCGCTGATGCGTCCGCGCCGATCGGGAGGGATATTGAGCAGCAACACTGAGTTGTAACCCACAGATTTGAAATAAATATCGGTCAGATGCTTGAGGCTCTTCACCTTACCGTCCTCCTGCTGATGATAAAACCATCCCGGACGGATCGATACATCCACCTCGGAAGGATACCAGAAGAGTTCTCTGGCATTAACCAACATGTCGCGTCCGCCCAAATCTTTGGAAGTCGCTTTTACACCTAACGCTTTGTTCTGCTCTTCACAACGGGCATAAGTGCCCGGAGTCAATACGGTGGCACTCCACTCCGTTTCACGCCCCAGTCCGCGTTCGTTGCCTACCCATCGTACATCGTCACCCATAATGGCAGTCACTGCATGGGGTTGAAGACGACGGATGGTAGAGAGGATGGCGGTCCAATCATATTCCTGTTTCTTTCCGTTGGGACCTTCACCATTGGCTCCGTCGAACCAGACTTCGTGTACTTCACCATAATTGGTAAGCAGTTCAGTCAGCTGTTCGATAAAGAATTCGTTGTATTTCGGAGAATCCCCATAACAAGATGCATTCCGATCCCAGGGAGAGAGGTAAACACCGAACTTGATACCGTATTTATCACAGGCATCACGGAGTTCACGCACCACATCACCCTTTCCGCCTTTCCAAGGAGAAGAGGCCACGGAGTGGTTAGTAGTCCTGGTAGGCCACAGGCAAAATCCATCATGATGCTTGGCGGTCAGGATAGCCATCTTGAAACCCGCCTCTTTGAGTGAACGCACCCATTGTTCCGCATCAAGTTCGGAGGGATTGAAGAGTGCGGGATCCTCTTTTCCGTCTCCCCACTCACGCCCGGTAAAAGTATTGATACCAAAATGGAGGAAAGCAGTCAGTTCCATCTGTTGCCACGCCAGCTGTTGCGGAGTAGGTACAAGACGTGCTGCCATATCGACTTTCTGCTCAAGGGTAGCATCTTGCGGAAATTCCACGTGCTTCACATAGTAGTCGTCTTTTTTTTGGGCCTGTCCGGCTGTACAGATAGCTGCAAGCAGAACCGTCGATAAAATAAGTTTCTTCATAAATGTATTGTTTTAAGTTTGATTTACCACAGAGTAACACAGAGTCTCTCACAAAGAATTTTCCTCTCTTCAATATCCTATTAACAAGAACTTAAAAACTCTCTGAAACTCTGTGGTAAACCGTATCCTTTTCTATTCCACGTTAAATATTCTGTCTATTTCACTCCTCTCAGCGTGAACTCAAAACTCTGCTCCGTCAGCGGCACACGGTATTGCGGTTGTACACCGGGACCACAGGTTGCTGTCCCTACACCTGCCTGTTCGGCATCCAGATGAACAGTGATACGGCCGTTACGTTCCAGATCGTTAATGTGGCGGGCTTTCTCCAGCACATCGTCAGTAAACGGAACGACACTGAACTGGAACGGACGGTTCGAATCGACAAAGATTCCTTGTCCAGCTTCATCCTCCAATTTCATCCAGCGGACATCCGTACGATTTCCGGTAGACTGCGGAGTCACGTAATAGTGGAACATCCTTTCGGCAGTAGTCCGATACAGCCCTATCTTGCCCGACTGCATACGGTCAGCGTAAGTCTCGTTATCACCGCGTCCCAGATAAGCCACATTGCCAAACGTATCGTTCATCTCGAAGGCCAGCCCCAGGCGTGCCATTGATTTCACCACAGCCGTATCGGGACGGAAAGTCACTTTCACCTTCAAAGCCCCGGCAGCATTCAGTGAGTAAATGAAATCGGCATCCCCCACTTTAGTTCCCTTCGCATTCAGGACTTCTACTCGTGCAGTAGCGGTACTCTTGCTCTCCTTCAGTGACACCACTTTCTGGCTCAGCTGATCGAGTCCGGATTTACGCCAAAGATATGCACCGTTGCGATCGCGGTTATCATTGTCCGTAGCGGGACGGAAAAGACTCAGTGTAACAGGAGTTGCCAGCAATTCCTGCCCGTCCAGTGTAAAAGAGTTCAAAGCACCAGTCGCCTTATCCAACGTAAAAGCAGTCTGTCCGGCCTTGGCAGGCAGATGAGCCGTACTGTTCTTTGTTCCGGGCAATACAAACTGGTCGTAAGCCACCTCCCAATCAGTACCCACCATCAGTGAAGCTTCTTTACGAGTCCAGCTCAGGTTGAGATATCCTTCACGCACATTGGCAGGCAAGACAACTTTTCCTAATGTCACATCAACTGTAGCATGTGGCGCACAATTCACTTCTTTTGTTCCTTCTGTGACCGTTTGTCCGTTATCGCCCACCACCTGCCAATGCAGGATATATTCGTTCAGATTGGAGAAGTCGAACCAGTTTTTCACTCTTATGGTCAGATTACTCTTATAGAGCAAGGTACACTTGATGTTCTGATAAATCTTTTTCACTTCAAGCAAGTGCGGATGCGGGACACGGTCAGCGCTTACCAACCCGTTGCAGCAGAAATTACCGAAACTCGGAACTCCTTTGGGACCGTAGTCCCCACCATACGACCAATACCAACGCCCATTCGCGTCTATCTCACGGAACGACTGGTCTACCCAGTCCCACACGCAACCGCCTTGTGCCATCGGATTATTTTCGAACACATCCCAATACTCCTTCAGGCCACCTACGCTGTTGCCCATGGCGTGCACGTATTCGCAAAGAATGAACGGACGGTAAATATCTTTCTGTGCCAGATAGGTTTTGATTTCATCGACACTGCGGTACATCCGGCAATAAATATCGGTGTTATAATTCTGCTCGGCACGTTCGTATTGAACGGGACGATTCTTTTCTACCGATTTCAACCAGTCATAGGTACGTTCGAAGTTAATTCCGTTTCCGGCTTCGTTACCCAACGACCAAATGACGATGGCAGGATGGTTCTTCGAACGCTCGTACATACGGTGTGTACGATCCATGTGTGCTGTCAGCCAAGTGCTGTCCTTGGCAAGCGAAGCAGGACCGTAGCCCATACCGTGCGACTCGATGTTGGCCTCGTCGATCATATAAAGTCCGTAGCGATCGCAAAGCTGATACCAGTACGGATGAGTGGGATAATGTGAATTACGCACGGTATTGATATTGTGCAGCTTCATCAATCGGATATCCTGCTCCATCAGCTCTTTGCTGACAGTACGTCCCAATTGCGAATGTTCATGCCGGTTGGTTCCCTTCACCAGCACAGGTACACCATTGATGCAGAAACGTCCGTCCTTGATCTCCGAAGTACGGAAACCCACTTCGCAACCGGTAACTTCCGTCACCCGTCCTCCCGCATTTTTCAGTTCCAACACGAGCGTATAGAGATTGGGGTGCTCGGCACTCCAAGGCTTCACGTCTTTCAGGCGCTGTTCACCGAAAGTGATGAAGTTACTCAACCCACGTGATTTGACAGGCATTTCGCCCGAAAGTACGGGACGTCCGGCTGCATCATTCAGGGTATAAGTTATAGATACCGCTCCATTGGCAGGTCCCTCAACGGTAACATCGAGTCCGAAGATACCATCTTTGTAACGCTCCTTCTCGAGGGTGGCATTTACTTTATAGTCGGCAATGTACTGCTTCGGAGTACTATATAAATATACATCACGTTCAATGCCGCTCAAACGCCACATATCCTGACATTCCAGGTAAGAGCCCGAACTCCAGCGGTAGACTTCAAGTGCGACGGTATTCTCGCCTTCTTCCAGCTTGTCAGTAATGTCCCACTCGGCTGCCGTCTTTGAGCCTTGGTTGTAACCGAGGAAATGGCCGTTCACCCATACATAATAGAAAGAGGTGACACCTTCACAACAGAGAACCACCCGGCGGTCTTTCCATCCGGCAGGCACAGTGAAAGTTCGGCGGTAAGAGCCAACTTCGTTTTCTTCAGACGGTACGAGAGGAGGATTTTTCTTGAAGTTGAACATCTTATCATCGAATTCATAAGTCTCGTTCACATAAATAGCAGTTCCATATCCCTGACGCTCCCAGTTTCCGGGTACGTTAATGTCTGCCCACCCTCCGGTATAGAACGAAGGTTTATAAAAGTCTTTCGGACGGAGGTCGGGATTCTTCACCCAATGGAATTTCCATTTGCCGTTCAGGCCCAAATAATAGGGAGACTGTTCATAGTCCCCTTTTTTCACATCGGCAGCATCTGCATAAGGCCACACATAGGTGTGAGGGGCCAACTTGTTCAGGCCTACCGCATATTGGCTCTGCCATTCGGGAGTCTTCTGCGCCTTTGCGGGCACCATAACCAGACAGGCCAGTAGCAGTAGAAAGGTTAGTTTGATAGGTTTGTTCATTGTTTATCAAGTATTTAATATTCAATTATCTTTCTCAGGAATGTGTCGAAACCCGCCACAGAAGACTTTTGACATATCCCCCTTTGATTTTTAAAGGTAAATACGGATCCTATTCGATCATAACTTCGTCAAAAAAGACGCGCGTTTCCTGTCCGGGACGCACATGATCAGGAGGACATTTTCCGGCTCCACGAACTGTAACGCGCACATATCTGGCCTTTGCCGCTCCCAGATCGAATTTCAAATCATCCACATAAGTTCCTTCACGGAAAATATCTTCGGGAGTAAATCGCTTCTCTCCCACTTCCGTAAAATTAATGTTATCCGAAGACAACGTAACACTGACGGACTCCGGTTTGTGCACAGCCATTCCGTACACTGTAATAGAACCCAGCGTAAAAGTATGGATATTTTCTTCTTTTTGCAAATCTATCGTAAAAGAAATACTATCATTGTCTGTCCACGAGCACCATTCGGAATCGGTTTGTTTCAAGCTGCCACGCACTCCGTTGGTTAAAACCGGAACACCGGAAGCCCCCCGGGTGAATACCGGTTTCGCAGTAGCCTTATTGTATGACAAAGGTAACACGAGGGTCTTTCCCATCTGCCGCCCATCGGCAAAAGTGGCACACTTCAAGGTCTGTGCGGTACGGAACATGAGTGACTGAGTATAGAGAGCAGAAGCTGCTCCCGGCTCGGCGCCATCGGTTGTATAACGGATTTCCACATCGGGACGCATGCACTCCAGTTTCACTTGCAATGTACCATCAACTGGAGTAGACGTATGTTGTATGTTGTACATAGAACGGGCGTATCCCACCCCTTTGACGGCAAGGTGTTCGTTATAACGATCCAGCGCTTTCAGAAACGAAGCCCAGTTTTTCTGCTCCGGGCGACTCCATCCCACTTCGGCAAGTGCTGCCAGACGGGGGAAGACGAGATAGTCCACATCCTCGGGACGGTTACAGAACTCCGTCCATAACGATGCCTGTACGCCCATCAGTAACGAAGCATATTCGGGCTTCCAATTCTTCTGCACAGGTTCGTATTGATAAACGTCTTTCAGCGTATTGTTACCAAAATAAGTGAGTGGTTCAAACCATTGCGGTCCTTGATAACGGATCAGGTACATCACACGGGCCGGAGTCATCACAAAACGATGTCCCTGCGCAGCAGCTTTCAGGGCAGCGTTGCCCATCCCTTGCCAACCGAAGACAACGGCTCCCTCGGGGATGAAGCTGTTTGTCAACTCGTCCCATCCCATCACCTCTTTACCTTTACTGCGCACATAGTCGCCTATCCGCTTCATGAAATAGCCTTGAAGGTCCTCTTCATGGGCAATGTGTTCTTTCTTCATACGATCCTGGCAAAGAGGACACTTTTTCCAATAAGTCTTCTGCGCTTCGTCGCCACCCAGATGGATGTAATGTGAAGGAAAAAGCGCAGCCACTTCATCAATGACATCTTGCAGAAAAGTGAATACACTATCGTTTCCGGCACAGTAGATGATTCCTGCATGGTCTCCACCCAGACCGGGCAATACACCGATAAACCGGTCTACCACGGGACAAGCCAGATGCGGATAAGCAGCCAGTGACGAATTGGTATGTGCCGGCATCTCTATCTCGGGAATGATCTCTACCTGACGGTCGGCAGCATAAGCTATCATCTCCCTCATATCCTCCTGGGTATAAAAGCCACCGATGGGAGTCGGTTCTCCGGGCAACGGATTCCGGCGCGAATGGAATGGCACATCGGTATGATCCACCCGCCAGGCACCGACCTCGGTCAGCCGGGGATATTTCTTAATTTCAAGCCGCCAGCCATTATCGTCCACCAGATGGAAATGGAGTTTATTCACCTTCAGCATAGCCATGCAATCGATGATTCTCAACACATATTCTTTGGGAAGAAAAAAGCGGGAAACATCAAGCATTAGCCCCCGGTAACCGAAACGGGGCTCGTCCTGAATGCTCAAACAAGGAACCGTCCACAGTGCATTGACTGTATGATGATTTTCAATATCGGGAGGAAGCAACTGGCGGATGGTCTGCAAGGCATAGAAAAACCCTTTCACATCCGATGCTCTGACCGTAATCTGTTCCGGAATGATATCCAACCGATAGGCTTCGCTTTTCAATGACTTGTCGGTGACGAAACGTACATCGCCTTTCATCTTTCCCGTTTTCAGTACGGGAGTAAACCCGGCAGCTTTGGTGAAGAGATTTATAAAATTCCGTACCACTTTCGCCTGTTCGGCATTTTCCACAACCAGCGTAGTACCTCCGGAAAAACGGAAATGCCCGGTGCCCGATACCATTTGTACCGGGCAGGGGACTATAGAAACTGTTTGTGTTAAGTCATCGGCCTGCAACGTCACAAGGGGGCAGAGCGTCAGCAGGAATATGCATATTATAATGTGTTTCATATATCCGGGATTTCCACTTATTCTTTATCTCTCTCCGGCGAGAAACGTACCGGATCATTATACTGTTCCTGAAGTTGCAGCATCTGCTCTTTGAGTTCTTTCACTACAGGTTCGTATTCTTTCTGCCCGTACAGATTATGCATCTCCGTCGGATCAGCCTGCATATCATAAAGTTCCCACCAGTTGATGTCATTGTAGAAATGAATCAGTTTATAGCGTTCGGTACGTATCCCGTAGTGGCGTTTCACCATATGTTCGGCGGGATACTCATAGAAATGATAATACAGTGCCTTCCGCCAGTCTTTGGGTTGTTCACCCTTCAGCAACGGCAACAGAGATACACCCTGAATATCGGCAGGAACGGGAGCACCGGCCAATTCGAGGAACGTAGGTGCATAGTCGATGTTCTGAACCATTTCGGTAATGTCGCCACGACGGTCAAAGCCCTTCGGCATACGCATGATCAGCGGTGTACGCATCGATTCTTCGTACATGAAGCGTTTGTCGAACCAGCCGTGTTCGCCCATATAGAAGCCTTGGTCAGAAGTGTAGACTACCAGGGTGTTATCCAGTAATCCTTTCTTTTCAAGATAGTCGAGCACACGTCCCACATTGTCGTCCAGTGACTTCACTGTCTTCATATAGTCACGCATGTAACGCTGGAACTTCCAGTTGGCAAGTTCCTTCCCACTTAGATTCTGCTTGTAGAAGTCATCGATCAACGGACCGTAGAATTTATCCCATGCCGCACGTTGTCCTTCGTCCATACGTCCCAGAAATCTCTGGTAGAGCGATTTTAAACGTGAATCTTTATCGGGGCGAAGCATCTTCAGGTCATAAATCATATCCATATCCTTCACAATACTCATCTCTTGCGCTGCGGCAGCCGGACGGCCTTCGTAATCGTCAAAGAAATTGTCGGGCAGCGGGAAGGTTTTGTCTTCGTACAAAGCCAGGTTACAGGTATCCGCCATCCAGTTGCGGTGGATAGCTTTATGGTGAATCAGCAGACAGAACGGTTTGCTCTCGTCACGTTTGTTCTCCATCCAATCGATAGCGTCATCGGTAATCAGGTTGGTAATGTACCCATGTCTGTGAACGGTGTCGTTGTCCTGAGTGATAAAGTCGGGGTTATAATAGTCACCTTGTCCGGGCACAATCTCCCAATAATTGAATCCTGAGGGCAGACTCTCAAGGTGCCACTTGCCTACGAGTGCAGTTTGATAGCCGGCCTTCTGAAGCAGTTTCGGGAAAGTTTGCTGGGCACTGTCGAACACGCAGGTAGTATTGTCATAAAACTTGTTGGCACAACTATGCTTGCCTGTGATCATACAAGCACGGCTGGGACCGCTCAGAGAGTTGGCAACGAAGGAATTTGTAAAACGCACGCCGTCACGGGCAATACGGTCGAGGTTCGGAGTTTCCATATAACGGGTATCGTAGCAGCTCATCATTTGTGCCGTATGGTCGTCCGTCATAATATAAACAATGTTCAGGGGCTTTTGCTCTTCTTTCTGTTTGCCTGTGGCACATGAAGCCAAAGAAGCTACTGCCGCCGCACCTGTCAGCGAGCAGAGAATTCCGGAAGATAGGTTGTTCATCATAAAGTAGTTTTTCTATTAGGGATTAATTAGTGGTACAAATATAAAGAGTTTTAACACCCCATAGAGTTCAAAAACAACTATGATTCTTCTGAAAACGTCTAATAATGGAATAAAAAGGGCATTTATAGACGTTTTTGAACATCGGATAGACAAAATCGGAAGCCTGTCGTGAACGAGTCTTAACTGAAATTTGTATATTTGCAGACATAGAAGCCTAACAAAACTGTTTAGAAATGAATACGATTCACCACAGAGTACACGGAGGACACAGAGTTTTGATCTCTTGTTGATTAAGATGTTTGAGAGAAAGATATTCTCTGTGTTCTCTGTGGCCTCCGTGGTGAATTAAACTCAAAAACAAATACTGAATGAACTAAATACAAACCTAATCAACAAACTCTTTTTATGAATCAAAAATTATTGCTCAGCAGTGCGCTGCTTGTCGGCATGGCCGGAACACAACAAGCGTTTGCACAAAAGAAAAAAGTTCAGGACCCCAAAAAGCCGAACGTAGTTTTCATTTTGGCCGATGACCTCGGATTCGGTGACCTGAGTTGCTACGGACAAGAGAAGTTCGAAACTCCCAACATCGACAAACTGGCCCAGGAAGGAATGCGCTTCACCCAATGTTATTCGGGAACAACGGTAAGTGCCCCCTCACGCTCTTGCCTGCTGACAGGCACTCATAGCGGACATACGGCTATCCGTGGTAACGTCGAACTCGATCCGGAAGGACAATTCCCTTTGCCGGCAGATGCACAGACCATCTTCCACGATTTTCAGAACGCAGGATACAAAACCGGCGCTTTCGGTAAATGGGGACTGGGATTCATCGGCTCTACAGGCGATCCGAAAAAACAGGGAATTGACGAATTCTACGGTTACAACTGCCAATTGCTGGCACACAGCTACTATCCCGATCACTTGTGGGACAATGACAAACGAGTAGAGTTGAAAGACAACACACTGGATGTGCAGTATGGCAAAGGTACTTACTCACAAGACCTGATCCACTCAAAGGCACTCGACTTCCTTGACCGGATGGGAAAAAGCGGAGAATCGTTCTGCATGTGGTATCCTACCATCATCCCTCATGCCGAACTGATTGTGCCCGAAGACAGCATTATCAAAAAGTTCCGCGGCAAGTATCCCGAGAAGCCTTTCCATGGCACCGAACCGGGTAGCCCGGCATTCCGTAAAGGCGGATACTGCTCTCAGTTCTACCCTCACGCAACCTTTGCAGCCATGGTTTACCGCCTCGACGTATATGTAGGCCAGATTGTACAGAAGCTGAAAGATATGGGTATCTATGACAACACCATCATCATCTTTGCCAGCGATAACGGACCGCACATGGAAGGCGGAGCCGATCCGGACTTCTTCAATAGCAACGGTATCTGGCGCGGATATAAACGCGACCTCTACGAAGGAGGAATCCGTGTACCGATGATCATCTCTTGGCCGGAACGTGTACAACCCAGCACCCAAACCGACTTCATGTGTTCGTTCTGGGATGTAATGCCCACTTTCCGTGAAATATTGAACCCGAAAGCCAAGAACCAACAGATGGACGGTGTGAGCCTGTTACCACTACTTGAAAACCGCAAAGGACAGAAAGAACACGAATATCTGTATTTTGAGTTCCAGGAGATGAACGGACGCCAGGCCGTACGTAAAGGCCCGTGGAAGTTAGTTCACATGAACGTTCGCGGCAAAAACCCGTATTTCGAACTCTACAACCTGAATTCCGATCCGTCGGAACGCCACAATGTACTGAACCAGTTCCCGGAAAAAGTGGCCGAACTGAAAGGCATCATGCAGGCTGCACATGTGCCAAATCCTAATTTCCCACTGTTACCGGGAGAAAAATAAGAAGAAACATTTTACTTCATTACAGAATACACAGAGGGCACAGAGATAATTTCTTTCAATGGAAAATCTCTGTGCCCTCTATAATTATTAATAACTTGCAGTTATTGCTTCACTGCCACCGTATCTGCCGCAAAGACATCTTTCCGGTAGCTATACCCCAGGTCGGAATAAATCTTCAACATCTCAGGCAGACGTTCCATGAAACGGTCAAAATTTTTATGTTCCGGCAATGTCCATTGTATTTCGGACAAAGCAGCCATTCGAGGTAAAATCTGCCACTCCATCTTGGTTGAATCGGCAGTCCACTCCGTCCAGATACAACCTTGAGTACCGATTACAAACTTCTTTTCGGCATCGGTCAGTTCGGCAGGAACAGGTTCGAAGTTATATACACGATTCATCCATTCGAATCCGGTCATCTTATTAATGCGCGGATTGCTGAAATAGAGCCGTTGGATAGGAGTCATGATGACATCGTGATGCTGGCGCGCAGCTTCGATGCCTCCTTGAATACCCCTCCATGACATGATGGTAGAATTCGGGGTCAGACCGCCTTCCAATACTTCGTCCCATCCCAACATACGGCGTCCGTGGGCGTTGATCTCTTTCTCCAACTCAGACATGAAATAGGTCTGCAACTGATTCTCTTTCGAATGTTTAGGCAGCGCTTTGATACCCAGTTCCTTAATTTTAGCCTGACATTTAGGGCATTTCTCCCAACGGCTCTTCGGACACTCGTCTCCACCGATATGAATGTATTCGGAAGGGAAAATATCCATAATCTCGTCCAACACGTCTTTAGTAAACTGAAGTGTCTGTTCGTTACCGGCACAAAGCACATCGGAAAATACACCAAATGAACAAAGCACCTTATAGGGACCACCCGTGCAACCCAGTTCCGGATAAGAAGCCAGGGCGGCTGTAGTATGTCCCGGAAGGTCTATTTCGGGAACTACCGTAATGAAGCGATCGGCCGCATAACGGACAATCTCACGGGCTTCATCCTGTGTATAGAAACCACTGTGAGGCTTTCCATCGAACTTCTTGGTTTCCCAGTCAATAATGGTAGAATCTCGTCTGGAACCTATTTCCGTTAGTTTGGGATACTTTTTGATTTCAATTCTCCACCCCTGGTCTTCGGTCAGGTGCCAATGGAAATAGTTGATGTTATGCAATGCCATCAGGTCAATCATCTGTTTGAGGTAGCTGACGGGGAAGAAATGGCGACCTACGTCGATCATGAATCCACGATAACGGAAACGGGGAAAGTCGGTAACCGTCCCGGCAGGAAGAGCTGCCGCCACTTTTCCGTCCTTCAGAATCGGAAGGGCTTTGTGGATGGTTTGGGTACCGTAGAATACTCCGGCCTCACTGCCTCCGGTGAGAAGAACCTTCTCGGGGGTGATCTCAAGTTTATAACCTTCCGGGTGAGTCATTGTCGTATCTACAGCAAGGATAATGGCGTTACTGCCCTTCTCTTTATCGGACACACGGACTTCGGTTCCGGTCATCTCTTTTATAAAGGTAGCCAGAAAATCGGCAGTACGATGCATTTTTTCATTAGCTGCCGGATAGATGATCGTAGTACTGTGGTTGATAACAAAAGGTGTAGTGTCTTGGGCAAGGACAATCTCTTGCGGCTGAGGAATTACGTCCAGATTCCCCTTTTCGATAACTGCGGGGCGACAGGCACAGAATAGCACAACGGCCAACAAACCGGGAGCTAAACGGAATAATAATCTCTTGTTCATAGTGTTTTGATTTGCTCACCACAGAGTCACACCGAGTTCCATAGAGGAAGGAAGCATAGAAGATACGCTCTATGGGACTCTGTGTACTCTGTGGTTAATGTTATTCATTTCGGCAAAGATAAGATTTTATTTCCATTTTTTTGGTCACGTCTATGCAAACTGTTACTTTTGCCGTTAACGTGATAGATATGCATCCATGAAAAACAACCCATATACCGGCCTTCTCTGTTGGTTGACCATACTTCTGGCAGTCTGCTGCCTCCCGCTGAAAGCCGGCCATTACTACTATAAACAGATTTCCCTGAAGGAGGGACTCCCTTCTACCGTGCGATGTGTCTATACCGAACCCAAAGGTTTCGTATGGATAGGCACCAATGCGGGATTGGGAAGGTTCGACGGAGAAAAGCTGAAGAAATATATCCACCGGAAAGAAGATGCGCACTCGTTGCCACACAATTACATCCATCAGATCATTGAAGACAATCAACACAACATCTGGGTACTGACCGATGACGGAATAGCGCAGTATCGCAGGCAAAGCGACGATTTTACAACTCCACAAGACGAACAGGGACATTCCATCCTCGCCTATTCCGCTTGCCTGACGGAACAGGGGGTGATCTTCGGCGGCCGCAACCGCATCTATCGTTACGATTACGAAAACCGTTCCGTAAAACTTCTGCTGGACTTCAGTTCCGACCCTTACTTCGCCATCTCCGCCATCAGCCGATGGGACGAAGAGACGCTGCTATGTTGCAGCCGATGGCAAGGTCTCAGGTTGATCAATCTCCGTTCGGGAGAACGCCGTCTCCCTCCATTCGACTGTGGGAAAGAGATCATGGCACTTCTGATCGACTCGCACAACCGCATCTGGGTGGCCCCCTACAATGAAGGCTTGCGCTGCTTCAGTCCCGAAGGCAGATTGTTAGCCTCGTACACTACCGCAAACTCCCGCCTCAGCAACAACGTGGTGCTTAGCATAGCCGAACGGGACTCGCACATCTGGGTAGGAACAGACGGAGGAGGTATCAATATCATACGTCCGGACAACCATCAGATCAGCGTTCTTGAACATATTCCCGGAGATAACTATTCACTTCCCGTCAACTCTATCCTATCGCTCTACAACGATACCTATAACAACATGTGGGCCGGAAGCATTCGCAAGGGTTTGATCAATATCCGTGAAGTATCCATGAAGACCTATACCGATGTCTTTCCCGGAAGTAGCAAAGGGCTGAGTGATCCCGCCGTACTGAGTCTTTATCAGGACGAATCGGACGGACGGATCTGGATCGGTACAGACGGCGGAGGTATCAACAGTCTTGACCCCGACACGGAAGAGTTCCGTCACGACCGGTCTACCTGGGGAGACAAAGTAGTCTCTATCGCCGGTTTCACCCGGGAAACGCTCTTACTCTCTGTCTTTTCAAAAGGATTGTTTGTTTACAACAAAGCGAATGGAGAGCAACAGTTACTGACCATCGACCATCCCCGCCTCAAACAATATCTCTACTACAGCGGAATGGCGGTAAATGTCTATCAGGACGAACCGGGCAGCGTCCTCTTGCTGGCAGGACATATTTACCGATACGACACCGGCTCGCAGAAAATACGCGTAGTGAATGAAGAAGAAGGTATGGAGATTGCCGGCAGCATGAATGCCATTGCCCACAACGAGCGTTTCACCTACCTCAACGACAGCCGTACCCTCTACGAACTGGACCGGACAAACAACTGTCTGAAAAGACTTTTCAGCTGTACGGGCGATACATTATTATATTCTGTTTCGATGGACGAGAAAGGTGATTTCTGGATTGGCAGCAACACCGGACTGGGACAGTATACGCCGTCGACCAACCGGTATCATCCGTTGCCAACTTCCCTGTTCGGTGAAGTGAGTTCGGTCATTTGCGATCATCGGGGAAAAGTATGGATCGGGGCAGACCACATGTTGTTTGCCTGGATGCTGCAATCCCGGAAGTTCATCCTTTTCGGCGAATCGGACGGAGTTATTCCGAATGAATATCTGGCAAAGCCCCGGCTTGTCTCCGGCAAGGGAGAAGTTTATATGGGAGGCGCAAACGGACTGCTCTGCATCGACAACCGTTTTTCGACAGCTCCATCCGACTTTCCGGAAGTGGAACTGACCGACGTATACATAAACGGCGAACCGGCCATTAAGCAGATAACAGGACAGCCGGAGAAACTGACCCTCCCGCAGGACAGCCGGACCATAACCTTACGCATAATGTCCCACGAACAAGATATTTTCCGTAAAAAAAGATACCGTTATCAGATAGAAGGATTGAACGACGAACCGATTGAATCGTACGATCCGGAACTGATTATCCGTTCACTTCCGGCAGGCAAATATCGGATATTGGCCGCATGCAGTACCAAGAATGGCGACTGGACTCCCTTCCGTCCTATCCTGTCACTCACCATACTACCTCCCTGGTACCGGAGCGGATGGTTCATCATCTGTGTATTGCTTATTGCATCGGGTGTCATTGCTGCCGTCATTCTCACCATTCTGCGCCGCAGGCAAAACCGGTTGAAATGGGAACTAAAAGAGCGGGAGTTACAGGAATATGAAGAAAAAATCCGATTCCTGGTCAATGTCAGCAACGAACTCCTCCCCTCGTTCACCGAGACGGGTGAAAGAGAACTGCAAATCGTAGAGCTGATACGAAACCGGCTCCGTAATGGAGAGAAAAGTAAAACGGACACCGACATTAAAAATATACCCAAAGAGGAAAAGAGCGAACTCAGCCAACCAGACGAGACTTTCCTACGAAAACTGAACCGGCTAATCACCGACCACTTGGACAGTCCCGAACTGGACGTCACCTTCCTCTGTACGGAAATGGGATTGAGCCGTGCTTCACTCTACAACAAGTTAAAGGCCATGACCAACATGGGCGCCAACGATTACATCAATAAATTCCGCATGGAAAAGGCCATCCAACTGATCTCAACCACCGATCTCACCTTTACAGAGATAGCGGAAAAAATAGGATTTACAACATCCCGTTATTTCAGTACTTCATTCAAGCAATATACAGGAGAGACACCGACTCAGTATAAAGAGAAAATAAGGAAAAAGCAATAGGGTGTAGCCATCCGATGCATAGGGTATAACCATCCGGAGTACATGGCTACACCCTATGCCTCGGATAGCTACACCCTTTCGGACCCAGCATATTTCTTATCCGAATATAACTTCACTGAATAAAAAATGGAGTACGACACAGCCATACCCCATTCTCCATTCTAACAATCAAACTCAATCAAGCAATGGTGACAGATGCATCCAGATATACATCCTGGATGGCATTGAGCAATTCCACTCCCTCTTTCATCGGTTTCTGGAAAGCTTTACGTCCGCTAATCAACCCCATACCACCGGCACGTTTATTCACTACCGCCGTAACAACAGCGTCTTTCAGGTCGGAAGCTCCATGTGATTCGCCACCGGAATTAATCAAACCGACACGTCCCATATATCCGTTGGCTACCTGATAACGGCAAAGATCAATCGGGTGATCGGTAGTCAGTTCGGTATACATTCTTTCGTCTGTCTTTCCAAAATGAATTGCTTTGAAGCCACCGTTATTAGTAGGCAACTTCTGCTTCACAATATCCGCTTTAATGGTAACTCCAAGACGGTCTGCCTGCCCGGTTAGGTCAGCGGCAGCATGATAGTCTACCCCGTCTTTCTTAAAATCATTGTTGCGCAGATAACACCACAAGATAGTGGCCATGCCCAATTCATGCGCATAGTCAAAAGCCTCGGCAATCTCTACCAACTGACGACGGCTTTGCTCGGAACCGAAATAGATAGTAGCTCCCACAGCCACCGCTCCCATCTCCCATGCCTCCTTGACGGTGCCAAACAACACCTGATCATACGAATTGGGATAAGACAGCAGTTCATTATGGTTCAGTTTCACTACAAACGGAATTTTGTGAGCATACTTACGGGCAACAGCCCCCAAAATACCGAAAGTAGAAGCAACGGCATTACATCCGCCTTCAATGGCCAGTTTTACAATATTTTCCGGGTCGAAATAGATGGGATTCGGAGCGAACGAAGCTCCGGCTGTATGCTCAATATCCTGGTCGACAGGAAGAATGGACACATATCCCGTATTTGCCAGACGACCATGTCCCAGCAAAGTCTGCAAGCTGCGTAAGGTCTGTATGTTACGGTCCGAGTCGATCCATATCTTATCGATCGTATCCGGTGACGGCACGTGAATCAGTGATTTATCAATGGTTTTACAAGTGTGGTTCAGGTAGTATTCAGCCTGATTACCCAATAGTTCTATAATTTTATTCATAATTGTAATGGTTTTGAGTTTTATTCACCACGGAGTACACAGAGAACACAGAGAATATCTTTCTCTTAAACATCTTAATAAACAAGAGATTAAAACTCTGTGTCCTCCGTGTACTCTGTGGTGAATAATATTCATTTTTATTCCGTAATGAGGGGTTTCCTCTTATCTTATTTTTTCTTTCCCTGATTGGCAACCGCTTCCATCAGTTTCCGGATTTCTTCGGGGTCACCCAGGAAATAGTCTTTTTCCAGATTCAGTTCGTCACTGAATTCAAATACGTAAGGAACAGCAGTCGGCAGATTCAGTTTCACGATCTCTTCATCGGAGATGTGCTTCAAGTGCTTGATAATGCCCCGCAAACTGTTGCCGTGGGCAACCACCAGAATTTCATCAGCGGTTTTCAGATTCGGGAAAATGATACATTTCCAATAAGGCATGATGCGGTCGATGGTATCTTTCAAAGATTCCGTCCGGGGAAGTTCTGCATCGGGCACTTCCCGATAGCGGTTCTCAAAACGTGGATTTCTCGGATCGTCTTCCGACAGGGCATTGGGAGCTATATCATAACTCCTGCGCCAGATAAGTACCTGTTCGTCACCGTATTTGGCAGCCGTCTCGCTTTTATTCAATCCTTGCAGATCGCCATAATGCTTCTCATTCAGACGCCAACTCTTCTCCACCGGAATCCAGTCCTGATCCATCCGGTCGAGCACACAATTCAGCGTTTTCACCGCTCGTTTAAGGTACGAAGTATAAGCTTTATCGAAATTAAATCCATTTTCTTTCAGTAGTTCACCCGCTTTGCAGGCTTCGGCAATTCCCTTTTCTGTCAGATCGACATCGGTCCAGCCGGTAAAACGGTTCTCCTTGTTCCATGCACTTTCTCCATGACGGAGCAACACAATCTTTTTCATTCAACTCTCCTTTCTTTAGGTGTTTATTATAGAACATTTGTATTGAGTACAAAGTTCACGAAAGTAAAAGGAACAGTCAATACCTAAAAATGATGAAAGTGAGTTGTAAATTTGCCACAGAGTACACAGAGAATGCAAAAGACCATTCTTTCGAAGTAAGAGATAACTCTGTGTGCTCTGTGTTTGAATATCAACGATTTCTCTTTAGAAAAAGGCGATCGGTAATGACAGAGGGCAGTTCCGACTCATAATGGGTTACCATAATCATCGTTTTATCTTCACGGCAGCAGAAGGCCTCGATGATCTTTTTCACCCGCCGGCGATTGTACGTATCGAGTCCGTGCAGCGGTTCGTCCAGAATAAGTAATTCCGGATCTTTCACGAAAGCACGGGCCAGCAATGCCAAGCGCTGTTCACCACTCGAGAGTTGAAGAAAAGGTCTGTCTTTCAGAGCGGCAATGCCAAACACATCCATCCACCACTCGCAGGTGGCCATCTGGCTTTCCTGTGGACGCTTATACAAGCCGATGCTGTCATGCAACCCGGAAGCTACAATCTCAATGGCCGGCAGATTCTTAAGATAGGCACGGTGCATTTCGGGACTGACGTAACCGATATGCTTTTTTATCTCCCAAATGCTTTCACCTGTACCCCGCTTGCGTCCGAAAAGGCTGATGTCACAAGCATACGACTGAGGATTATCCGCACAAACCAAACTAAGCAACGTAGATTTACCGGCACCGTTTTCTCCGCTCAATGCCCACTTCTCGCCCCGACGGACAGTCCAGTCGAGTTCTTTCAGGATGGTACGGTCATCATAACGGATGCTGACCTTATTTAATTTTACCACCTCCCCGGAATCATAGTTGGTTCCGTCATAAGGCAATCCGGCTATACGTTGTTGCAATGCGTCCAGAGTCACGGGTACATCGGTCACACGGAATGCAGTCAGGTAAGCCCCTCGTTCCATTTTCGGAAGCACAGTCAAGTCTTCTACCGGAATCACATGGGTAATGAACGAAGGAATATCATCGAGCATCGAAAGCACAAGGATGATTTGCACAGACGACAGCCGGGTGAGGCGTTCGAGCAGGGAGAAAAGCAGTTCACGGGTCGGTGCATCCAAACCAATAAAAGGATTGTCCATTATCAGTACCCGGGGGGCAGTCAGCAAAGTTTTAGTCAGCTGAAATTTGCGCAACTCCCCACTGGAAAGGAGAATGATCTTCTTGTCCAACAACGGCTCGATGCGGAAGAGTTCAAACAATTCCTCTTTCAGCCGTTTATCTTTGATTTCCCCCAGCATCTCCCGCACGGAGGGGGCATCTTCCTGATCGTGGGCATTCCAGCGTTGCTGATAATAATAGTTAGCATCTGCTGCACCGTATGTATCACGAAAAGCAATGTATTTCACGTTATCATATACTGTCTGAGTAGAAGAAGGAGAAAAATCGTATTTCACCGTACCTTCACGCAAGGGATATTTACCCAGAAGCGTATCTACAAACAAACTCTTCCCTCCGCCGTTGGGACCTACGATAGCAATGTGTTCGCCGGCAGCGATTTGTGCTGTGACAGGTTGTGCCAAACGTACAAGCGGGTTGCGTGCTACGCCACCCGCTATACTGAATGTGTATTGTTCCATTATCCTATTTCATTATTAGGCGGAGCAAAAGTATATCAAAATCCGCACAAAGAGACAGAATAAGAGTAAAAAAAATCGTAGTATTGGGCAATCGTAGCCGGTCAGAACCTGAATTTAGGGTTTTCCGGTTCGGTATGCGACTCTTCCATCAACTTCGTCAGTTTCCGGACAATTTCCGGATATTCGCCTGCCACATCGTGCTCTTCCCTGAGATCCTTCTCCAGATCATATAACTTCATTGTAGAGTTTCCCTTCCGGATATTGTCGATAATTCCCTTCCACTTACCCATACGAATGGCTTTCAGACCGATCACCGGATCGGGATATTCCCAATACAGATATGCATGTTCTTTCTGCTGTCCGGTCTTGCCGAGCAAAGTGGGCAGGAAACTGATTCCGTCAGTCGGCGGACAATCAACCTTCGCAATATCCGCCAAAGTAGGCATTACATCCTGAAATCCGCAAATGTGATCGCTTTGAGTGGAAGGTTTGATCTTTCCGGGCCAGGTAACAATGGCAGGTATCCGTATTCCCCCTTCATGAACAAAACATTTTCCCCAGCCATACTCCGACTTGAAAGGGCCTCCGCTATCGAACCACGGTGAATCGCTTCCGCCGTTAAAGGTTGGACCGTTATCGGAAGTGAACATGATAATGGTATTATCATACAAATGATCTGCCTTGAGTTTCTCTATCAGTCTACCTATCTGTTCGTCGAAGTAGCTGATCATGGCAGCATAAGTCGCATGCGGATACCGGCAAGGCATATACCCGGCTTTCCCGGTGTAAGGCGCCTCGTCTCCAAACTTTTCGACATAGTGTTTCACCCACTTCTCCGGTGCCTGTAATGACACGTGCGGAAGCGGAGTAGTCCACATCAAAAAGAAAGGCTTCTTCTTATTCTGTCCGACAAACGAAATCAGTTCATCAAAAATAAGATCATTAGCATACTCCTTCTGTGAAAATTTGGCATAACTGGCTTCATCGCGGGGATCTGTTCCGGGATCCAGCCGGGCAGTGTGAGGGTCGAGCACTTTATTGTTCAGATATACACGGTCTTCATCCTTATACAGAAATGCCGGATAGTAACTGTGCGCTTGCCGCTGGCAGTTATATCCGTAAAAACTGTCGAATCCCTGTTTATTGGGAGTACCCTCCGATCCCGGAGCACCCAACCCCCATTTCCCATAACATCCGGTGGCATATCCCGCCTGCTGCATCATCCTTCCGATAGTCATTGTATTGGCCTTCAGAGGATACTGTCCCTCCAGATTCGGATGCACATACATGGAGTCATAATTCATGATGGCTCCCCGGTATGCCATTTCATCATTGGCCCGTATCTGTGCATGTCCCGAATGCATACCTGTCATCAGCACACAGCGTGCCGGTGCCGAAACAGGCGATCCGGTATAGTGCTGGGTGAAACTGATGCCGTCTTTACACAGCCGGTCTATGTTCGGAGTTTCTATTTTTCCGGAACCATAACAACCAATATCCCCATACCCTAAATCGTCCATGATAATATAGATGATATTGGGTTGAGATTCTTTAACCTGACTTTTTGCCGATAAAGCAAATACGGATAGTCCGATATAGATTTCTATTCTTTTCATGCTAAGTTTCTTTTTTTAATCCCATTTATAATTTACGTCTACCTCCTTTTTCAGGGCAGGGCCGAATGAATACCCCTGTTGTTCGAACCATGGTTGCTTCAGAAGAACTTTACCGTAAAACTCATCGAAACTCAACGGTTTGCCGGAATACCACATTTGTTCGGCAAGCGCAAGAATACGCGGAAAGACACGACGGTCGATCCTATCTTCGGTTACTCCATCGTCTGTCCACAGTGCAGAACTCATTCCGAGGATAAGCGGGTTTTCTTCCCGTGGCCTGTAAGAGGGATTATGCAGATACACATCTTCCAGATCGAAAGTGCGGTCTTTGGCATATCCCCTCCAAGGAGTGAGCGGGAAGTTCAGATAGGTGTAATAGTTCGTACCGCAAATCACCGGGTAATTATGCCTGACAGCGTTCTTCAAAGCCAGATCCTTGTGCCCTCTCCAGTTCCACCACTGTATAACCACATTATCCGGCAACGGATAACCGTCCTTATAAATCACATCGCCCCAAAAGATAGCCTTCCGTCCTTTCTGTTTCAGGTAATTTGCCATTCGGGCCGAAAACCATAATTGCAGGTCATGGCTGTCCTTCAGTTTTTCTTTCGCAATCCGTGCCTGACAATCCGTACATTTATCCCAGTTTCCCTTAGGAGCCTCATCGCCTCCGAGATGAATATAAGCGGATGGAAACATCCGGCACACTTCGTCCAGTACATTCTGCAGGAAGGTGAGTGTACTGTCTTTGCCGGCGCAAAAAATATTCTGTGTAAAACCGCTTTGGGGCACTTTCACCGGAATGTTGAAACATCCCAACCGCGGATACGAATTAAGTGCGGCCTCCGCATGTCCGGGCATGTCGATCTCGGGAACAACCGTGATACCGAGGTCTGCCGCATAGCTGACAATCTCCTTTACCTCTTCCTGGGAATAAAATCCCTGTTGCTCCGGCCCCTGTCCTACGAAAGCTCCGATCCGTGTCAAAAGCGGATAGCGTTTTATCTCGATACGCCAACCGAGACCCTCGGTCAGATGCCAATGAAAATAATTCATTTTCAGCATCGAAGCCATATCGATATATTTCTTGATGGTAGAGACCTTTTGGTACTGGCGTCCCGAATCCAGCATAAAGCTACGCCATTTCACTCGCGGAAAGTCAGTGATTTCCGCACAAGGAAATATAAGTTTGTCCCCTTCCCGTGTACCCCATTGTCTCAGGCTCTGAACGGCATAAATAAAACCGGCGTTATCTGCCGCACGAACAGTCATTTTCTCGGGAGTAACAAGAATGCGATAACCCTCTGCGGGAAGTGTGGCATCTTTCTCCCAGGAGATTTGGCTGTGCCCCTTTTCACTACACCATTCCACGGCACTTTTCGGTATCAGTTTTTCATAAAACAAATGCAGGAAAGAAGCGGAAGCATCTTGAGCATGCATCCGTATCTTGCCTTGGAGTTGCAACTGTCCATTGGCTTTTTCGAGGTAATCAGGTGTAGGTAAGATCGTTTGTCCGCACAGACGGACGGCGTGCGAACCGAGGAAAAGCAGTATTAAAATCAGGTATTTCATCTAAACATAGTATTTATAGTGTGACAAGAAACTGTCCAAAGATAAGAATTTCTCGGGACAGTTTCTTATCACACGGTTAAAACCATTTATCAATCAGGAAGGGGCTACTCTACTCCGTCATCCCAACCCGGATTTTGAGCAAGCTGAGGATTCAGCACCCTTTCATTACGTGGAATAGGATTCAAGTAATAATATTCGGGCCAAGTATGGGTTTGTACAGGATGGAATTCAAGATATCCCTCTGCGCCACCTCCGTCAATCGTCACCTTCGTTCCAGCGGGAAAGTCCGATGTCTTGACATACATACCCAACTTCTTCTTTAACGCGTAATGGCACTTCTTCCATCTCCGCAGATCGTCGAACCTGAACCCTTCGGAGAATAGCTCGATACGCCGTTCGCGGCGAATCTCCCATAACAAAGGATTGACAGCATAGTCACCCGGATAAGCAGGATCGCCCAGATCGCGCTTAGGATCGAAAGCGGCGTTGATTTCCGCCACTTTCATAGGTGCCACGTTAGCACGGATACGCAGTTTATTAATTGTCTGATCGGCCGCGGACTGATCGAATTCACCCAACTCACACGTTGCTTCAGCATAATTCAGCATCACCTCTTCTACCCGGAAGATGGGCATATCGGTCTCTTCATTTCGCTGCGATCCCATCGACAAATAAGTACAATAATACTTCCAATTATTATACCCGAAAGCCGACTTGTACCAAGGCTGATTTTCCAAATAGAAATCGAAATGCGGAACTGCTCCCAGAATACCTCCGTCATACCCCTGGCGGAAAGGTAACGTCTTCTGTCTCTCTTTGCCGCTTCCATACCCTATTCCCAACCGGATATTCAGGCTATCGATAAAGCTCCTGTCCTTAGCGACATCGGTAAATTCCCACTTATTCCCCCAAGCATCGGTAGAAGCCGATCGGTCAATTCTGTATGGAGGAGTCACTTGCAGCCAGAGTCGATGATCCCGGCAACTGAACTCACTGTACATATCCTTATCTCCCTGGAACAACGGACTGTTCCAGCGGGTTTTCCCATCCGAACAGAGATAGCTGTCCACCAAGTCACGAGTCGGGTTATAGTAGGACGATCCGGTTGTTCCCTGAATGCTGGTATCATGTACTACGTTTTCCGCATTCGAGAACTCCCGATAGAGTATGACTCCCGGTACATCTTTCAGGTCGAGTGAACAAAACAGATCATCGTAGTTACTGCAAATTTCAGGATAGCTGCTCATAACCTCGGCAGACACCCGTTTACATTCTTTCAGAAAAGTTTCGGCATCATTCAATCCATGATATTTTCTCCATGTTCCTTCAAAAAGACAGAAACGGGACATAAATGCCTGTACGACGGCTCTGTTAATCGTATTACTGCCATCACCATTGACGTTGATATGCTGCTCGGCATATTGCAAATCTTCAAGAATATGCTTCGCGATTTCGTCTCTGGAAGCACGGGGACCGTTGATCAACTCTGTATCATTATCACTTAATACTCGGTCTATCCAAGGTACGCCGCCGTAAGCAGATAGTAATGAAAAATAGCGGTATGAACGAAAGAAGTATCCGACACTTTTCCAATGCGCCTTCTCAGTCTCAGTCATCTGGGAACCGTCTATCCGTCCCAACATCAGATTGACACGACGGATAAAACCATAATAATCCCAAGTCGTATTATTCCTCTTATCAGGCACAGTGACCAGTCCCCTGATCCAGTTGCTTTCGCTGCTTCCCCGCGTCTGATTATACGAGATATCGTCTGTTGAAGTATCACCGTACCCTAATTTCGGAAGTGTTTCATACAATCCCCAGGCATATGCCTTAAAGTTATCATACGTCACAAAGGCCGTCTCTTCCGTCGGATTGCCCAACGGATACCTTTCCATAAAATCATTGTTCAGGCAACCGGTAAAAGCGATCGCACTGAGTATAAACAAGGCAAATGTATATTTCTTCATACTATTTCGGTTATTTAGAATGTGACATTAAATCCAAGTGAAAATTTCTTCATAAACGGATACTCCCATGCTCCTTTTGAAAGCATATCCGACTCCAGACCTTCCGGTAAATGATCCCATGTATGAAGGTTTTCCCCACTGAAGAAGACCTTGACTTCGTCAAAGTAAACTTGTTTAGACCACGCTTTAGGCAATGTATAAGACAAGGTGATATTTTGCAGTTTCACATAAGCCGCATTGGCCAGATACTTGGTTTGCTTCCAGCGATTCGAACCGGTATTCACACCATTGTTTGCATATACTCTCGGAAAATAAGCATCTGTATGCTCCGGTGTCCAGAAGTTAAGGGTTTCTTTAAACAAACTTCCCCATGTACCTGTAGGCCATGCAATCTGATCAGTACGCCAAAAGTCACGCTTACCCACACCACGAAGAAAAATGGAAAGATCGAATCCCTTCCAGCTCAAACCTGCATTGATTCCGTAATGGAAACGCGGTGTAGAATTACCGATAATACGTTGGTCACCCGGATCGTCTGCTGTCCCTTTTCCAGTCCAGATGGTACTGGCATCATCATCAAAATTCTTATAAAGCACATCCCCCGGATACACTTTTCCAACTCCCTTCGGGATAGGAATACCTTCTTTAAGGGTTCCGTCGGCATTGAAATCGTCTTCTCTATAAAAACGGTCGGTTACATATCCCCAGATCTCACCAATCTTCTGTCCTTTCCGATAAGTACCCAACAAATTGGTTTCATTGTTAAACTTAGTAATCTCACTCTGTGAATCATAGAGATTAAATCCGATACGGTAACTGAAATCTTTGATACGGTCTCTCCAGTTGAGTTCCAGCTCCCAGCCATAGGTCTTCAGATCCGCGGCATTTTGCTTGGCGGCAGCTACTCCCACCACCCAAGGCAAATCCATACCCGGTGCCAGCATACCTTTCGTATCACGCCGGTACCAGTCGAAAGTTCCGTTCAGCCTGTTATCAAAAAATCCGAAGTCGACACCGAAGTCAAGCGTATATACTTTCTCCCAGGTAAACGCATTGCTGACCATAGCCGGCGTAGACAGAGTCGTAGGTCTTTTGCCGTCTACCAGCCAATTGGTTAGTCCCGGAGCCATTTCCGGTATATACGGATAATTGTCCGGTGTACCGTCAGACAGCAAAATGATCTGATTTCCTATCGATCCCCAGGACGCACGAAACTTTAAATTAGACAGAACACTCCGGGTTCCTGCCATAAAAGGCTCTTCCGAAATGCGCCACCCTCCCGAGAAAGAAGGGAAAAAACCGAAACGATTGTTTTTAGGGAAACGTGAAGTTCCGTCATAACGTCCGTTAGCTTCGACCATGTACCGATCCTTGTACGAATAATTAACGCGGTAAAAGAGTCCCCTAAGGGCATATTCATTGAATGTGTCTGTAGCCGTTGTAGTTCCGGTAGCTCCCGATATGGACGGCAGGTTGCTCAACAACACATCTTTTCTTTCCGTCCACTGTGATTCAGCATGATTCTCTTCCTGGTTGAATCCACCCATCACCCCTATATTATGATTACCTATTGAAAAGTCGTAATTTGCAAAAACGTTGATCGCATTGTAGTTGTTAAATCCCTGAGTCAGTGCATACCGCGTGTTCTCCGTATTATTCAGGACACCGGTAAAATTCATTCCGATGTATTTATACTGGTTCACATACATGCGGTTGTAATTCGTCACCCTGTTATATGTGTATTCACCTGTTATCTTCAGGTTCTTCAGAGGTGAAATAATAATACGTCCCAAAGCTCTGAAGTCAGTTTTTTTAACGATGCGCGGTTCTCCATAACGGATGTAAGTGGCGGAAGTTTCGGCGGGATAAGTAATCCCATCCACTTCATAAGGCGAAATATTCTGATAAGAAGGGAGTTGCATGGCACTTCCCCAGATTCCGTTCCTTCCGCCTTGTTCCACTTTGTTCTGGGTAGAATTGGCATACCGTATATCCAATTGGGTCGTCAGCCATTTGTTGACCTCCACACTAAGGAAGCTCGACAGATTGGCACGTTCATATCGGTCCTTATCGGTAATCAGAATTCCGTCTTCGTTGGTATAGCCCAAACCGATACGGTAATTCGTTCTGGAACCTCCTCCCGAAACCGAGAAACTATGGTTTTGCATAAAGCCATAATTGTCCATCATATCCGCAAACATGTCGTTTTCTCTCATCAGGAACAGATTCCCGTTTTCGTCGAAAACATACCCTTGAGGATATTTGGAAGGATTATCCATATAATCACGTATATACGTTTCCCACTGAGGTATATTCTTACCATCCACATACGTATCATTAGGCCATCCCATTTCCTTATATGCCAATATGGACTCCAGCGGGTTCGCCTTTTGCGGTAATTCCAATGCCTTGGAGAACGAGAAATTGTTATTATAATTAAACTTAGGCGCCATGTCCTTTTTTCCCTGCTTAGTGGTGATAAGAATCACTCCAAACGCTGCACGCGCCCCGTAAATGGCTGCAGAAGCTGCATCCTTCAAGACAGAGACCGATTCAATATCCTGCGGATCGATCATATTGATATCCATCGGAACATTATTAACCAATACCAGAGGACCGCCACCATTGATAGAAGTAGTTCCACGGATGTTATACGACAAATTGTCACCGGGTGTACCGGTTGTACCTTCAATTTTTAATCCCGGAACAACTCCCTGCAGAGCTGCCGTAACATTCGTTATCGGACGGTCACCCAGTGTCTCCTGTATATTGACGGAGGTAACGGCTCCCGTCAGATTGACTTTCTTTTGTGTTCCAAAGCCGACCACTACCACTTCATCCATCAACTTTGAATCCTCTTTCAACTGAATGACGAGTTGGGTTTTCCCATTGGTACTGACCTCTTGTGGCAGATAACCGATATACGTAACCTGCAGTTTGCCGTCCGCAGGAACTTCTAACGTGAACTCTCCGTTGAGATTCGTGATCGTAGCCTGCTTACTGCCTATGGCAAGTACATTGGCCCCTATGAGAGGTTCACCGGTAATGCCGGTTACCTTACCCGTTATTTTTTTCATCTGGACAGTTTGTTTGGCAGCAGCTTTCTCTTTTGGCTGCACAGAAGGAGTAATAACTATATGTTCAGGTTCATAGTTACAAGTAAACCCGGTATTCTTCAAAAGAGCATCCATCACAAAAGAAAGCTTTTTGTCTATAAAGTTTTCCTTAATTTTCTTGTTTACATCCAGCTTGGTCTGATTGTATGTCACACTTAACTTGGTTTGCTGCTCTATCTGTTCGAATACTTTTTGCAAAGATTGATTGTTACCATAGACACTTATTCGCTGATTCTGCCCGTAAGCAGTGTTATAAATGCATAAAGCGAGAAGTAAAAGGACTATTTTATGAATTTTTACGGATAGAATATTCCTTAAATTGATTTTTAATTTCATAATTTTGCGAGTTAATCAATTAATACTGTTTAAAGTCTCTAAAGGTTAAAAAGTTTTTGATTGATTTCGGGGATCGGAAATGGGTGTGGTAATTTGTTTCCGGTTCCCTTTTTTTCATATGACAGCTCTCCTTTCTTTTATTTTAGCGGACAAATAGATATGGTTTCGTCCTTCTCCACTTTATAGGTGATACCTCCTACAGTTTTTGTCACAATGTCCAAAACATGAGAGATACTATCACGATACTTAAACTTTATTGTATAAAGATCCGAATTGATACGGTCCGATTCTGTCAGATCGGATGATAACCGGATGGATACGGCATATCTTCTTTCCAGCGTTTTCAGGATTTCCCTAAATGATTGAGAGACAAAATTCATTTCACCCTTAGTCCAGCCCGAATAGACGGAGGCGTCTATATTCCTTTTATAAAACTTTCCATCCCGGTTTTCATACTCCAGTTGCTGGTTGGGTTCCAAAGTAACAAAACAATCCGTCTGATTCTTCTTCCTAACGGCAACAGAACCGGTCTCCAATGTGGTAATCGTTCTCTTATCCAAAGGATACGCCTGCACATTAAACTGAGTACCCAGCACACAGACATCCAGGTGATTAGTCTCTACCACAAAAGGAAGTTTCTTGTCTGGTGCAACCTTAAAATGCCCCTCGCCCGAAAGATATACGGAACGAGTGTCGCCTGTAAAATGTGTGGGATATAAAAATACAGACCCGGAATTCAGGGTGATGACCGAACCATCGGGAAGTGTGACCTCTTTTTGATCACCCTTGGGGACAATACATTCGACAAAACGGACATCGTGCGTATGCAGCCTGACATATACATAGGCAGTAGCAATGGACACCAACGGAATAAGTAGAAAAGCTGCTATGCGTGCCCACCGATAAAGGTTTGACGGCTTACATAAAGGAAAGCCTGCTTTTTTTTGAAACTTCCGTAAAGAATGTCGGGTACAGGCATCTGCCGCAGGATGATAATCATCCCATATCTGATGGAGTGCTTTTTCTTTCCGTTCCTTGCCGGACGAATCAAGAAGCCATGTCCAGACTTTGCTTTTAAGATCCGGACTGGCTGTAAAAGCCATAAAGTTGCGTATAATTTTGTATGCGTCAGACATAGTATATTTTATGGGTTATGTATATAAGATACGTAACCCGCCAAACACACACAGTCCGAAAGAGATTTTTTTGAAATAAACTACTAAGTTTATACGATGGTAGCCATAATAACCAAGAACAATATTTTGCGTATATCGGCCAGAGCCTGGGTCAGATGATTTTCAACCGTACGCTTACTAATGTTTAATTCACGGGCTATTTTCTCATTACTCAGTCCCTGTTCGCGGCTCATCCGGTAGATCTTCTTCCTTTGGGCAGGCATTCTCTCTACAGCGATGGCTATGATCAGTTCCAACTCCTTTGCATCAAGTTCCGCCTCTGTTTCACAATGTTCCGGATGATCATCCGATGTTTGCCAGGATTGATAATTCTGAAATAGCAGGGAGCGTTCGATATGCCGGAAAACCGCATTCCGGGCAATACGGAACAGATATGCATCCAGATTGTCTATCAATTTCAAGTTCCCCCGATTCTGCCACAATAATGCAAAAATATCCTGAGAGATATCTTCCGCCTCTTCAGCATTCTGCAACAAGCCATTAATGAACCCTTTTATTCGAGGGTAATAATCCAGAAAAAAAGCCTCAAACTTTTGAGGACTTTCCAGATTATCCGTATCGGCCGGAGACTTCCTTATAAATTTCATCATACAGATATTTTAAGATTGCTCTATGCACACATATCCCACAAATCAGGACAGTTTTTTTAGAGATAATCCACTTAGGTTAACTTTATATTTGTTTTTTATGCCCTTACAATTTTTTATTATCAGCATTTACAAAGTTAAGCCCGGATTATCTCCGGGCTTTCTCCATATCACTGATACTACTGGTGAATGATCAGTGCCGACTGTGCCGGAACCGTTATCTCCGGACCGTACAACAGCCCCAAACCTCGCTCATCAATTACCCCATCTTTGCAGACAACGGAGTATTTGCCTTCAGGTATTGTCAGTTTGGCAGGAACGGAACGAGCATTGAGCACTACGATTATATTGTCCCAAGAGTCTCCGTTCGCACGGTCTTTCAAACGAAAAGCTATCAGGTTAGTGCCCTCCACCGGAAGAAATTCCAGATATTTACGCACCATCTCCGCATCGCCCATACGGAAAGCGGGATGTGCCTTACGAAGACTGATCAGACGTTTATAGTAAGTGAACACATCTTCATGGAGGGTTTTGCGGTTCCAATCGATGGCATTAATGGAATCGGGGCTTTCAAAACTATTATGCACCCCTTTCTTATCGCGCATCACCTCTTCACCGGCATAAATGAACGGAATACCTTGCGAGGTAAACACCGCCGTTTGTGCCAGTTTATCGAGCCGTGCAAGCTGTTCGGGAGTAATATCGGGAATACTTGACTTCAGACGGTCCACCAGGCACATGTCATCATGGCAGGACACGTAACTGATCATTTGAGTCGGCTGGGCAGCCCAAGGAGCTTTGCTGTAATTCACAGAGTCGTTGTTGACTTGAGGATGCTGGATAGCTCCGACAATTCCGAATTTAATGCTTTCTTCTCCACCGGGAATTCCGGCGAGGAAAGCTCCTTTATGGTTATCATTGAAAGGACCACGCAACGCATCACGCAGTTCGTCGGAGAAAGCGGCAATACCGGGCATCTCGAAAGTATTGGCCTTCATAGCCAGCGAATCCCCCGGATACTGTGGTGCCTCCGCAGCCCAACCTTCACCATAAATAATGATAGAAGGATCAATGGCATTGACTGCCTTGCGGATTTCATTCATTGTCTCGATGTCGTGAATGCCCATCAGGTCGAAGCGGAAACCGTCTATATGATATTCTTTAATCCAGTGGAGCACGGATTCGATCATATACTTACGCATCATGGGACGGTTGCTTGCCGTTTCGTTGCCGCAAGCCGAACCATTTGCCAGCGAACCATCGGGTTTCTGACGATAGAAATATCCCGGAACCGTACGCTCAAAGTTGCTTCCGTCAGTATTGTACGTGTGATTGTACACCACGTCGAGTACTACCCGAATACCGGCTTTGTGGAGCGCCTGCACCATCTGTTTGAATTCACGGATGCGAACAGCCGGATCATAAGGATCAGTAGAATACGAACCATCGGGCACATTGTAATTTTGCGGATCATATCCCCAATTGTATTTATTTTCATTCAGTTTGGTTTCATCCACTGAGGCATAGTCATAAGATGGCAGGAGATGTACATGGGTGACTCCCAGTTCCACCAGATGGTCAATACCGGTAAGCAACTTGGCAGGATTCAGTGTCCCATGTTCGGTCAGAGCCAGAAACTTCCCTTTGTTCCGAATGCCCGACGTGGAGTCAACAGAAAAATCACGATGGTGCATCTCGTAGATGACTGCATCCGCAGGTGATTTCAACGGCGGACGCTGATCGTTTTCCCCCCCCTGCGGATCGGTGGATTTCAGGTCGATAATGGCGGCACGCTTTCCGTTTACCCCCACCGCTTTGGCATTGATACCCGACGTATCTCCCATCCATTTATCGTTTACCTTGACATTGAATGTATAGAATTTCCCCATCAGATCTTTACTGACCGTTGCTGTCCAAGTGCCTTCTTCCCCCGGCTCCATAGGAATTGTTTCGTAAGCATGCCCTCCTTCACCCGAATCAAACAACATCAGACGAACTTCATCGGCGGTAGGTGCCCAAAGGATAAACTTAGTAGCCTCCGGTGAATACTCCATCTCCGTGAGACTGCCCGAACGCACCGGATACAGCTCGTAAGACGCATATTCTTTCTTGGCAGGAGTACAACTGACTACAGCCGTGGCCGCAGTCACTCCGATAAAGGCAAGATAGTTCATTTTCATGGTTTTTCTCTCTATTAAATTATTATCTGATTAATTGAGTAGCCCGCGGCTACTTCACCCTTTCCGGGTTTTTGGCTATAAAATCTTTCCAACCGCTATACCCTTTCTCCATCACAGGACGCCCCATCTGCAGGAAATGACAATAGGCAGCTGCCAGTCCGTCGGTAGCATCCATAAAGACAGGCATGTCTTCTTTGGCAAAATGCAGCATGCGTTGCAGCATGTCGGCCACTTGCTCTTTTGAAGCCTGCCCGTTACCGGTAATAGCCATTTTTATTTTAAGCGGAGCATATTCGGTAATAGGAATATCTCGACTCAGTGCGGCAGCCATTGCCACTCCTTGTGCACGTCCGAGTTTCAGCATAGACTGCACGTTTTTCCCGAAGAAAGGGGCTTCAATCGCCAGTTCATCCGGCAAGTAGCTTTCAATGATGCTCAGTACCCGTTCATGTATATGGCGCAGTTTAAGGTAATGATCGCCGAATTTACGCAGGTCGATAATCCCCATGGCAATCATCTCCGGCTTAGTCCCCCGGACACGCAGCACTCCGTATCCCATGATCGTTGTACCGGGATCGATGCCCAGAATAATCTTCTCTTTAACCGGCTGAATCACTCCAATACCTCCATCAATGTCGGAAATCCGACTACTTTATCCTTGAATATCTTTACCAACTCTTGGTTAAGCCGTGCACCTTGTTCCTGATGCCAGCGATGCAAAAGGCTGGAATTATCCACCTCCCATTGGAGTGAATAAGAAGTGCCCTCGTCACGATGGCTCAACACACGGCAGATACGTGGTGCACGGAGTGCTCCGTGTTTCTCTACTTCAGAGATATAACTTTCTTTGATCCAGATCAGGAAATTGTCATGAACCTCGTCATCCACCTGAAAAGTGGTATTGTATATCAGCATATTTTTTATCTTTTGATGATTATTTCCGCAAACATAGCAATTATTTCAGAATAATGCATTATATTTGCCGCATCAAAACAGATAAACGTTCGCAAACGTTATCATGAAAACAACGGGGGGTTAGCTCATCTGGCTAGAGCGTAACACTGGCAGTGTTAAGGTGATCGGTTCGAGTCCGATACTCTCCACACCCAATTAATAAAAATAGTAAATATTTCATCATTAAAATGGGGAAATCCGTGAGGACTTCCCCATTTTGTTTTTTATCCAGTTCTACATCAGTTTGCCACAGATCATGGACCAATGTTCCTCCCAGACTCGATAGCCTCTTCCCTAGAGCAACTACACAATTAATGACCAAACCGGAAACGAAGTTTATGCCAAAAGCCATCTTCTTTCTTTTTTCCTTCCACCGATGCAACCTCAGAGTCTGTATGTGTCGTGGTCTCTGCTTCCACTTCTGTTACCACTTCTTGTATAGAGACCTTCACCTTTTTCTCAAAATTCCTTTTAATCCAAACTTCAAGTACTATTCCGGCATAATCCCAACTGCGTATAATTTTCAAATGATTTTCCAATAGCTGTATCTCCCACTCGATTTTTCTTACCTCTTCACGCAAACTAATGATCCGGTCATACAGCTTTGATTTGCAGCATTGCAATTTCCCCACTTCAGAACGTTGACCGCGCAGGTCTGTCGGCACCTCCGATGTCTCTACAAGCGCTTCTCCGGAGCTTGCGGCATCTTCGTCCTTTTCCGGCCCGACTATTTTTATACGCTCCCGTCCGCCAAGTACCTCTTCCAGTGTTTTTAGACGATTCGACAATTCATCTTTCTCTTTTTCCAAGCATCTATTCTGCTTGGACAGACTCTCATTTCTGTTCCACAAATCAGTATTACGTCTGCGCGCAGCTTCTATCATTTGCCACTCTTCCATCTGTTGCTTCTTGAACCACTCAACGCTCTTCCGACTTCTGGAAAGTTCTGATTGAAGCCCATTGATGATTTCGTTTGTACTTGCGGGCAGATCACTCAACGTCTTCCTGAATTCCTTGATGTATTCGCATACAGAATCGAATCCCATTCTGGCGGCCACCTTTGAAAGAGGAGAGGCGGCAAAGGCACTATTAAACAGTTTTTGCTCTTCGGTACTCAAGCCACCCACCACCATAGACAATATCCGGCGCACGATGGGCGCAAAGTCATCAAAGAGGCGCATCTTAAGCGCGGCATCTTCGTCCTTCTCAAGTTCCGCCTCGATGCGCCGTTCAAACTTCCCACAAAGTTGTTCGTAATTAGTGGTCAGGCGCGCCAACCGCTTCTCGTTTCCGATCAATCTCTGCACACTCTCGTCGTCAATCAACACCACGCTGCCCACAGTCGAAGAGGTTATCTCACACTCCCGTATCCATCCGAGCACCCGCGATTCGCTGATCCCATACTTATCAGATATACTTTTTACTGACATCCAATCGGCCATATCCATACAATTTAAGGTCTGCAAGATTGTACATAAGATCCGAAGCATCCGTAATTCACCTTATGACGAAAAGAATAGCTATCGTGCCCAATCACTCCCCCGCATCGGCTAAAATAATCATTTTTCACAGAACAACCTATTATTTGTAAAAAGAGAAAGTTATTTTTATTTTATCTCTTATATATGTCAATATGGTAGCGGTTGGAAAACCATTGAAAGGCATGCACGTTACCGACTCACTGCCCGAACTTATCTTGAAGTATCAACAAACCGAAAAAAGAAAGAAAAACATCTCTACCCTTCTGATTATTATACACCAATGAAAAACTGAAAAGCCACAGAAGTCATAAAGTAATTACCAAAGAAACATCTTTTTCCTTTATCATAGAGTTTCACTTCTTTGTTTCTCCTTTGTGTACCCCAAGTACTCTGTGATGAATTCAGCCGACTGACACATTTTATTTCTTTCTATCTCCTTTGATTGCAATATTATTGTTACTTTTGCAGCAATTTAAAGAAAAACCGAATAACAATAAATCGCAAGATATGATAGCTAAGATTAATCAACTTCTTGAAGAGGTAGCAGCCTTGAAGGCTGCCAATGCCGAAGAACTCGAAGCTCTCCGCATCAAATACCTTAGCAAGAAAGGAGCCATCAACGACTTGATGGCAGATTTCCGTAACGTGGCTGCCGAACAGAAAAAAGAAGTCGGCATGAGGCTCAACGAGCTGAAAACTAAAGCACAAGAGAAAATCAACGCACTGAAAGAACAGTTCGACAACCAAGACAACGGACAGGACGATCTGGACCTGACCCGTTCGGCTTACCCTGTGGAACTGGGCACACGTCACCCGCTCTCCATTGTACGCAATGAAATCATCGATATCTTTGCCCGTCTGGGATTCAACATCGCCGAGGGTCCGGAAATCGAAGATGACTGGCACGTGTTCTCGGCACTTAACTTTGCCGAAGATCATCCGGCACGCGACATGCAGGATACATTCTTCATCGAATCACACCCCGACGTGCTACTACGCACACACACTTCGTCGGTGCAGAGTCGCGTAATGGAAGTTTCACAACCACCTATCCGCATCATCTGCCCGGGACGCGTTTACCGTAACGAAGCCATCAGCTATCGTGCACACTGCTTCTTCCACCAGGTGGAGGCGCTGTATGTGGACAAAGACGTTTCTTTCACCGAACTGAAACAGGTGTTGCTTCTCTTCGCCCAGGAGATGTTCGGTGCCGATACGAAAATCCGCCTGCGTCCATCCTACTTCCCGTTCACAGAACCCAGTGCTGAAATGGACATCAGCTGTAACATCTGCGGCGGAAAAGGTTGCCCTTTCTGCAAACATACCGGATGGGTGGAAATCCTGGGATGCGGCATGGTAGACCCCAATGTGCTTGATGCCAACGGAATTGACAGCAAAGTCTACAGTGGCTATGCCTTAGGTATGGGTATCGAACGTATCACAAACTTGAAATATCAGGTGAAGGACCTCCGGATGTTCTCCGAAAACGATACCCGTTTCCTAAAGGAATTCGAAGCGGCATATTGATTTACGATCAGGCGATTTACAATTTACAATTGAAATTACCTCCCGACATGAAGGAGGTAAGAAAGATGTGTAGAGAGTAAATCGTCTAATTCGCTTCAAACTTCGTGTTCTTCACAGGATGAAGTGGCTTCAATCGCAAATCGTCCAACTGTTAATTATGAAACCATAATGAAAGATAGGCTTGTCACTCCCGGTTATGTCTTGATACTGGCAGCAAACTTCCTTTTATACTTTGCCTTCTACTTGATTCTGCCTGTACTGCCTTTCTATCTGACTGAAGTTTTCCAAACCGGAAATGCGGCAGTAGGCGTTATTTTATCATGCTACACTGTGGCCTCGCTCTGTATTCGCCCCTTTTCAGGCTATCTACTGGACACACTGGCACGCAAACCGCTCTATCTGATCGCTTATTTCGTGTTCATAACCGTGTTCGCGGGATACATCCTGGCGGGAGTACTGTCATTATTCATTATGCTCCGTGTAGTGCACGGACTGGCCTTCGGTATGGTGACCGTAGCAGGAAACACCATTGTAATCGACATCACTCCTTCTTCACGACGAGGAGAAGCAGTAGGCTACTACGGACTGATGAACAACACCGCCATGAGTTTCGGACCGATGATCGGGCTTTTCATGCACGACACTTGTTCATTCGAAACCATCTTCCTCTGCTCACTCCTCTCCGGCACAGCCGGTTTTGTAGCTGCATGTCTGGTGAAGACTCCTGTCAAGCAACCAGTCAAGCGGGAGCCAATCTCACTTGACCGCTTCGTTTTAATAAAAGGTATACCGGCCGGCGTTGCCCTGCTCTTGCTATCTATCCCCTATGGCATGACAAGCACTTACATAGCCATGTATGCCAAAGAAATAGGAATCACACTCAGCTCCGGTCTGTTCTTTACGTTCATGGCAATAGGCATGGCCGTCTCACGTATGTTCTCCGGACGGCAGGTGGACAAGGGACACATCACGCAGGTTATCACTCTGGGACTTTATCTGGTGTGCATTTGTTTCTTCACTCTTTCTGCCTGTGACAAACTGATGCAGATAAATCCCGAACTAACCGATGTGCTTTTCTTCATGGTAGCACTGCTGCTGGGAGTCGGGTTTGGCACCATGTTTCCAGCCTTCAACACGCTGTTTGTCAACTTGGCTCCGAACAGCCAACGCGGCACAGCCACTTCCACCTATCTCACCTCGTGGGATGTAGGCATCGGAATCGGTCTGGTTCTGGGCGGCTATATCGCCCAATTTACCTCGTTTGACATGGCCTATCTCTTCGGAGCCTGCCTGACAGTGATCTCCACCTTCTATTTTAACTTGAAAGTCGCACCTCATTATCATAAGAACAAATTAAGATGACAAAGAAAGAACGTTATGAAAAAGTAATCGCCTGGTTTCAGGAGAATGTACCCGTAGCCGAAACGGAACTGCATTACAACAACCCGTACGAACTGCTGATTGCCGTTATCCTCTCCGCACAATGTACTGACAAGCGGGTGAACATGATCACCCCGAAAATCTATCAGGACTTCCCCACCCCGGAAGCACTGGCCGCTACTACTCCGGAAGTGATATTCGAGTACATCCGCAGTGTCTCTTACCCTAACAATAAGTCAAAACACCTGGTAGGCATGGCACGAATGCTGGTGAGTGACTTTAACAGCGAAGTGCCCGGTACCCTTGAAGAACTGATCAAACTGCCCGGAGTGGGACGCAAAACGGCCAACGTCATCCAGTCTGTCGTATTCAACAAGGCGGCCATGGCTGTAGACACACATGTATTCCGAGTGAGCCACCGCATCGGACTCGTGGGTGATGCCTGCACGACTCCTTTCAGTGTAGAAAAAGAACTGACGAAAAACATCCCCAACGAATTGATTCCCATTGCTCACCACTGGCTTATTCTACACGGACGTTATGTCTGCCAGGCACGTACACCCAAATGTGAAACCTGTGGTTTGCAATTAATGTGTAAATATTACTGTGAGAAGTATAAAGTTAGCAAAGACACACCGAAGAGGAAGAATAAATAACGATTTCATAGCAAAAAAGAGAAATTAATACTAACTTTGCGGTCATCATAAAAGAAACTAACACTTTTAAAGTAAATAAATAAAGTATTATGCAGACAATTGACAATTTCAATTTTGCCGGTAAAAAGGCATTCGTTCGCGTGGACTTCAATGTACCCTTGGACGAAAACTTCAACATTACAGACGACACTCGTATCCGTGCTGCACTTCCTACGCTAAAGAAGATTCTGGCAGACGGTGGCAGCATCATCATCGGCTCTCACCTGGGCCGTCCGAAAGGCGTTGCCGACAAATTCTCTCTGAAACATATCGTTAAGCACGTGTCAGAACTGCTGGGCGTTGAAGTTCAGTTTGCTAACGACTGCATGGGCGAAGAAGCTGCCGTGAAAGCTGCCGCTTTACAACCGGGCGAAGTGCTGTTGCTCGAAAATCTCCGTTTCTACGCTGAGGAAGAAGGCAAACCGAGAGGACTGGCTGAAGACGCAACCGACGAAGAAAAAGCCGCTGCCAAGAAAGCCGTGAAAGAAAGCCAGAAAGAATTTACAAAGAAACTGGCTTCATACGCTGACTGCTACGTAAACGACGCATTCGGTACGGCTCACCGTGCACACGCTTCTACGGCATTGATCGCCAAATACTTCGATGTGAACAATAAGATGTTCGGTTACTTGATGGAGAAAGAAGTGAAGGCCGTTGACAAGATATTGAACGATATCAAACGTCCGTTTACAGCCATCATGGGTGGTTCTAAAGTGTCTTCTAAGATCGAAATCATCGAAAACCTGCTGAACAAGGTAGACAACCTGATCATCACAGGCGGTATGACATATACTTTCACCAAAGCTATGGGTGGACAGATCGGTCTGTCTATCTGCGAAGATGACAAACTGGATCTCGCCCGCGAACTGATGCAAAAGGCTAAAGACAAAGGTGTAAATCTGGTATTGGCTGTTGACGCTAAGATCGCCGACTCTTTCTCTAACGATGCCAACACTAAATTCTGTCCTGTGAATGAAATTCCTGACGGATGGGAAGGTCTTGACATCGGTCCTAAATCAGAAGAAATCTTTGCCGAAGTGATCAAGAATTCCAAGACTATCCTTTGGAACGGCCCGACAGGCGTATTCGAATTCGAAAACTTCACTCACGGTTCACGCTCGGTAGGCGAAGCTATCGTAGAAGCTACTAAGAACGGAGCTTTCTCACTCGTTGGCGGTGGCGACTCTGTAGCTTGTGTCAACAAGTTCGGCCTGGCAAACGGTGTATCTTATGTTTCTACCGGCGGTGGAGCATTGCTTGAAGCAATCGAAGGAAAAGTTCTTCCGGGTATTGCCGCTATTCAGGAATAAGACTAAAGTGAATCACTATAAAACAGAAAAGGCAGCCCCTCACGGAGTTGCCTTTTTTAAAAGGAAAAAGTCAAGAGTGAAACTCTTTTTCAGCATCATACTACTGCTTCTTTTATCAGCCTGTGCAGACAAAAAAGAGGGACATACACTGTCATCCGAACTTCAGCCTCTGACTTTCGGACTAATGCCTTCTTTCGACGGACTGCCTCATCTGATTGCCGCCCGTTACGGTGTTTATGATTCGCTGGATATAAAAGTCAACTTCATCACTTATGCCTCGGCAACCGATCGTGACGCTGCTTTCTTATCGGGCAAACTGGATGGTATGCTCACCGACTATCCATGTGCCGCCCTTTTACAGACCAAAGGAGTCCGTTTGCGTCTGGTTATGGAAAATGATGGCTGCCTTAGCCTGATAACAAGCAAAAAATATGATGTCAGGAATCCGGAAGACCTAAAAGGGAAAAACATTGCCATCTCTTGCAATACCCTGATAGAGTATGCCACCGACGAAGTAATGAAACAGGCCCGTCTTACTCCCGGTGAAGCGAACAAACCCGAAATCAACAACATTTTTTTGAGGCTGATGATGTTGGAAAACGGACAGATCACAGCATCTTTCTTGCCCGGTCCGGCAACGGCAATCGCGGTAAACGACGGACACACAGTATTGCTGAATACAATCCAAATGGGGATACATTCCGCCGGAACGGCTTTCACAGAAGAGACCATCAAAGAAAAAAACGAAGAAATAAGGAGGTTTATCACCGGATACAATCTCGGCGTGAAATACCTGCAAACTTATCCCCGGGATAAATGGGGGGAGATATTAACACAAGAATTCGGACTGCCGGAAACAGTGGCTGCCCAGGTGGACTTGCCCGATTATCGACCTGCCATGTGTCCGTCTTCTCACGACATAAAAAAAGCTATTGCCTGGCTGAAGAACAAAGGAGCAATCCCCGGTAACTATCAGGGTGAAAACTTAGTAGATACGACCTTCATTCCCGGCCAATTCAAACCATAATAAATACAACAAAGTAAAGATGAAAAACACATTCCTATTAACACTTGTGCTGCTACTGGCAAGCGGCAACCTGAATGCACAGGAAAAAAAAGAGGGTATGACGGTAAACAAAGTCGTCAATACGCTAAAAGAACGGATCACCCTTGCCGGATATGCGCAGCTGGGATATACTTATGACGATGCAGCGAAGAAAACCAATACATTCGACATCAAACGAATCATTTTCATGGCTCACGGACGAATCACCGACCGTTGGACCTGCGATTTCATGTACGACTTTTACAATGGAGGTATGCTGCTCGAGGTTTATACCGATTATCAGATTCTACCCGGACTGAAAGCCCGCATCGGAGAATTTAAAGTCCCTTATACGATCGAGAACGAATTATCACCCACGACAGTGGAACTGATTAACTGCTACTCACAGTCTGTGTGTTATCTGGCAGGGGTAAGCGGCAGTGACGTAGCTTGTGGCATGACATCGGGACGCGACATCGGTGCGATGATCCACGGAGGACTACTGAACGACCTGCTATACTACAAACTGGCGGTGATGAACGGACAAGGACTCAATATCAAAGATAAAAACAATCAAAAAGATATCATCGGCAATCTGATGGTAAATCCACTGAAATGGCTGTCGGTAGGCGGTTCGTTTATAAAAGGAACAGGACATGCCGTCGCCGATTCGGAAATAACCGGTATCCCGGCAGGGGAAAACTACACCAAAAATCGCTGGAGTATAGGAGGTATCATCACGACAAGCCCGTTCAGCCTCCGTTCCGAATATCTGGCGGGAAAGGACGGAACTGTGAAAAGTGACGGTTTTTATGCCACCGGAAGTTGCCGGCTCCTACGCAACTTCGACCTCGTAGTTTCATATGACTATTTCAACGCAGATAAAGCCATCGGCCGAAAACAGACGAATTACATAGCCGGACTGCAATATTGGTTCTATCCCAAATGCAGACTGCAAGCACAATATACTTTTTGCGACCGGAATAAGGGAAAAGACAGTAACCTGTTTCAGGCGCAGGTACAGGTAAGATTCTAAAACGATAATCAATGGAACATAAAATCAGCGAACCCAATGCCCGTGTAGACGTGGCCGATGTACTGAGAGGACTGGCTGTGATGGGGATCATCATCCTGCATAGTATCGAACATTTTAATTTCTACTCCTTTCCGGATGCCATCCCCGGCGAATGGATGAAGTTTACCGACAGAGCTATCTGGAACGGGCTCTTTTTTGTCTTCAGCAACAAAGCTTATGCCGTATTTGCCCTGCTGTTCGGCTTCAGTTTCTATATTCAGGATAACAACCAACAACGCCGTGGTAAAGATTTTCGCCTCCGGTTCATCTGGCGGATGGTGCTACTGTTCATCATCGGACAGTTCAACGCTGCTTTTTTTACAGGTGAAATACTGACGATGTATGCCATGCTCGGTCTGATACTCCCTCTGTTCTGTCGCCTCGGTAGCCGCAGTGTAACCATCTTCGCTACCCTGCTTATCCTGCAACCGATAGATTGGTTCAAAGTCATCTATGCTCTCTGCAACCCGGATTATGTACCCGGTCCCAGCCTGGCTTCCCACTACTTCGGGATTGCTTTCGACGTGCAGAAAAACGGTACCTTCCTTGAAACGATCTGCATGAACCTCTGGGAAGGGCAACTTGCCAACCTGACTTGGGCATTGGAGCACGGACGCATTCTGCAAACGCCTGCCCTCTTCCTCTTCGGTATGCTGGTGGGACGTAAGGGACTATTCCTTTATAGCGAACAGAACGAACAACGCTGGCTCAAAGCATTAGGTATGTCACTCTTATGTTTCTTTCCATTATATGGTCTGAATAACATGCTGCCGGGATTCATCACGCGCGATGCCCTCCTGATTCCCTTGCAACTGATCATAAGCTCTTTGAGCAACCTCAGCTTCATGGTATTGCTGGTCAGCGGACTGCTTATCACTTTCTACCGTGTCAAAGACCGCAGATTCCTGATGCGTTTCACCTCGTATGGCAAGATGAGTCTGACAAACTACATCGGACAATCCGTCATTGGCTCACTTCTTTTCTACCACTGGGGGTTTGAATTGGGACGTTTCTTAGGAATTACTTACAGTTTCTTTTTTGGCATTCTTTTTGTACTTCTTCAAATGACCTTCTGTTCCTGGTGGCTCGGTCACTTCAAACATGGTCCCTTCGAAGGCCTATGGAAACGCCTCACTTGGATTGGAAACAATAAACGAAAGTAAATTATGAACGAACAACTTATCAACGAACAATATCAATACATCCTCCGCCTGATCGGACAAAAACGACTGAAGGAGGCGCTGACTCAACTGGAATCATTCCTCTGGAAGTGTCCGGAATGGTCGCTCCGTACCCGCCTGGAGCAGATACAGACTTCGTACAACTATATGCTGCAATACATGCGCCAGGGGATAGAAGACCCGGAGCGTAAGAAATTATATCAAAGATTGCTGGCCGATACTCTTGAAATCACCGATCAGGCACGTATTACACTACTCGACAGCGTATCAAGCCATTATTATCATCAATATCGTACGCGACGTACTGAGGAACTTTCTCCCCTTACCCTGGAGATGCTGATACACACGCTTGAATCGTTCAATGATGACCTGGCCGTAAGCGGATTCATTTCGGATCAAAACATGGATGAAGTTTTGAAACGTCACGAAGATAATCTGCGGATTCTGTTCTTGCAAACCTGGACCAATAGCAACTGGAGTACGGAAGAAAGTACAACTGCACAATCCATGCTTCAGTCCGAGTTACTTCCGGTGAACGATCTTTGCCTTTTTACAAGTGCCGTTACCCTTAGTCTGATGGAATGTTTCGATCTCCGAAAACTTCTGTGGCTGATAGATGCTTACCGTCACCCCAATGTACAGATCAGCCAGCGGGCTCTGGTAGGAATCGCTTTTATTCTCCATGCCTATTCACCACGTATCGATTTCTATCCGGAAATCAATTTACGTATCACGGCACTGATGGAAGAAACCGCGTTCGAAAAAGAACTGCTACGCGTACATATCCAAATACTTCTCAGTCAGGAAACGGAAAAAATCGACAAAAAAATGCGTGAGGAAATCATTCCCGAAATGCTGAAAAGCATGTCTCCCATGCGCAACATGAAGTTTGGTTTCGAAGAGTCCGATGAAGAGAAAGATGACACCAATCCCGACTGGGCCGATGCTATAGAGAAATCCGGACTGGGTGACAAGTTGCGTGAAATGAACGAATTGCAACTGGAAGGTGCCGATGTATATATGAGCACATTTGCACAACTCAAAAGCTATCCGTTCTTCAGGGAAATCTCCAATTGGTTCTATCCTTTCGACAGGCAACAATCGACTGTCATTAAAGAGTTTCGTAACCGGGAAACAGAAGGAGGAAGTCTGTTGGAAATCATCCTGCAGTCGGGTTTCTTCTGTAACAGTGACAAGTATTCGCTGTTCTTCACCATGCAGCAATTGCCGCAATCACAGCGTGACATGATGTTGAGCCAGCTCACGGAACAACAAATGGAAGAATTGGCAGATCAGTCGAAAGCCGAAACACTGAAGAAATTTTCCGAACGCCCCGATACGGTAAGTAACCAATATCTGCACGACTTATACCGCTTCTTCAAATTGAATATGCGAAGACAGGAATTCCGCGACTTGTTCAAAGAGGCCATCTGCCTGTACAGCAATCCGGCATTGGAAGACATGTTGTTCAACCCGGATGCCTTGCTGGCTTTAGCCAACTTTCACTTCAGAAAAGAGCACTGGGAAAAAGCAGCCGAAGCCTATGACAAAGTCGCCTACATGGTCCCACGAGAGAATGAAGCTGAAGTTTACCAAAAGCAGGGCTACTCCCTGCAAAAACTGAAACGATATGCACAAGCCATCGAAGCCTATCGGAAAGCAGATACCCTCAAACCGAACAACTTATGGACTAATCGCCATTTAGCCATTTGTTATCGTCTCGACCGACAATTCCGCAAAGCTTTGGAATATTACCGAAAAGTGGAAGAAGTATTGCCGGAAGACACAAAAGTAATTTTCTATATTGGCAACTGCCTGGCAGAGACATGGAATTACGAAGAAGCACTGAACTACTTCTTCAAACTCGATTTCCTGGAAAGTGATTGCATCAAAGCATGGCGTGCCATCGGTTGGTGTTCGTTCATGACAGGAAAACGCGAACAAGCCATGAAGTACTATGATAAAGTGATTGCCCAAAAGCCGATGCCGGTAGACTACCTGAATGCCGGTCATGTGGCATGGTCATTGGGAGATATAGAGAAAGCCGTGCCTTTCTACTCCAAAGCCGCAGAACTCTATGGCAGTAAAGAGCAGTTCCTTGAGATGTTCCGCAAAGACGAGGATATCATCATAGGAAAAGGTATTACCCCCGATGATATTCCATTGGTTCTTGATCTGATTTAAAACAAACAAGAAAGAAAAAACGAACAGGGTGTCCGATTGTGGGCACCCTGTTCTTTTTATAATCTATTAATAATGAAGCTTCTAAATTCTGGCATACCTATTGATTCTTACTCTACAGAAAATAATCTGAAAAAAGATTGTATACCCGTGCAACTTAAATTCAAGTAGCAACGTCTAATAAACAAAGAAAGATATAAACTAATTAAATAATAAAGGATATGAAAACAATTACATTTTTCAAAAGAGTATTAGCCTCTGCAGCATTAGTTTCGGTATGTGGATTTGCTTGTGCAACAAACAACGGTAAACAGTTTGTCCATAACGATACGATGGAGAAGGGAAGACTCGTCTGCCGTGAAATATATTCTATGGATAATCCCGTTTCAGGCATACTCAGTCCGGTAAAAATGCATAAATACAGCTACGATACCGACCATCAGAAAACGGTGAAATCCACCTATACATGGAATGTATTTAAAAACGCATGGGAAAAAGAATCTTTGACGGTTGTCTCCCGATATGAAACAGAAACTTCGGTAGAGTATTCTGTATGGAATAAAGAAAAAGAATCATTTAGCCCATCAGAAAAATATATATACATCACCAACAGTGATAACCAACTGATAGCCCAATACGCATACAAAATGAACTCCCGCACCAACCAATGGATATTGGAGAAAGACGCCTTAGTACCCATTTACGAGAACATTTATGCAACAACCCGTTAATGGAGATTCCGGATTTCACAGATACGGAAAAATCAGGTAACATAATCAAAGAAACCGGGACATCAAAGAGAAAGAATTTAAAATCCGGAAGTTGATAAAAAAGTAGTTATCCCCATCTCCTCTTTGCCAAGACTCTCTTGGGAGTTCAAAACATCGAATCAAGACAAAGCATTTATAACCAAACAGATAAATACACTTGGTATCTGAATATAGAAAGTTAGTTTTAACACTGTATTAAAGTTTGTTCTTCAAACACAGACAACAAGTCTTTTGCATGCAAAAGACTTGTTGTTTATATTCGGGAAAGTAAAAACGGAAATTATACATTAACAATGTTAACGATCCACAGGTTGACTTACTTTTACCCAGTCTATCTCCATCTTCGCAGGCAGTTCACTATCCGTTATGGTACCAGGCCAAGTACCTGCACCGCCCAAAGCATAATTTAAAATCAAATAAAAAGAAGTATCAAACGGCCATTGCTTTTTGACGCTCTCATCGGCCAAATGCAAGTTAGGATAGACTAAAGTGGTAGCTCCATTCACTTTAAAAGTAAGAGACTCGGGAGTCCATTCGATACCAAATACATTGAATTGCCCTTTATTGTAAGGAACTGTTTTTGTTGGAACAGGCTTAGTGAATCCCAAGTCATTTTTGTAGTGGCTGTGAATTGTTTGATATACAATGCCGTCATGATTCAACTGCTCCATAATATCTATTTCACCACAAGCAGGCCATCCACTGTAAACGGGTTTGGCAGGCATCATCCAGATGGCAGGCCATCCCCCCTTTGCCGTCTTGGTGAAACGGGCACATATCTCTATTTTACCATATTGAAATTCTGCTTTACCTAATGACTGCACCCCTCCCGTCTTATATACTCCATTCACTTTCTCGGCAATCAGTACTAACTTCCCATCGTGTACATAAGCCTGATCATAACTTTCGGATAAATATTTGCTCCAGGCAGGACTGCCTTTTTTGCACAAGCCCCATTTTGTTTTGTCGGGAATACTATCTGTCTGGTTGAAGTCATCTTGAAAAACTATCTTCTCCGAAACAGCATCTGACCTTGTCAGAGGTGTAACCATCGAATCATCAGAAGACGAACAAGCATAGAAAGAAAGTACCGACATGACAGCACCGCATGATAAGACAAGAGATCTTTTCATAATACTAAGGTTTTAGAGTTAAACATAAAATTACTGATAAATAACAAACTGTATATTTATTTAGTTCATCAACTCTCTGTGATTTTTTATACGATTTAATAGGGACAATCTAATCTGACTTACCAGAATCCATAAAAGGTATCAATAAAGAGAGCGTCGTTTATGTCATTCAAAACTATAAGAAACATTACACCAAGCTATTTCATCATTCTCAGATGTCATCTGATTAAGATCTTCAAATACAGGATAATAATAAAAAAAATCAGAATAGTTGGCTATAAAGCCGCCATCATGTCCCCTCCCAAAAGAAGTGAAATGCCCGGTTGAACTGTAAGTCCAGAAATGAATTGAGTAGGTCAGCTGTAATTGATCACTATTGACATTATGATTTACCTTACCATAAAATTCCCAACGATTTTCGGCATGGGAACGCATGAAAAGAGAATCATTCCGCATCTGAAAATACTTTTCGTATGAAAGTGAAGTACCATCTTCAAAGTCGGAAGAGAATCTCAACTTATCAACAGATATAAACTCAATCTTATCATTTGGAAAACCCTTAATAAATCCATCCGAACTATTGAAACGGCTTTCCCAATAACTGTCTATCTCCGGAAAGATTTCTACGCCTCCTTTACTACTGCCTTGATAGCATCTGAAACCTTCAAGTCGGCATTGTCCGCTATAAGCCACAGACCGGGACGCAACAACCACCGGAATAATATGCTCTTCTCCCCGATAAGATACACAGATATGAGTTTTTCCAACCCCAGCCACACGAACTTCAATGCATCTTTTTCCTAAGTAATCCGGATTATACGTAGCGTCGACCACCGCAGTATCTTCCGAACGGACTTTTATCTGATCTCCGGATGCAGCTTTCAGAAAAATCATAGCCGGTGTTTGCAAAACATCCATCAAGAGCCCCTCTTCTCCCAGGAGACGCTCTTCAGAGCCATTACCGGTATAAAAACGAATTTCATTTTCATCATCTTTCTCACAACCGCCAAGCACTATCACAACTACCATAGCAAAGAGAACATAGTACAGACTTTTAAGTAAGGGTAAGGTTACAGGTTTCATATTATTTTCAGTTTTAGTAAAATCCCTATTCGGATAAAATGCAAATATAACGAATTAAAGAAGGAAAGCAAGGTTAAGAATGCGTTATCACACAATTAACGTTCTTTAATTCATTGCCCGTAGGGAGATCAGTTCATTTCCCTGTCTTTTTAATAAATAATCTCAAGAAGATAGAAGGAATTCCTAAACCCAAAACATGAATAAAAACTAATGGATATGACAACATCTCCCCGGAAGGATATTACCAATGATATTCTTTCCGCCATGCAACGTTATCCCGAAAACGAAGCATTTATCATTGACGATAAACATTATACTTATGCCCAACTTGGCAAAATAACAGCCTCCGTCGCCCATTCGCTATCAGAGATAGAAGATGAAAGAATCGGGATCATTGCGGAAAACCGGATTGAAACCTACGCAGCCATTCTGGCGGTACTGGCCAGTGGAAAAACATATGTCATTCTGCATCCTGCTTACCCGGAAGAACGTAATCTCAAAATAGCCGGACTGGCCGGATTGCATACTTTGCTCTGCACAAGCCATGTCGAACGCCCGGCATTCGGAACCGACCTCTTCAGAGTAATCAACACAGACAAGCTGTCGGAAAAAGCACCGTCGGAATTGTCAAGGCTGCAATTCTACCCGCCGGAAGAAGAAAGAAACGCTTATATCATTTTTACATCGGGAAGCACAGGCGAACCCAAAGGAGTCCCCATCACACGTGCCAATCTGAACACTTTTTATCAGGCATACGATTCTCTTAACTGGAACCTGGATGAACACGACCGCATGTTACAAATGTTTGAGCTGACATTTGACGTATCCGTCGTATCATTACTTTATCCCCTGACTTTAGGAGCTTCCGTTTATACAGTGGCCCATCAGGATGTAAAGCATTTCAAGGTGTTCGAACTTCTGGAGAAGTACGAACTGACCTTCGCCACGGTCACCCCCTCTCTATTACAACTTCTTTCACCCTATTTCGATGAAATCAGCCTGCCTGCTCTGAAATATCTGGGAGTATCGGCAGAGGCGTCGCAAACCGAACTGTTGGAACGATTCAGAAAATCGGCACCCAACGCAGAGTTCGTCAACCTGTACGGCCCGACAGAGGCTACGATTTACTGTACCTGTTACCGTATTCCGGCTTCCGGCACATGCAAGCATTACAACGGAATGGTGGCTATCGGAAAACCATTTCCCGGTATCCGCGTCATCATTGTTGACGAAGAAGGAAATGATCTGCCTCAGGGAGAGACGGGAGAACTTTGGGTATCCGGTCGGCAAGTAATGAAAGGCTATCTGGATGATCCGGAAAAATCGGCATCGGCTCTAATACACCGTCCTGACGGACAAATTTATTACCGGACCGGAGACCTGTGTATTTTAGACAACGATGGAGATATCATTTATTGCGGCCGTAAGGACTATCAAGTGAAAATACAGGGCTTCAGAATAGAACTAAGCGAAATAGAATACACTGCCCAGTCGTTTTTCAAGACTCCTTGCAACGTGGCTGCCCTTCCGTTAATCTGTGACGGAATTTGCAACGAACTGCATCTGGCAGTCGAAACGACCGAATGTGACCAAAACACATTGATAGAATATCTGAAAGAAAAGCTGCCACAATACATGTTGCCGAAACAAATTCATTGTATCCCTCAGTTTCCGGTAACCAATAGCAATAAAACAGACCGAAAAAAAATTGTTGAACTGATAAGAGAGAAGGAACTCTAAAAACAATATAAATATGAACCGAGAAGAAGTATTAAAACAACTACAAAGCATTTTCCGTGATATTTTAAAGAAGGACAACGTCTGTATCAGCGAATCATCCACCTCTCAAGACGTAGATGGCTGGGACTCACTGACCCATATGCAAATTATAGCCCAAATCGAGAAACGTTTCGGAGTACGTTTCAACTTTCGGGAAGTAATTAAATTCAAGAATGTCGGCGACCTATGCAGTGCCTTATTAACCAAAATGGAATAAATCATGCAGTTTCTCTCCTTTAGTTTCCTGGCTCTGATTACTCTCTGTTTCTTTCTCTACTATGCAGTCAAAGGACGTGCCCGCAACTTCATACTACTGGCAGCCAGTTGCATCTTCATCGGATGGTATTATCTGCCATTCCTGTTGACAGCAGTAGTGGTGGCACTGTTCACCTTCTTCTGGGCACAATGGATGGAAAACAGGGCGAAATCCGGGAAAAAGACCAAAGTAATCTATATCGCAGGAATCATCGGTCTGATAGGCGGATGGCTCCTACTCCATGGCACAGTGATAGATGACATCATCTTTCCACTTGGAATGTCATTCTACACATTCCAGGCCATCGGTTATCTGACAGATGTGTACTGGCAGGAGCAACGTGCCGAAAAAAACTGGGTAGATTTCCTGATCTATATGCTTTTCTTCATGAAATTCCTCTCCGGTCCCATCGAACGGGGTGGAGACTTGTTGCCACAGCTGAAAGATCCTCGCCCGTTCATCTACTCGAACGCAGTGACCGGACTGAAATATATTTTGCTGGGACTGATAAAGAAACTGCTTATAGCCAATCAGATAGCCCCGCAGACGGATATCATGTTTCATTCGATCCATGACCTTTCGGGTGTCCAACTACTGATGACCTGCCTGCTCTATCCTATCGAACTGTATGCCGATTTCTCCGGCTATACGGACATTGCCATCGGAGGAGCCTACCTGTTCGGCATCAAGCTATCGCCAAACTTCAACCGCCCGTTTGCCGCACGTTCCACCGCCGATTTCTGGCGCCGTTGGCACATGTCACTCTCTTTTTGGGTACGCGATTATCTCTATGTGCCGTTAACCGCCGGTACCCGTAACTGGGGACAGTGGGGAGTCTACTTCAGCCTTATCATCACCTTTCTGGCATTGGGATTATGGCATGGCTCCGGATTAACCTTCGCCATATACGGACTGATTCAGGGCATATTGATCTGCTGGGAAATGAAAACCTCTGCTTTTCGCAATAAGTTGCCCCAATATATAGGGAAATATGCATCCGACAGCCTGTTGATAATCCGTACCTATCTGTTGTTTGCGCTGTCACTTATTTTCTTCCGTGTACAATCATTGAGCGATGCCTGGTATTTTTTACGGAACATCTCGTTCGAAGTACATTCTTCCTGGAAGGAAATGAACATCGGCATACGCGACCACAATTGCATTGTAGCAGGTTCGGCCCTGTTACTGGTATTGATCTATGAATATTATGCATCTAAATATAACCTGATGGAAACACTCGAACGCCAGCCCGCATGGCTACGGTGGAGTGTTTACTATCTGCTGGTATTCGCCCTGCTGATGTTAGGTAAGTTCGATACGGAAACTTTTATCTATTTACAATTTTAACCGAAACCAATTACACCCATGCTACATTCACCGAAAATCTCTCCCAAAACACGTTTCTGCCTGAAACTCCTGTTATTGGCATTACCGCTTTTCCCGATAGTGGCCATCTATTTCATTTTCGACCCTTATATGGTGCTGCACTCCTACAAACGATTCGATAACTCTCCCGTGCTGCTCAACGAAGCGCATGTGGGATGGCAGAATTATCTTCAGAATCGTGATTCGATAGCCTATAACTCGTTTATACTCGGCAACTCCTGTACCATGGCATTCCTGACAGGAGAATGGGAGAAGTATCTGGATAAGGACGATCATGCCGTGCGCTTTTATGACAACTGGGAAAGCCTGGGCGGTGTGCGCCAGAAGCTTCAAGCACTCGATTCCGTAGGTGCCCCTCTGAAAAATGTATTAGTCGTTTTGGATAAAAAAGCACTGGACAGAAGTAAGCCCCTGTCGGGCAACGACCATCTGTTTTCGGCTGAGGCAGCCGGTATCAGCCAGTTGGGATTCCATCTGAGATTTTTGCAGGAATTCCTCTATCCTGACAAAACGATTCCTTACATAGGCTACCTGATCGGACATAAGTATGCTCCTTATATGAAAGGGGTCATAAACCCGGGAGATCCCATTCGGGAACCTTACACGAACAACTTTATCAATCCCAGAGAAAAAGAGATCGGACAGGATGGCGAATTGTACTGGACCCGTCATGAAAAAGAATTCAAAAAACGAACGGATGCAGGCAAAGAAGAACTGCCGGCTGTGTCTGTCAGCCAGATTCAAGTACTTCGTGCCATTAAAAAAATTTGTGATAAGCATCATACAAACCTGAAATTCATCATCGGCCCGGATTATTTTCAGAAAAAAACGAACCGGGAAGACATCAAAAGAATGAAAGAGATACTGGGTGCTTCTGCCGTATGGGATTTCACGGGAACTAATGAATATACAGCCGATATACATCATTACTATGATCCCGGTCATTATCGTCCTCTGCTGGGGGCACGCCTGCTGAAAGTTATTTATCAAGATTCGGCACCTGCCGGCAATGAAAACAACCCCAAAACGTCTTTTACACAAAACAGATAAATATATCAGAGAAAATAATTATATAACATCAAAAACTTAATTTATGAAAAAGATTTTATTATTAGTATCCATCTGCATTTCATGTTCATCTTGCTGTACACTATTCAGCAGTTCCAAACAAGACATCACTTTTACGGGAATGAATGGAACTAAAATCTACGAAGCATCGACCAAGCAGAAAATAGCGGAAATCAAAGAAGACAACAGTGTTACCGTCCAGATCAAAAAGAAAAGAGAAGACAAACAGTTATTGGCCAAAAAGGAAGGATACCAAACCACTCCCTTTGTCCTGGAATCTACTTTCAACAATGCCTGCCTGTGGAATATTTTATTCTGGCCCGGCTTCTTAGTCGACCTGGGCACGCAAAAGATGAACAAATGGGACAACACGATTATCAACATCGAAATGGAGAAAGAGAATACAGAAAACAAATAATCAACTCTCAGGATAGTGACCGTTACACAACTCAAGTTACCATCCTGATCCCTCCAAAGCAATAAACACGTATGGCATTCTCCTCCTTCCGATGAACGAGGAAAATGCCATACGAAATCAAGCGATATGAAGTTAGCGTCAGAAACAGCCTCCTACAGTTGTTTCAACTCCCGGTATAGCCTCTGGATAGGAAGCCCCATTACATTGAAGTAACTGCCGGAAATGGACTCAACCCCGACAAAACCGATCCACTCCTGCACGCCATACGAACCGGCTTTGTCCATTGGCTGATAGTGATCGACATAATAAATAATTTCGTCTTCATCAAGTGTTGCGAAACGGACATCTGTCACAGCAGCGAAACTCTTTTGCCACTCACAGGTGGTGAGGCATACCCCAGTGATCACCTGATGGGACTTACCGGAAAGATTTCGCAACATCTCTATGGCATCTTCACGTCCGGAAGGTTTCCCAAGTGCCTTACCTTCGTGCCAGACTATGGTATCGGCAGTTATCAAAAGTTCCTCCGGGTGCATCACAGACTGATAAGCGGCCGCTTTCTCACGGGCTATGAACAGCGGAATCTCTTCGCCTTGCAGAGAGTCGGGATAAGACTCATCGACATCAGGCAATGTTTTTACCACATAATCTACCCCCAAGCCGGTCATCAACTCTTTCCGCCGTGGAGAATTAGATGCCAATACGATTTTATAACGATTCAAGTTAGCAAGCATACTAATAAATTAAAGAGTTATATACTAAAAATCACCACCCGAAAGCATCATCCGACAACCATTTGCCTTGCGCTTTAAGTACTTGCTCCACCACATCACGTCCGCAACCGTATCCGCCGTCGGCATATGAAATGTAGCGGGCAACGGCTTTCACCTCGGGAGCGGCATCTTTGGGACAACAGGGCAATCCGCACTCACGCATCACTTCCATATCGGGAACGTCATCGCCCATGTAGAGTATCTCCTCGTCCGCGAGTCCATGCTTGTCACGGAAATCACGATAATCGTGTATCTTTATGGCAGAGCCTAAATAGAGATCGGATACCCCCAATCCGGCAAAGCGCTTCCGCACCGCATCGGTCCGTCCACCTGTGATAATGGCAATATGAAGACCTTTTTTCACAGCCAGCTGGATCGCATAGCCGTCTTTTATATTTACCGTACGCATCGGTTCACCCGACGGATGGAGTGGAATCACATCTGCACTCAACACTCCGTCTACATCAAAAGCAAGTGCTTTAATCCGGGTGAGGTCGTAATTGATAGTACTCATTCTTATTTATATTTGGGGTTAATGTCTTTCGTGGATACTTCGGCTAAGTAATTCATATAATTGTTGCATCCCGGGATCATCGGCAAGCATCCGCAAATGATTGCCGATGACGTTCTCGTCATAACGGATCGCAGGTCCCGTCTGTGCTGCTTTAGGTTCCAATTCGTGCACTTTACGAGCCGTTTCATCAATTAGCGGCAACATCACGTCGAACGGCAAGTTATATTTCTTAAGCAGTTCGGCGGCAAGGGCATACATGTGATTAGTGAAATTGCATGTGAACACAGCAGCCAGATGAAGGCTCTTGCGTTGTTCCGAATCGGCATCATATACACGGTTCGACAAGGTAGACGCAATAGCTTTCAGAAATGCGGCATCTTCGGTCGACGAAGCTTCTATAAAGAAAGGAATCTCCTTAAAATCGACTTCCCGTTGCTTACTGAAAGTCTGCATGGGATAGAACACCCCATAATGTGACGCATGTCCTTCCCAAATACTCATCGGAATGCTGCCTGCCGTATGCACCATCAATGCCTCTTTCCGTTTACCGGCTACGATAGCGGGAAGAAGTTCGGCAAAGGCGGAATCTTTGAGCGAAATGATATACAACTTTGCATATGGATTCACCTCTTCAAGGCTCGTCGTATACTCAGCTTCTACTTTCTGCGCCAGCTCACGGGCCGACTCTTCCGTACGGCTATATACCTGTACGATACGGAATCCTTTCCGATAAAGAACCTTTGCCAGATTTGTGGCAAGATTCCCGGCACCGATAAACACAATCGGTGTATCTTCTATACTTCTTTTCATCGTGTTGAAATCAAATACAATATACCTCCGATTATCAATAAAGCCAAGGGCAGCAGGTAACCGGACATCGAACCAAGCAGTGAGACAATCAAGCCGATATTCAGCACCAGCCACAATCCGAGCAGCACCAGGCCGACGGATTTGTCCCGCTTGATAAACAGGAAAATAACCGCAGTGTAGAGCAAAAGATTATCTTTATTCATCACCCAGGGTATACCCAATGCAGAAAAGTGTATCAGTTTGTCTATCAGATAGAGCATCCCTATCACAATAAGGGTGACTGCCGTGGCTTTATATGTATCTTTATTGTTTGCTTTTACCGCACTCACCGCTACTTGCCTCCAAACTTATTAATATGGATTTTCTCCCATTGCAGATTATCTTCATTGAAGGGCTTGCGCTCCATGCCTTTGTGCCCGATCGCAATAATGGACAACACCTGTAATTGCAAAGGAATGTCGAGCACACCACGCACAAACTCATCGGAAGGCATTCCGGCAGCAGTATAACGCTCGCGTACCTGCACCCAGCAACTGCCCAATCCCAAGTCTTCGGCCTGAAGCTGAATCATGATGGAAGCAATGGAAGCATCTTCAATCCAAACATCGCTTGCCAAAGGATCGGCAGTAACCACAATTGCCAGCGCGGCATCGGCTATGAAAGCAGAAGCCTGCTCTTTACAGTGCGAGAGTTCGCCAAGCAGCTTTTTATCATCGACCGCGATAAACTGCCAACTATTGCTACGTTTAGAAGTGGGAGCCATCAGAGCCGCTTTCAGCAAAGCGACTACCTCCTCCTGAGAAAGTTCTTCTCCTGTAAATTTCCGCATACTGCGGCGTTTCTTTATCAGTTCACTGAAATTTTCCATATACTATAAATGCATTGTTTTTAATAAACGAACATTTACCGCAGACTTATACAGAATCATAATAAAAAGTCCGATCTGTATGAATCTGCATAACCGGTAATGATTTCCCTGCAAAGATAGGCAATTTATTCCACTCTCGTCAATTCACCGGTCAGTGAATCGATGATAAAGCCATGCACCCGGACGTCTTTCGGGATCAGCGGATGGTTCTCGATAGAACGGACCGTCCCCCTGACAGACTCAACCGGATCGTCGAAACCTCCCAGCCACGAACTGAAGTCAACACCGCAGTAGCGTATCATGTCGATCGTTTCAGATTTGATTCCCCGCTCTTTCATGTGGGCAATCATTTCATCACTGTTCATGTGGCAAGCACCGCAATCCGAATGGGCAATGACCATAATTTCTTCCACCCCCAGTTCGATGATGGCTACCAGCAAGCTACGGATGACACTGCCGAAAGGATGGGAAATGACGGCACCGGCATTCTTTATAATCTTCACGTCTCCGTTGTGGATTCCCAAAGCAGCAGGCAGCAACTCAGTCAGACGGGTATCCATGCATGAAAGGATGGCGATCTTCTTATCGGGGTACTTGTTAGTAATATACTTTTCGTATCCCTTGTTCTCAACGAACTTTTTGTTGAATTCAAGAATTTCTTCTAACATAATCGAAACGGATTTTATTGTAGTATATCTACAAAGATAATCACAAAATAACAGGTCAACAAAATAAGCCCCGCAAATGTTGTAAAGAGAAATAAAAAATGTAAATTTGTCCCGATATGCCATTAAAACTGACTACATATTACCGAGGGAGTGAAATTCCGGATTTTCCCGGAACCAATACATTTCATTCAAAGGAGTTATTTCAGATTTATGAAGAAACTCCGGGCTACACTCCGCTCCTGATCATGGCTTCGGAAGATGGAAAACCAATTGCCCGGCTGCTTGCCGCCATCCGCAAAAGCATACGCATGTTTCCTCCTTCCCTTATCAAGCGATGTGAAGTTTATGGCACCGGCGAATATCTGACAGCAGAAGCCGATAAGGAAAAAATATTCGGTGAAATGCTGGAGCATCTCACCACAGAAGTATTGCGGAGTTCGTTCCTGATAGAATTTCGCAATCTTGAAAATGCCATGTTCGGTTACAAATACTTCCGGTCGAACAAATACTTCCCTGTCAACTGGCTGCGGGTACGCAATTCACTACACGGCACCGAAAGTGCGGAACAGCGTTTCAGCCCTTCCCGTATCCGCCAAATCAAGAAAGGGCTGAAAAATGGCGCATCGGTAGACGAAGCACACACGATAGAAGAAATCCGCGAATTCTCGAACATGCTGCGACATCTCTACTCGTCCCGCATCCGTAAACACTTTCCCAATATCATCTTTTTCCAGCACATGGACACACGGCTGATCCACAGCAAGCAAGGTAAAATTTTCATTGTCCGCTACAAAGGAAAAATCATCGGAGGATCTGCCTGTATCTATTCAGGCAACGATGCCTACCTGTGGTTCTCGGGAGGTATGCGGAAAACCTATGCTCTGCAATACCCGGGTATACTGGCTGTATGGAAAGCTTTACAAGACGCACATCAAAACGGGTTCCGTCACATGGAATTCATGGATGCCGGACTCCCCTTCAAGAAACACGGTTACCGCGACTTCGTACTCCGCTTCGGCGGCAAACAAAGCAGTACCCGGCGCTGGTTCCGCTTCCGCTGGCAGTGGCTGAACAATCTGCTGATCAAAATATATGTCTAAAAATCAAGCATCCTCTGGGTTTAAAACCAAAGAAGAATTGGCTTGAAACCAACAATGCCTACCTTTTAAAGTAACGCCCCTTGGGTTTTAAATCTATTTTCACCATAATTAATTGCAGAAAAATTTCTTTATTAAACAAGAATTGATTTTCTTTGTGCTGTTTTATACCATTCCAAAAAGACGATTAAAACCAAAATTAAAAAATATAGTTATGAAGATTTCACACATTGAACACTTGGGCATTGCCGTAAAAAGTATCGAGGAAGCCCTTCCGTATTATGAAAACGTATTAGGTTTGAAATGCTACAACATCGAAACTGTAGAAGATCAAAAAGTAAGAACAGCCTTCCTGAAGGTAGGTGATACCAAAATCGAATTACTGGAACCGACATGTCCGGAAAGTACCATCGCCAAATTCATCGAAAACAAAGGCGCAGGTGTTCATCACGTTGCATTTGCCGTTGAAGACGGTGTGGCTAACGCTTTGGCAGAAGCCGAAAGCAAGGAAATCCGCCTGATCGACAAAGCCCCGCGCAAAGGAGCCGAAGGCTTAAATATCGCTTTCCTTCACCCGAAATCAACTTTGGGCGTACTGACCGAACTCTGTGAACACTAAAAAAGAGATACGACTTGACAAGCACAGAATGTATGATTGAAAACACCTTTGGTTATCAATTTTCAACCGTACATCGCAAATCGTCTAATCGTAAATATTATAACCCTTTAAATTAAGAAAAACTCATGAGTAACCAGCTTGAAAAAGTAAAAGAGCTTATTGAACTTCGCGCTCAGGCTCGTTTAGGTGGTGGCGAAAAGGCTATTGAAAAACAACACGCCAAAGGCAAATATACGGCCCGCGAGCGTATTGCACAGTTGCTTGACGAAGGTAGTTTCGAAGAACTGGATATGTTTGTTCAACACAGATGTACTAACTTCGGACAAGAAAAGAAACATTTCCTCGGCGACGGTGTAGTAACCGGTTATGGAACAATAGAAGGTAGATTAGTATATGTTTTCGCACAAGATTTCACCGTATTCGGTGGTTCACTGTCGGAAACCATGGCACAGAAGATCTGTAAAGTAATGGACATGGCCATGAAGATGGGTGCTCCTGTTATCGGTATCAACGACTCGGGTGGCGCACGTATTCAGGAAGGTATCAACGCTCTGTCCGGTTATGCTGAAATTTTCCAGCGTAATATCATGGCGTCGGGTGTTATTCCACAGATTTCGGGTATTTTCGGTCCGTGTGCCGGAGGTGCGGTTTACTCTCCTGCCCTGACAGACTTCACGCTGATGACCGAAGGTACATCTTACATGTTCCTCACCGGACCTGCTGTAGTAAAAACAGTAACAGGTGAAGACGTATCTCAGGAAGACCTGGGAGGTGCAAGCGTACATGCCAGCAAGTCGGGTGTAACCCACTTCACAGCCGAAACCGGAGAAGAAGGTCTGGCGATCATCCGCAAACTTCTCAGCTTTATCCCGCAAAACAATCTGGAAGAAGCCCCATTGGTGAACTGTACCGACCCGATCGACCGTATGGATGACCTGTTGAACGAAATTATCCCCGACAGCCCGAACAAACCGTACGATATGTACGAAGTGATCGGTGCCATCATCGACAACGGTGAATTCCTGGAAGTACAGAAAGACTACGCCAAAAATCTTATCATCGGTTTTGCCCGCATGAACGGACAGTCGGTAGGTGTGGTTGCCAACCAACCTAAATATCTGGCAGGCGTGCTCGACAGCAACGCATCACGCAAAGGCGCCCGTTTCGTTCGTTTCTGCGACGCATTCAACATCCCGCTGGTAACATTGGTAGACGTTCCGGGATTCCTTCCGGGCACAGGTCAGGAGTACAATGGTGTGATCCTGCACGGAGCCAAATTACTGTATGCTTACGGCGAAGCCACTGTACCTAAAGTGACCGTAACCCTGCGTAAGTCTTACGGTGGTTCACACATCGTAATGAGTTGCAAGCAACTCCGCGGTGACATGAACTATGCATGGCCGACAGCCGAAATCGCCGTAATGGGTGGTGCCGGTGCAGTAGCGGTATTGTATGCCAAGGAAGCCAAAGATCAGGAAAACCCTGCTCAATTCCTGGCAGACAAGGAAGCCGAGTATACCAAACTCTTCGCAAACCCGTACAATGCGGCCAAATACGGCTACATCGACGACGTTATCGAACCGAGAAACACTCGTTTCCGCGTGATCCGCGCTTTGCAACAGTTGCAAACTAAGAAATTAACCAACCCTGCTAAAAAGCACGGTAATATTCCATTGTAACAAATAAAAATCGATTGTTATGAATAAGAAAAGAATCGGGATATTTATCGCTCTGCTGGCAATGGTTTGCATGGGGCTCAGGGCGCAAAGTGCCACCAGTCTGAAAATCAATGAAGTTTTGGTCATCAACGACCAGAACTATCAGGATGATTACGGACTGCACAATGCGTGGATAGAGATATTCAATACCTCTTTCGCTTCGGTAAATCTGGAAGGTTGCTTTCTGACGAACGATAAAAACAATCCGACCAAATATCCTATTCCCAAAGGCGACGTGCTGACGTTAATCAAGCCACGCCAACATGCTTTGTTCTGGGCAGACGGGATGCCTAACCGGGGTACGTTTCATGTAAACTTTACACTCGATCCGGACAAAGAGAACTACATTGCTCTGTATGATTCCAACGGTAAAACTTTGATCGACGAGGTAACCATCCCTGCCGGTCAGCTTGCCGACCGTTCATACGCCCGTGAAAAAGACGGAAGTGCTAACTGGGTAGTAAAAGGTGGTGGAGAACATAGCTATGTCACTCCAAGCACCAACAATATGACTATCGACAAAAACCCGAAGATCGAGAACTTCAAAAAGCACGACTCTATCGGTATTGGTATGGCCATCATTGCCATGTCAGTCGTATTCATTGGTTTGGTACTTTTGTATCTTTCATTCAAGGCGGTAGGTAATATCGCTGTCAGACTGGGTAAGAAAAACGCAATGAAAGCCACCGGTATCACCGACAAGACGGAAGCGAAGGAGAAGAACCTGGGTAGCCACACAGGTGAAGAGACCGCCGCTATCGCCATGGCTTTGCACGAATACCTGAATGACGCTCACGACGTTGAAGACATGATTCTGACTATCAACAAAGTGAAACGCACCTACTCACCGTGGAGTTCGAAGATCTACACACTGCGTCAGACTCCGAGAAGATAATTACTAACCCTAATAAAATGAAGCAATGAAACAATATAAATATAAAATCAACGGCAACCTTTACAACGTTACAGTGAACGATGTAGAAGATAACATAGCCAATGTTGAAGTAAACGGAACCTCTTACAAAGTAGAGTTGGATACTCCCGTCAAAGCTGCTCCGAAACCGGTTACCCGTCCGGCAGCCGCTCCGAAAACCGAATCGGGAGCTCCGGTAGTGACCAAACAGCCGACAGCTTCCAAGAGAGACGGCGTGAAATCTCCGCTGCCGGGTGTCATCCTCGACATCAAGGTGAAAGCAGGAGACACTGTCAAGAAAGGCCAGACTATCATCATCCTTGAGGCTATGAAGATGGAAAACAACATCAATGCCAATAAAGATGGAAAAGTAGCAGAAATTAAAGTTAATAAAGGAGATTCTGTACTTGAAGGTACAGACCTCGTAATCATTGAATAATTATGGGAGATTTCGTATCATTCTTAGGGAATAACCTTGTTGACTTCTGGGGATACACCGGTTTCGCAAACGCGACACCCGGACATCTTTTCATGTTGCTAATCGGTCTTTTCTTTATCTACCTTGCCGTAGCCAAAGAATTTGAACCGATGCTGCTGATCCCCATTGGCTTCGGTATTCTGATCGGTAATATTCCATTCAATATGGAAGCCGGATTAAAAGTGGGTATTTACGAAGAAGGTTCGGTACTGAACATCCTTTATCAAGGTGTAACCTCCGGTTGGTATCCGCCGCTTATTTTCTTAGGCATCGGGGCCATGACGGACTTCTCGGCACTGATCTCCAACCCCAAACTGATGCTGATCGGAGCTGCCGCACAGTTCGGTATCTTCGGCGCTTACATCATTGCCCTCCTCATAGGATTTGAGCCTAACCAAGCCGGTGCTATCGGTATCATCGGTGGTGCCGACGGACCGACGGCGATCTTCCTTTCGTCTAAACTGGCTCCGAACCTGATGGGTGCCATCGCCGTATCAGCCTATTCTTACATGGCACTGGTACCGGTGATACAACCGCCCATCATGCGTGCGCTGACCACTAAACACGAACGCCTGATCCGCATGAAACCACCAAGAATCGTATCGCATACCGAAAAAGTGATTTTCCCCATCGTGGGTCTGTTGCTCACTTGCTTCCTGGTTCCGTCGGGTCTGCCTTTGCTGGGTATGCTGTTCTTTGGTAATTTATTGAAAGAAAGCGGTGTAACCCGTCGCTTGGCAAATACTGCCAGCGGTCCGTTGATCGATGTCATCACTATCCTGTTGGGACTGACTGTGGGAGCTTCTACCCAAGCCTCACAATTCCTCACCTGGGATTCTATCCTGATCTTCATCCTCGGTGCATTCTCTTTCATCATTGCCACTACCTCGGGCGTCTTGTTTGTGAAGTTCTTCAATCTCTTCCTGAAGAAAGGCAACAAGATCAATCCGCTGATCGGTAATGCAGGTGTATCTGCCGTACCCGACTCGGCGCGCATCTCACAAGTGGTCGGTTTGGAATACGATCCGACTAACTATCTGCTGATGCACGCTATGGGTCCGAACGTGGCGGGAGTAATCGGTTCAGCCGTAGCTGCCGGTATCCTGCTCGGATTCCTTATGTAGTTTAAAAGCTTTTTCATAAAATAGAACCGGGGCGTCTCTCTTTGCGAAAAGAGAGGCGCCTTGCATTTTACGTTAATCTATCTAAAAGACGTTACGAACTCTTCGTAGAAACGATATTTTTACTAACTTGCAGGCAATAAAACATACGCCCTATGAAAACAAAAGCTATGAAACCACTCATCTTTATCTTTTGCTTGTGTCTTAGCCCCATATTAACGGCACAGAACACGAATCAAAACAAGATTCAGGAAGCAATGGCAAACTATGATTACGAGACTGCCATTGAACTGATCAACAAAGAGAAGCCTACCATCCCGCTATTGATGCAGCAAGCCAAAGCCCTGAAAGGAATCGGCAACAACGCCGAGGCTCTCCGTGTCATCCGCCAAGTAATTACGGCAGATTCTACCAACCAACAGGCACACATCGAAGCCGCGGAATGTTGCAAAGCAATGGCTAAATATAACGATGCATTGGACTATTACCGGAAAACCATCACCTTGAATCCCAAGAACAAGTATGCCCGCTTGCAATTTATCAACTTGCTTTGCAATACGAAAAATTATGCCGAAGCTTTTGGAGAGAGCTCAATGATGTCCGAAACAGACAGTTCGGCCGTGGTACTCCACCTACAGGCACAGAGCCTTGAAGGAATGCAACAAATACTGCCTGCCATCGGCTGTTATGAAATCATTCAGGACAAATACCCGGACGACTATTTAGCAGCGGCCAAACTGGGAAATCTGAACATAGCGGCAGGATATCCCGAATACGCGATCAAAGCGACCGAACGCTACAGAGAACGGGATTCAACCAACCTGATCGTAAACCAGCAAAACGCACTTGCCTATTGTCGTGCCCAACAATACCCGATGGCCATCAAACGTTACGAAAATCTATGCCAGCAGGGAGACAGCAGTACACAAACATTATACTATCTGGGAATCAGCTATTATGCCGATGAATATTATTATGAAGCACACGCATGCTTCAGCAAACTGTACAAAGATATGGAAGAAGATCCGAACTTGCTCTATTATCTGGGACGATGTTGCGCCAAGACTTCCTGGAAAAAGGAAGGCATAGAACATCTGGAGAAAGCCATCGAACTTACCATCCCCAAAGACAGTGCCATGATCCGTCTTTACAAAGGCTTGGTCGATTGCTGTAAACTGGCAAGAGACACACCCAAACAAATCCAGGCTCTCAAAGAGCTGTATAAATATGATAAGACGAACCATAAACTACTTTATGACATCGCCTGGAATTATTCATATCAGCTAAAAGACCACAAATCAGCCGAACGTTATTTGCAGGCCTTCTTAAAGACCCGGAACAAAGACGCCAAAAAGGAGGAAGCCACCGCCGAAACAGGAGAACTCGTTCTGGGACTTGAAAACTACTACAACGCTGCCGATAAGTGGCTGAAGGACTTACAGAAAGAAAAATTCTTCAACGAGGGAATACCGGAACAAAGCCCGAAATAACAGAACCTATATTTACTCATATGAAATACCTCCTGATCCTCCTCTGTCTGGGCTTCAATGTAGCATTGTCCGCTCAGAACGTAACTTCTATCCAGGAAGCAATGGCAAACTATGACTACAAAACGGCCATCAGACTGATCGATGGAGAAACTGCTTCATCGCAATTATTGTTACAAAAAGCCAAGGCTTTAAAGGGATTGGGACACACTGCCGAAGCCTTGTCCACTTTACAACATATCATTTCCGGATTACCCGAAAACCAGCAGGCATTGATAGAAGCCGCTGAATGTTGCAGGCAACTGAGCAAGTACAACGAGGCCTTGGAATACTATCGGAAAGTTTTGAAGTTAAATCCGGAACATACTTACGCACACCTGCAATACACCCGTCTACTATACAACCAGCAGCGATATGGAGATGCACTGCACGAAAGCGTCACATTGGCCAAGAAAGACAGTTCCGCTACCGTATTACGATTAATGGCAGAAAGTATGGAAGGACTTAACATGCCGATAGAAAGCATGTTATGTTACATTTCCATCATCAGAAAATATCCTTCCGACTATCTGTCTGTTGCCAGATTGGGCAGCATACTCAATACGATGCAGGATTATGAAGGGGCAATCGCCCTGACAGAAGGATATCGCCAAATGGATAGTACCAATGTAAAGGTAAACCGACAGAACGCCCTGGCTTATTGTCTGCACAAAAACTACCCCATGGCAATCAAACGTTATCAAGATCTGACAAGCCAGGGAGACAGTACCCTGCTGACATGTTATTATCTGGGGGTCAGCTATTATGCCACGAAAGAATACTTTAAAGCACGCGATTGGCTGCTTAAAGCAAAATCCCGCCAGTCCCCCAGCGCCAACCTGCTCTACTACTTGGGACGCTCCTGCTCCAAGACTTTGTGGAAACAAGATGGGATTGAGTATCTGAATCAGGCCATCGACCAGACTATCCCCACCGACAGTATAATGGAACGTCTCTATTTCGGACTTGCGGATTGTTATAAAGAGGCCAAACAGACCCGCGAGCAGATAAAAGCAATCAAAGAACAATATAAGTATGCCCCCGACAGGCATATATTGCTTTATAACATGGCCTTTCTATCCGATAAAATCAAAGATACAAAAGCCACAGAGCGCTACTTGCAAGCTTTTTTACGAACAAAGTCCCAACAGAAGGCAATAGAGCTGCAACAAGATAGCGACGTCGAAGAGGAGGAGCCCGCACCTCGCATAGACTATTATAAAAGTGCCGCCAATAAACTGGAAAGTATCCGAAAGGAAAAATTCTTCAAAGGAGAAAAGTAGGTATCCAAAGTGGCTTTTGTGCACATTACAAATGCCCGATTCAGGTTTAAGCATCTCCTATGAAAACGTTTGCATAAATAGATGGCGGACAGTAAGGAAGAAAACAGGAACCAATCCGATGATTTATCCTATATTAGCAGCATCTAAATAATAACGAGCTAATATCATGAAAAAATTATTGTTCTTCTTAGGTTCTCTCTTACTTTCATTAAGTACTTATGCAGCCATGAACGTATCAAAAATCGATCCGCCCTTCTGGTTCACCGGCATGAACAATCCGGAACTCCAGTTAATGGTATACGGCGAAGGCATCGGCCAGGCATCCGTATCAGTAAACTATCCCGGAGTATCACTCAGCAGCGTCGTGAAGCTGGAAAGCAACAATTATCTGCTTGTCTATCTTCATCTCGATAAAGATGTTAAACCGGGGAAAATGCCTATTACATTCACTCTCGGAAAGAAAAAGCTGGTTAAGGATTACGAATTGAGAGCACGTAGCAAAGCAGGAGCCGACCACAAAGGCTTTGACGCATCGGATGCCCTATATCTGTTAATGCCGGATCGCTTTGCCAATGGAAACCCGGACAACGACCAGATAGAAGGCATGGCAGAATATAAAGTAGACCGCAATGACCCGAACGCCCGCCACGGCGGTGACCTCGCCGGTATTGAACAAAACCTGGACTACTTTACCGACCTGGGAGTGACCGCACTCTGGTTCACCCCGGTACTTGAGAACAATATGAAAGGTGGTTCGTACCACGGCTATGCCACGACCGATTATTACAAGGTAGACCCACGTTTCGGTACCAACGAAGAATATCGCTCGCTGATAGACAAAGCTCACAACCGGGGCATTAAAGTCGTAATGGATATGATCTTCAACCATTGCGGAGTAGAACACCCCTGGATCAAGGATATGCCTTCGAAGGACTGGTTCAACCACTCCGATTTTAAAGACAACTTCGTACAGACGTCTTACAAACTGACTCCTCACGTAGATCCGTACGCCTCACAGTATGACTTCGACCAGATGAATGACGGCTGGTTTGTGGAAGCCATGCCCGACTTGAACCAGAAGAACCCTCACACATACAAATATCTCCTGCAAAACAGTTTGTGGTGGATTGAATATGCCGATATCGACGGCATCCGGATGGATACTTACCCGTATGCCGACTACGATGCCATGAGCAACTGGATGAAGGAACTGAATGAAGAATATCCCAACTATAACACGGTAGGCGAAACCTGGGTAACCGAACCTGCCTACACAGCCTGGTGGCAAAAAGATTCCAAACTCTCCGCCCCACGCAACAGTAACCTGAAAACTGTGATGGACTTCAGTTTCTTCGACAAAATCAACACAGCCAAGAACGAAGAGACCGACACCTGGTTCAAAGGTCTGGATCGGGTATACAACAACTTTGTATACGATTATCTGTATCCCGATCCCGCATCCGTGCTGGCTTTCATAGAGAATCACGATACCGACCGCTTTCTGGGTGAAGGTGAAAATCTCGACATGCTGAAACAGGCCTCTACCCTTTTGCTGACCACCCGGCGTATTCCGCAGCTCTATTACGGAACCGAAGTCATGATGAACGGAGTAAAGAGCAAAAGCGACGGTTATGTCAGAAAAGATTTCCCCGGCGGATGGGCCAATGATAAAGAAAACGCTCTTACTCCGGAGGGACGTACCAAACTACAGAACGAAAGCTATAACTTCTACCGCAATCTGCTGAACTGGCGCAAAGGCAACGATGTGATTGCCAAAGGCAGCATGAAACAGTTCATGGTTCAGCACGGTGTATATGCCTATGCACGCGAATATAACGGAAAAACAGTATTTGTCCTGTTGAACGGTACGGATAAGGAGGTGAAACTCCCTCTGAAATATTACGCTGAAGTACTGAAAGATAAAACTCAAGGCAAAGACGTCATTAGCGGAAAAATGATAATGCTGAACGAGGAACTGACAATGGCTCCACGCCAGTCAATGGTCATAGAGCTTTAGCCCCGTTCACCCCAAAGCAGGCTCGGGGTGTCAAAAGTCTTTTTACCACGGAGTAACACAGAGTAGCACAGAGTGTTTGCAATAATAATCAGCAACTTAAATCACCTCTGTATTACTCCGTGTTACTCCGTGGTGAATTTTGTCACGAATAATAATAGTCAAACATTTGACTATTATCGAAGAATATTGCTACCTTTGCACCGACCAAAAGAATACAACGATGACAAACAACGAATCGGCACGCGAGCTTATTCTACAAATCCTGCGAACCCGGATGGCTTTCCGTCAAACCCTTCAACGGGTGCTCAAACGGCACAACGTAGATATGACCTTCGAAATGCTGCAAGTAATGAATTGCCTGTGGAACGAACAAGGTATCAGCCAGCAGTCTCTGGCAGAGAAAACGGCAAAAGACAAAGCTTGCCTGACTAACCTGATCAATAACCTGGAGAAAAAGAATTGGGTGATACGGAAAGAAGATTCATCCGACCGGAGAAACCGGCTGATTTTTCTTACAGTACAAGGCGAGGAACTTGCCCTTACAGTGAAACCGCTGATCAACGATATCTATACCCAAACGGGAATAGAGATGGAGGTCAGCCGGATAAACGAATGTACCGAAGATTTAAAAAGACTGTACGAAGTTCTCAACGAAATCTAAAATCAACTCAGGCCATGTCCACCCATCAAGCGAAACAAAAAGAATTAAGAAAGCTGAAGTACAGAAACATCTTTCTCAACACGGTATGCATATTATTAGCACTGGCAGGTATCTCGTGGACAGTAAACTATTTCTGGAAATATGCCCGCTACGAAATAACCAATGATGCCGTAGTAGACCAATACATCGCTCCGCTCAACATCCGGATACCGGGATATATCAAAGAAGTACGTTTCACCGAGCACCAGTATGTACATGCCGGCGACACGCTCCTGATTCTGGATGACCGTGAATACCGGATCCGACTCAAAGATGCAGAAGCCGCTTTGATGGATGCCTTAGGCTCCAGAGAGGTTTTGAACTCCGGCATCCGGACCTCAGGGGTAAACATTGCCGTACAGGACGCCAACATAGCCGAAACCCAAGCACGGCTTTCACAGCAGGAAGCCGAACTGAACCGATACACCCGGCTCCTGAAAAAACAGGCCATCAGCCAACAGGATTACGAACTGGCAAAAGCAAATTTTGAAGCGACCCGGGCACGTTACAATGCCCTCCTGCGCCAGAAAGAAGCCGCCCAATCGCAGTACTCTGAAACCAGTAAACGCAGTACCAGTGCCGAAGCCAATATCCTCCGTAAAGAGGCCGAAGTGGATATGGCTAAACTGAACCTGTCATATACCGTCGTCACCGCACCTTATGACGGATACATGGGACGGCGCACCCTTGAACCGGGACAGTTCGTACAAGGGGGACAGACTCTCTCGTATCTGGTACGAGGCAATGATAAATGGGTAACTGCCAACTATAAAGAGACTCAGATAGCCCACATCTACATCGGACAAAAGGTTCGCATTAAAGTAGATGCTTTCAGCGGCCGGACTTTTCATGGAACCGTCACGGCCATTTCCGAAGCTACCGGGTCAAAATACTCCCTGGTGCCTACCGACAATTCGGCCGGGAACTTCGTCAAAGTACAGCAGCGCATTCCTGTCCGCATTGACCTCAACGATGCCTCACCCAAAGAGATGGAATGCCTCCGTGCCGGAATGATGGTAGAAACGGAGGCGGTCCGCCCATAAGCCTATGGTAAAGCTCAACCTCCCTACCCGCCCCTGGGTGCCCCAATGGTTGGGCATCGTAACGATGTTCATCGTCATTTTTCCCATCACCCTGCTCAACGGAGCTTACACAGGCAGTATGATCGAAGTGTCGAACACGCTGGGAGTGATGAGCGAAGATATCACGATGGCCTATTATTCAGCTTCGGTGGGGATGGCTGTAGCCTACCCCATCGTACCGAAAATACGTGCTATAGCCACTTCGAAGACCTTGTTGCTCACAGACTTATTGCTACAGGTTTTCTTCAGCCTGATCTGTGCACAGACAGGCAGCATGGACGTCATCATGGGATGCTGTTTCTTCATGGGATTCCTCAAAGGTTTCGTCATGCTCGAGTTCATCATCCTGATCCGTCCACTCTTCAGTCCCAAAAACATACGAAGTGAATTTTACGCCTACTTCTATCCCATTGTCTTCTCCGGAGGACAGTTGTCAATGGCTATCACGGCACAATTGGCCTATCATTATCAATGGCAGCACATGTACTATTTCGTCACCATCCTTCTACTGGTTGCCATTCTGTTTGTATTGTGTTTTTTCCGTTACGCACAACGTCCCGTCCACATCCCGTTCAAGGAGATGGACGGAAAGAGCATGTTCATCATTGCCGCTGCCTATCTGCTGACACTCTATACCTTCACTTATGGCAAAACACTCGACTGGTTCGCATCCCCTAAAATAAGAGTATACGTATTCATCATCCCTCTCCTGATAGCTCTTTTCATCTACCGGCAACGGACACAGCCGAAGCCTTTCGTCAGTCTGAAACCACTTACTCTGCATAAATCCATCATCGGATACGGCTTCATGGTACTCGCCATGTTTCTGACAGCCACCAGTTCACTGGTGACCAACTACATGAACAGTATTATCCGGGTAGACAGCATTCATGCCAATTCACTCAGCCTGTGGCTGTTGCCCGGCTATGTCGTGGGAGCGATTATTTGTTTCTGGTGGTTCCGATGGCAACGGTGGCGGTTTCGCTTTCTGATTTCAGGCGGCATGTTCTGTTACGTCATTTATCTGGCAATTCTCTACTTTGGCATAACCCCGTATGGCACTTACGAAATGCTCTACCTTCCTATCTTATTCCGAGGAGTGGGCATGATGGTCCTGTTTATCGCATTCGGCGTTTTTGTCGTCGAAGATTTAGACCCGCGCCTGACACTGTCCAACGCTTTCTTCCTGATTTCCTTCCGGTCGGCACTGGCACCGGTCCTGTCGGCCTCGTTTTTCAATAACATGCTCTATTATCTTCAGGTGAAAGGCATGAATGTTCTTTCGGAAAATATGACGCTGACCAATCCAATAGCCGAACAGAAATATAACCAGGCACTGAACAGCGCCCTGGCACAGGGGCACGAATTCAGCGAAGCCGGCCAGTTGGCAACCAACAGCCTGTACTCCATTTTGCAACAGCAATCTCTCTTGCTGGCTCTGAAAACACTGATCGGTTATGTGCTGATACTGGCACTGGTGGTTGCAGTCGTTGCAGCTTTTATCCCTTTCCATAAGACATTGAAAGTGGCTGTCGTAAAGACGGGAGACGATATGGTATAACGAACGAGGAAAGAATAAAGATTCCTCCGGCAAATATGTAGTTTGACAACCGTCCCGATAAATTTGATAATCAACAGATTATATTTACCAATATTTTTCTTTCAATGTAAATCCATTTATCCCGGTATGTAAAGACATTATCTCCGGTATGTAAAGGCTTTTATCCCGGCATGTAAAACCATTTACCCCGGTACGTAAAACCATTTATCCCGGCATGTAAAACTTTGATAAGCCAGTCCCGAAAACCCGGTGAATTTGATTATTCACCACAGAAGAGAATAACGTCTCACAGAAGAGAATTTCTCTCCGGAACCTTTCATAAACAAAAGATGAAAACTCTGTGCCTTCTGTACCCCTCGTAGTGAATCAAAACCCGAACCGAATGGCAACCGGATTTTCGGACCGACCTAAAAAAAGCCACTCAATCGCTTGAGTGGCCTTCCAAAAATGTAAATTAAATAAACATGAACAACATCATGTTTTTTTATTCAGCCAATTTATTGTCTGAACCCAGCACATTGATGATTTTGTGCTTGTAGAGTTTTTCCATGTTGTCGCGAGCCGGTCCCAGGTATTTACGTGGGTCGAACTCAGCCGGTTTTTCTGCAAATACCTTACGGATAGCAGCAGTCATAGCCAAACGAGAGTCTGAGTCGATGTTGATTTTGCAAACAGCAGAAGCAGCAGCTTTACGCAACTCGTCTTCAGGAATACCGATAGCAGCTTTCAGTGCACCACCAAATTGGTTAATGGTTGCAACTTCTTCTTCAGGAACTGAAGATGATCCGTGAAGAACGATAGGGAATCCCGGAAGTTCTTTCATTACGCCATCCAATACGTTGAATGCCAACGGAGGAGGAACCATACGGCCGGTTTTCGGATCGATGTGGCACTGTTCCGGAGTAAATTTATAAGCACCGTGAGAAGTACCGATAGAGATAGCCAATGAATCGCAACCTGTTTTAGTTACGAAATCAACTACTTCATCCGGTTCAGTATATGTGTGGTGGTCTGAAGAAACTTCATCTTCTACACCGGCCAATACGCCGAGTTCACCTTCTACAGTTACATCGAACTGGTGAGCGTAGTCAACAACTTTCTTAGTCAGAGCAACGTTTTCATCATAAGGAAGGTGAGAACCGTCGATCATTACAGAAGAGAAGCCTGAGTCGATACAGCTTTTGCAAGTTTCGAAAGTATCTCCGTGGTCGAGGTGCAAAACGATTTCAGGATTTTTGCAGCCCAATTCTTTTGCATATTCTACAGCACCCTGAGCCATGTAACGCAACAGTGTAGCGTTAGCATACTGACGAGCACCTTTTGATACCTGCAAAATAACCGGAGACTTAGTTTCTACAGCAGCCTTGATGATAGCCTGCATCTGTTCCATATTGTTGAAGTTGAATGCAGGGATTGCATATCCACCCTTGATAGCCTTAGCAAACATATCTCTAGTGTTTACCAGACCTAAATCTTTGTAATTAACCATTTTGTTTAAAAGTTTATTGTTAGTGAATCAAAAATTCTACGCAAAAGTAAGAATAATCCTTTGAATAGAGAAACCGTCGGACGGAAATATCCGCCCGACGGGTGCAATTCAATCCTATTTCAATTTATTTCCCATCCTTTAAGAGCCGTTTGTAATGTCTACGTGGCAAATAAAGGGTTTTATTGTTTCCTCATATATATTATGGTAGGCAAGTGGTCACTGTAACCGTCCAACCATACCTTACCGCCGTAGGTGCGCAACGGTGAACCCTTGTATCTGCCCTCCTGCTGGAACAGGTATTCACGCAGAAAGACTTCGTTATGATCATATTTCAGTCCTTTTGCAGCCTGAAGCAGACTGGGTGAAATAATAATCTGATCGAACAGATTCCATTTGCCGCGATACAGCAAAGTGCCGACTCCTTTATCTTCCAGCGTCACCCACCAAGGATTATAGAGGTCATCCTCCGTCATATCTTCGACGTGTTTCTTAGCTCCCAGCACGGCAAGGCTCTGATCCATCGGATCGTCGTTAAGATCGCCCATAATAATCAGTTTCAGGTCTTTGTCCGAACGCATTAACGAATCCTTCAATGCCTTCACCTGCATGGCGGCATGCATACGCACAGGCTCTTTCGCTCCACGGGATGGCCAATGGTTTACAATCATACATACCTTATCGCCTGCCAGTTCACCACCGACGATCAGGAATCCACGGGTCTTGTGAATCGTATCTCCTTCGAACGGAGTGGAAAGAACCAATGCCGTCGTACGGGGAGTAAACTGTTTGGGATCATACAGCAACGCACAGTCGATTCCCCGTTTATCGGGTCCTTCGTAATGTATGTAGCGATAACCTCCCGCAGCCATTTCCGGTTGGCGAATCAGGTCTTCAAGTACATTCCGGTTTTCAACCTCGGCCACCCCAATGGCGGCAGGTCCGGCAGGCACTTTATCGCGCGATAGTTCACCCAGCACTTTGGACAGCTTGTTCAGTTTGGAGTGATACTTCTCCGAGTTCCATCCCTTAGCAGCATCCGGCAGATATTCATAATCGTTTTTTCCGGCATCATGAATGGTATCAAACAGGTTTTCAAGATTGTAAAAGGCAACGCTGTACAGCCCGTCTTTGTGCTCCTGCGCACGGACACCGACAGACAGCAACACTAAAAAGCCGAATGCAATAATCAGTTTCTTCATAATTTTGTTTTAAGTTTGATTCACCACAGAGCAACACAGAGCCTTAAGTTCTTGTTATCAGGATATTGGAAAGAAGAAAAAATCTCTATAAAACTCTGTGTTGCCCTGTGGTGAATTTAGTTCATTTCTTAACTATTTAATGTCCTTTTGGGATTTCAAACCAGCGGGACCTTGACTTTAAACCAACGGATTTTCTCCGTCAACCCTGCAAAAGTCTTAAAAAAAAGCGAGAATACGACTTTTTTTCCGAAACTTTTTTCCTAAGAAACAAAAAAGCATTATCTTTGCGCTCTGAAAAATGACCATTACACTATTCTTACCAAATAGTAAAACGATATAATAATTTAAAAAACAAATATTGAAATGAAAAAAGGTCTTCATCCTGAATCATACCGTCCGGTAGTATTCAAAGATATGTCAAACGGTGATATGTTTTTGTCTAAATCAACTGTGGCAACTAAAGAGACCATCGAATTCGAAGGTGAAACTTATCCGTTGCTGAAAGTCGAAATCTCAAGCACTTCTCACCCGTTCTACACAGGTAAATCTACATTGGTAGATACAGCCGGACGTGTTGACAAGTTCATGAGCCGTTACGGTAACCGTAAGAAATAATCAAACGGACTTCCGATTGATAAAAATAAGCTGCCTCCTTTGCGGAGGCAGCTTATTTTTTTGCCTATATGGAAGAAGAGACTATGGAAATCATCCTTCCGAATTCCTTATTAACGGAAGCACCAGAGTAAAACGACTGCCTTTTCCAACCTGAGACTGCACTTCGACACGTCCGGACAGCCGTGTGGCAATCACCTTGCAGATAGACAATCCCAATCCGGTGCCCTGCGCAAATTCATCCGCTTTATAAAAACGGTCGAAAATGGCGTTCAGGTGTCCGGTGTCGATCCCTTTGCCGGTATCTTCCACATAAATGCCTACTTCGGCCCGCCCGGGATCCACTTCGCATCCCAGCGTAATGCTACCCTCCGCAGTAAACTTGTTCGCATTGCTGAGGAAGTTGGAAATGACCTGTATCAGGCGGAGCTTATCCACTGCCACATACACAGTCCAGCTATCGTCCATCTTCAACCGGAACTCTACAGGAGGATGGATGATCACCTGATGGGTACGATAAATTTCAGAAACAATCTTCGCCAGGTCATACCGTTCTATGACAAATTCCTGATTATTGGAGTCCAGTCGCGAAATATCCAGCACATCACTGATCAGCTTGAGCAACAACTCACTGTTATGATTCACAATTCCGATCATATCCTTCTTCTCCTCCTCGTCAAGCTCCCCGGCCGTCTCGTCTACCAGGATGTTGGTGAAGCCGACGATGGCATTTAGCGGTGTACGTATTTCATGGCTCATATTAGCCAGGAACGACTGCTTCAGTTCAGCGTTTTCCGCAATCTCTTTCGCCTTGATCAGTTCGTCCTCCCTTCGTACCAGTTCCTGTACATTCTGTATGACACCTGCTATCACCAATTCTCCCTGATTATCCTTCAGGCTGTCGCAACGGCATTCAAACCACTCGTACCCTTTCGCCTCCTCAAAGCAGAACCGCAGCCGCTGCAGAGCCATCACCTGCAACTCTTTCGTCTCCCTGAATAATTTCTCAATACACTGCATGTCATCGGGATGCAGATACTTTAAGAATTGCCTGAAAGCATAGCGCCGGCACTTGATACCGGTGAGCTGTATAAAGTTCTCGTCCAGGTTCAGCTCTCCCCTGCGTATATACCACAAAGAGATATTTCCTCCCGAGGTGGAAAGAGACAGATGCTCGTGTGCGCTCTTCAAAGCCTGTATATCTTCATGTTCACAACGGACTTTGCGGCGGATGCGCAGCAGGGCAATAAACAAGACAATAAACAAACAGACAAAGACAGCTCCGGAGACATATATTTCACGACGATATTTATCGTAAAAAGGCCGATTGAGTATTTTTACATTCTCCGGTACATTGGCTACATCAAAAACTTTAAAAGCAGAAAAAGGGGGCCAGTCCAAGATATATTCCTTGGCAAGCTCGCGGCGTTTAGGCCCTTTAACTCCATTCCCCACCCAAAATTCTTCTGCCAGCAAAGCTACGGCCCCTGCCGATATTGCATCGGTAGCCATATATCCACCTACAATGCCGATATTTTCGTTAAACCCCTCACGGATGCAACTGAATGAAGGAATATTCAGCACGCGGGAAACAGGCATGGTCGAAACATCCCATTTATCCAGCAAAAAAGCCGTATCATGTTGCCGTTCTTCGGGCATGCCGGTAATCACAAGCAGAGACAACCCTGCCATATAACGGAAAGGAAACATCTTTATCGTAAAATCCTTGGTATCCTCATTTCGGGAAAAACGGTCCATTATGGCCAGATTTTCTTTCTGAGCCAGACCATAAAGAGTCTGATAGATGTTCGAATCAAAAATACCTTTCTGTCTCCCCCATATAACAATATTCTTTTTATCCTCCTCCTCCAGTAACCTCTTCATAGAACATTTTCCCAAAAATGTTAAATCCAGGTTATATACCACAGTGATATTGTTACGGTCAAACAGCCGCTTCATGAATTCGATGTTCGTTTTGAAATCGGGTCTATCGGAAAGTAAATATACCGGTGCATCCTCGTATTGCCTCAACTGCTCTTCGTTGGGAAAATGAATGTTACTCAGCACAACAGGACGCTTCCGCAGCAAAGGGTGTGCCGACTTCAAAACTGAATAAGCAGCCTGATCTCCTACAACCAGCAGCATATCCACACTTTCGTCACCAACAGAATCCAGATAACCGCGCATGCGTTCTACTTCTTCCTGCTCGTTGTAAAACTCACAATTTAAATAAAATTCTGTAATCCGTGGAGTAATCCCTTTTGCTTTCAGTTCCTCTTCCAGATTTTGCCGGAACTTACCATATCCTATATCATTTGGACCGAACGAATAAACCAATTGTATATTCTTCTCCATCTGTTCCGTCCGCCGACTTTGTGCAGAATACACCCAACCGGCTGTTAAAATCAGAAGAAAGCCGATAACGGCGATGTATAGAATTCTGGAACGTTTCATTAAAACCCTTGCTGACGTTTGTTTTCCCTTTCAATTTTAAAAACTACAAATATAGACTATATTATTTATATATAAATACAAAGAGGCACATTCTTTATAGGGAAAATCCTATTGCACAATAGGGAAAAAAGCTGTGACAGAGGAAACTTCTTTTGTATCTTCGTAACATCTAAATAATAAATTTACTAAAAAAGATACGACTATGAAACGACTTGCTATTCTGTTTGTGCTTGTTCTGACATCGTGCATCCTGTATGCCAGAAGTGGAAAAGGGGATAATCTCAGCGGTCCTATCGCGCTGAAAGGCGAATTGACGGAGAAATATCAAAACTACTCAAAAGGGACTCCGGTCGTCATACGCGGAGTGCGAAAGATGAGAATTTCGCCCAACGATGCGGTGGGCATCACTTACGGAGTGGAAATCGACGGACTGCAATATCCTATCGGAGAGGAAGAAGCCAACAAAATCATCCGGTTGAAACCGGAAACGGTCCTTGAGTACTGGCAGGGAATTTACCTGTCACAAGGCATGTACGATTACTACGACCGGAAAGGATACCGCTATGACATGCGGCAAGAGCTGGACGAGGAGTGCCTGGACTATCTGGACAAATTAAACGAAATCAGTTATAAAGACGCTTACATCGAGGATTACGTACAAGCCATTTTTGCCAAAGTCAATCCGGGAGAGGTGGATTCCAAACGTCCGGAACGCCTGAATGTACGCATCATCCAGTCGCCCGAACCGGATGCTTATATGTTGCCTAACGGCGCTATGCTGGTAAGTACCGGTTTACTGTGCACACTCGACTCCGAAGAGGAGCTGGAAGCCGTCATTGCCAACGAAATGGTTCACTTCATCCTCGATCATCAGGTGAACAACGTGTCACGTGCCGAAACCCGTGCCAAACGTGCCGCTTTCTGGGCAGACGTGCTCGGTACGGTAGCCATGGCGGCCGATGACACTAACTGGATGTACGGATACGACGAACGGGTGGGCGCCATTGAACTGGCCGCCAGCATCGGAACCATTGCGGCATTGGTCAACGTACGGACAGTAAACCGCCTGGGAATGGATTACAACAGCAAACAAGAGATACAGGCCGACCGGATTGCAAGAGACTATCTGGCGTTCAAAGGATTGAACCCCGATGCATTATCCTCGGCTATCGCAAAAATAAAAGATTTCTATGGTTCAACGCACCGTTACAACAACCTGACACGATATGACAGCTATGCACGACTGAAAGAACGACTTGCCAAACTGGGAGAAAAAGAAAGCATCCACAGCCATGCTTATCAGAAAGCGACATCGGATATCGTGACGTTCAACGCAGCCATGTACCAGGGAGACAAACGCTACAAAATGGCCGAACAGCTTGTATGCAAGAACATAGACAACAAGGTGGCTTCGGACCACGATTACGTAATTCTGGTGAAAGCACGCATGGCACAGGAAAACACTCCCGAAAGCAATGAATCCTGCCTGAAACTGCTGGAGAAAGCCAAAGAGATCGCTACCGCCCGCAACCTGGACATCAACAAACAGGAGATCCTGCTGCTGATGCGCATGAACAAACAGGTAAAGGCTGCCGATAAGCTGAAGGAATACAGGGATCTGCTGATGCAATACCAACAGCAGAACGCGCTCGGTTCGGAAGAATCCGGATGGATCGGTGAAGAGATGAACTGGACAGAGAAGATGCTGTCGAAGATCAGCCTGCTGTAAAGCCCAGTCACCAATATTTCAAAGGGTGTAGCCACAGCGGTCGGATGGCTACACCCTTTGCTGTGTATGAGGCTGTGTCAAAACTCACCACAGAGGACACAGAGTAACACAGAGGCGATTTTAAGTTATTGATTATTAATAAAAGACTCTGTGATACTCCGTGTTACTCCGTGGTGAAAAGAGTTATGACACATCTCCCTTTTTATAATCAGAAGTTAGTATAGACGCGACATCCATGGGCAGGTATCGTCAGGCCGGTCTGCATCGAGGTCACATGGAGTTTCGTACCATTCAGATACTCCGTCCAGACTCCCGTTGCCGGGAAGGTAGTGATTGCCTCTATCGGCTTAGCGGTGAAATTGCCCACCACCACCAACTTCTTGCCGTTGGCTGCCTCGAGGGTGAGAAAACGTCCTCCGGTCCAGTTGGCCGTCTTCACCAGCCAGGAGAACGTGGCTCCGGGATCAAAGAGTTCAGCATGTTCCCGCCGCAGTTTCAACAGCTTTGCGTACGTATCACACAATTCTTTCCGGGCTCCATTATCCAGATATTCCCAATGCAGGGGTTTCTTACCGGTCCGCCCTCCCTCTTCAATCGATACATCATATCCCATTTCACCAAACTGCCAGACCATCTTAGGCCCGGGTGCCGTGAAAAAGAATGAAGCATTCGTGGCAAGCTGTTTCATACGGGCATTCAGATCCGATTTTAAAGGCTCCCCGCTGTAAGCAATCTGCTTGAAGGCTGTCCGTTCTTCGTCATGGCTTTCCATAAAGCCAACCCATCCTCCGTAGGGCATGGTAGTTCCGAAAGTGACCAACGGAGTAAAATCACTGTCCGACTGATAACCCATTGCCGACTGGCAATAAGCATTGTTCAGGTTGCGCCAAAGCTGCATGCCTTCTTCCGCCAACTCGCTCTCCTCTTTTTCGTCACAGAAATGCTCAAGGATGACGACAGCCTGCGGATTCACTTCACGAATTGCCCCGTTATAATCTTTCAGGATGGCAATACGCGAAGCATCATATTTTCCGGCGGTGGCCTCCGTACTGCTGTTCTGCGTGAACCCTTTCGTCATGTCGAAACGGAAACCATCGATGTGATACTCTTCCAGCAGGAACTTCAGATTCCGTTTTACAAATGCACGCACCAAGGGCGATTCATGGTTGAAATCGTGGAAGACACCGTAAGGATGGGGCTCTTTCACATTAAACCAGGGGTTATCGGCTGCCGTACGGTTGTTTTTGGTATCCCAATACAAACGGGCAAAAGGATGCGAACCACTGGCATGGTTGTAGACAACATCAAAAAGGACAGCCATACCCGCTTCATGGCATTTATCGATGAAAGCCTTATACATGCGGTCCGTACCGTAAGCCTTGTCCAGAGCGAAATAGAAACAAGGATTGTATCCCCAACTGTCGTTTCCGTCGAACTCCTGCACCGGCATCAGCTCGACGGCATTGAAGCCCAGACTTTTCAGATACCCTATCTTCTCCATCGCCCCGTTCAGGTCGCCTGTAGCAGTGAAGTCGCGCAACAACAGTTCGTAGATCATCAGGTTCTCTTTATCGGGTATCCGGAAGTTTTTGACCTTCCAGTCATAAGCATCCTCCCGTATCTTGAACACAGAGGCAATGCCGACAGCCCCCGAAGGATACTCTTTCGCATCGGGATAGGTAGAAGAGGATATGTATTTATCATTATCCGGATCGAGTATCTTACGGCTGTAAGCATCGGCCAGACGAAGGGTCTCCCCTTCCCTCGTACCTACATAATACTGAAAAGCATATTCACGGGCGGGCTGAAGTCCGGTCAGCGTAATCCACCAGCACCCCGCAGCGTCATCCCGGTTCATCTGGCTGTTGCTTTCATTACTCAGCTTCCAGTCATTAAAGTCGCCCACGACATGTGCAAAGTCCTTATGTCCTCCCTTTTTGTCTTTATCATACAGCACCAGTGTGACAGTCGACGGGTCCACCGGATTGATGCCTTCCTGCAAACCGCCGGGCATGGAGGCATATTTGACAGCCGCCGGCTCAAAAGGTTTGTACAAACGATCGGTAACAGTGACAAACGAGTCCCCGTCCAGTCCCTTTTTGCTGCCGTCGGCACTGCGGATGACGATGCCCAGCTGCCGGACCGGAGTCTCGCCCGAATCGAACCATTGGCGTATCGAAGGCTCCAGCGTAATGCTCCAGATATTATCTGCCACCCGGTTCATTTTGCACTTGTCCACATTGGTATTCCAGTCCGCAGGCACATGCATCCAGCTCCCTTCCGACACCACTCCCGCATGTACATAAACATCACCCGTATAGTCATAAAGCGGAGAATCCTTCGTTGCTTTAAAGTACAGGGTCAGTGGGAGATCGGCATCCGGAGCCCCGGGCCGGAAACTCAGCCCGTCGTCACAGCTCCCCTCCTGTGTGATCCGGAGCTTTTCCGAAAGGCTGCCGCTCCTGATCACAATCTCTCCTTCACGCCCAGCCGGCCCCTGATTGGGAGCCACCGCAAAAGTCAGGTTGGCAGACACCAACCCGCGGGTATTGACCTGAGAAATCCAACTGCGGCCCGCTTCCGGGATTTCGACCTCAAATGCGATATTGGCTTTTACTTCCACCTGCACATTTCCTCCTTCTTTGCCTATTTCGAAGCGGGAGGCCGTCAGTGTCAGCGCATCTTTCTGCTTTTGTGAAACGGTAAAGCTCTTTTCAATTCCTCCTGTCACCAAGGTCAGTTTCACGCTCCGGCTGTCATAACCGGTGTTTTCCTGTGTACTGACAGTGACGGAAGCGTCGCCCGCCCCACCCGAAGACGGGGTCACCGTACACCAGTCTGCCGCCGTACGTATATCCGCACCGGTCAGCGAGATCCGCCACGGACGCCCTGCCGAGAACGACAAAGTCCGTGTTCCCGAAACAGCGGGAAAGTCAATGCCTTGCTCAAAATAAGTTTCACTATCAGACGAAAGGATCAGAGAATCGGTTTCTTCTTCATCCGACGAACAACCGAAACCAATCAGCGGAAGCAGGAGAAGCAGAAACGGAAAAGATAAATATTTCATAGATTAAAAGGTATTATTGTATATAAAAAGAAGAGAGGGATATATAAAAATTCACCACAGAGGGTACAGCGTAACACAGAGTCGATTTTTATGTCACTGATTATCGACATGAATACTCTGTGTTACCCTGTGTTCTCTGTGGTGAGAAAATTACCTGTGGTAAAAAATACAGGATTATTTCTTAGTCATGGTAGCCGTTTTGGCATCCGGATTCAGCACAATGGTATAAGTTCCGGCTGTCACCTTCATATTGTCACCATCTTGAGTCAGTGCTCCCAGAGTGCCGCCCAGATTGACAGTCCATGCACCATCCCATCTGAACTTTATCTCACCGGCCACCAGAACAACATCCACCGACCAGAGTTTGGTTGCCGGATCATAATTCATCAAGGTTCCTTTATCCCATCCGCCGGGCGTGGCGTCACCGATCACTTCCCATCCGGTCTTGGTCAACGAGGCTGTCAGCTTCTTCATATCGGCACCTACCCGATAGTAACCGGCTGTTTCAATCTTGATGTTATCGCCATCGCTGGGTTTCAGAATAAATGTCCCTACGTTCTTATCTCCATCCCAATTGATAGAGCCTACTATACCGATCCATACTCCGGCATCCCAGAACTTGAATTTGGTATCGGCATCGAAATAGTGTGTCCCGGTATAGATAAAGTCGCGGGCGGCAGACACTACTTTGTAGCAATCGTCTTTCTCGGCGTCCCATCCCTGATAGCTTCCCGGCAGCGCCATTTCCGCACTGGACAGTTCAACGGTGGTTTCCACCATGCTATAAGAATATTTACCGGCATTTGTCAGATTCAGGGTAATCACGTACGGGCTGGCTTTCAGCACCTTGAAGTTAGTAGGCCCTGCCACCAGTTCGCCTTCAAGCTCAGACTCCTTACCGGGCACTGCTCCGTAGTTATCGGAATCCCAGCTATTGTTCGACCTGAATTTAAACTCTTTGTCAAGCAACGGAGTAGTCACCGTCCATAAGCGGGTAGTGGCATCATAATCCATTTGCGTGTCCTTATCCCAACCACCGGAAGTAGCGTCTCCCACCACTCCCCATACAAGGGGTTCGGTCTGTTCTACCTTACCTTCGGCATCTACTTTGATTCCGTAAAATCCTTTTTTCGCAACCGTCAGGTCCTTTGCCAGAACCTTGGTAAGATCACTTCCGTCCACAATGGCATACGAAGCGCCGTCCGCGTCAAAGTTGGCATATCCCTGATATACCCCGTCGCCATCCGGGTCGCCCAGGAGGTAAGCATTCATATAGTCCCAGTCGGGATAACCCACGGCTACATAAGCAAATTTCCAGTCAACCGCATTCGGATCAAAAGGAGTAGCCTTGAAAGTAATCGAGTTCGAAGCCGGATCAGCTGTCAAGTCATACGCCTTAGAAGTCAGCGTAATCGTAAAGTTATAAGTCTGTCCCGGATAAGCGCCCACTTTGGCCATCATAGCGTTCATCTGTGCATTGGTAAACTTCAGGACGGTAGCCCCGGTTTCACCTAATAAAACGGTTTTCGCATTCGCGTCATTCGTCAGCGTAACGTCATAGTTCACCACTGCCTTCACTCCATAGTCCGCCGGCGTCCATTTAATCTCGGGGAACTCCGCCGCAGCATTTTCATCGTTGAAAGTAAAGTCGCTTTGAGAGAAAGGCTCAAAAGCAGAGGCTTTCTGCAACTCCATGACGGGCGACTTCTCGTCTTCGCAAGCCGTAAAAGCCAGGAGCCCTAACAACAGTGTATAGAAATATATTTTTTTCATAATCTTATTCGTTGTTTTTAATGGTCATTCGATTTTAGTATCCTTCATTCTGCTTAAGATTGGTGTTAGAACCGATATCGTCTGACGGAATCGGGAACACGTTGTAGAAGTTCTCTACAGCCTTACCTTTAGCAGCACCGCCCTTCCAGGGCCATACATAACCGGCAGTAGTAAACAGTCCGAAACGTACCAGGTCCGTACGGCGTTGTCCTTCGAAAAAGAATTCACGTCCCCGCTCGTCAATGATGAAGTTCAATGTCAAATCGGAATCGGAGATAGGAGCCAGCGTTTTATCACTGTATGCTCTCTTACGCAGATCGTTCACATAACGGAGAGCAGTAGCTCTGTCGCCACCCTGACCGCCTCTGAGCACAGCTTCCGCATACGTCAGGTAGATCTCACCCAGACGGAAGAGCGGGAAGTCAACGTAAGCTTCCTTAGAAGGAGGCAGCGTTCCGTCCTTGTTCACATTGAAGTATTTGGCAACAGGAATACCATTATTCTGGAATGTATTTTCGTCAATAATTTCAATACTGGTTGTCAGATCGGTACGAAGCATTGCCTTACGGGTATCCGCATCGCTGCCGCTCTCTTTAAGGAACAGGTTGTAGAGTGAAGATTTTGCCCTCACACCCTGCCATGCTCCTTTGGCGTTGACTTCATCCTGAGTTGCCGTAGCCCCCCAACATAAGAAGGCGGTCATACCACCCCAGGTCATCGTCTGGTCGCCTTCATAGCGTACAGGGAAGATCATTTCGTTAGACAAGTGATTGTCTGCCTTGAACATATCCACATAAACAGGTTCCAACTGATAGCCCACTTCGATCACCTTCTTTGCATACGTGATACATTCGGTGTATTTGTTCAGGCCGACGTAAGTCTCCGCATTGAGGTACAAGCGTGACAAGAGTGCCCATGCGGCAGCCTTGTTGGCATGTCCGTAGTCCTGGCTGTATCCCACTGTCGGTTCCGACATATCTTCCACACACTCAGTCAGCTCTTTCTCAATCCAGTTGAACAGGTCGGCAGCCATGATCTGCTTCGGCGGAATGCTTCCGATCGGGCTGTTTTCGTCTACAAACGGTACATTGCGATACAGGTCGAGCGCATACTCATAGCTCAGTGCACGCAGGAAACGGGCTTCGGCACGCCATGTCTTGATCGAGGCTTTCAGTGAAGCGTCGCAACCGCGGGCATCCAGTTTATCTTCGGTCGTTTCGCGCAGATAGGCGTTGGCTACGTTGATCTGATAGAACAGGCGGTAATATGAACCCTTGATCCACGGACTGGATGCACCCCAGGAGATGTGGTTGAATTCAGGGATACCGGGGTCGTTCCATGCACAGTGTGCGATGTCCGAAGGCAGATCCTGCATATTCCACAATACACGGAGGAAGGAAGCCTGGCTACCGCCGTCGATACCTACCACATCCTGATCGGAGTCACCTCCGCTGTTACCACCGATGGCCATACCCGCATAAATCTTAGCGAGGCTCTGTTCATAGGCTAAAGGCTCGTTCCCGAAAACAACATCGGAAACCAATTCGTCTTTGTCCAGTGGAACCGTATCGAGGTCGTTCACACAAGACGCTACTCCTAACATCATTCCCAGCAATGCACAGGGAAGAAGATATTTAAATTTTATTGTTTTCATGTTTTACAGATTTAAAAATTGAGATTAAGGCCGATCATGAATACACGGGGGCGAGGATAGATGTTGTTATCGATTCCTTCACCACTGATTTCCGGATCCAGTCCCTTGTACTTAGTGATGACAAACGGATTCTGTACCGTAGCATATACGCGTGCACTCTGTTTATCATTGAAGAGCTTGTTGAACGTATACCCTAAAGAGATGTTGTCCATACGCACGAACGAAGCATTCTGAACGTAATAGCTCGAACGGTATTGAGCGTTCTTGAAGTCGGTGCTGCGGGCAGAGGTCAGACGGTTCTTCAGGAATCCGGTCTGGTCATACATATTGGCGCCTTCGTATGCTTCACGGTTGGACTGTACGTTGTTGTAAACATAGTTACCAAAGCTGCCGCGCAAAGCAAATGAAAAGTCCCAGTTTTTATAAGAAAGTTGTGAGGTCAGCCCCATGAACACGTCGGGAGCAGCTTTCTTGAAGCAGATCAGGTCGGCGTCGTTAATCTGGTTATCGCCATTCTGGTCTACATAAGCACCTTCGATAGGTTTACCGTCGGGACCGTAAATCTGCTCGAACACGTAGAAGGAGTTGAATGCCTCGCCTACCCGGTGGATCAGGGCGTTGTATCCTGTACCACCGTCGATACCGCCATGGATGACACCGGCATAGTTGGGGTCGTCGTTGAAGGTCATCTTGGTGATCTTGTTCTTATTGTAAGAGATGTTGTAGCCGATGTTCCAGTTCCAGTCTTTGGTTGAAACGGCATGGGCATTGATGCTGAATTCAAAACCCTTGTTCTCCAATGTACCTACATTGGTCAGCAGTTGATTGCTGAAGTTGGTTCCGGCAGGAGCTGTAACGGTGTTCAGCAAGTCCTTCGTTTTACGGAAGTAATAGTCGATTGTACCCGTGATGCGTCCATTCAGGAAACCATAATCGATACCTACGTTCCAGGTAGTGGTTTCTTCCCACTTCAGGTTCTGGTCGTAAGGTTGCGGAGCAATCAGAGAGTATTCGGTATCACCGAAATAATAGTTGGCACCTGCCTTGGAGTACATATAGCGGGCCATATACGGATAGTCTCCGTTACCCAGGTTCTGCTGTCCGGTCACACCATAGCCCAAACGCAGCTTCAGGTCCGAGATAGCGTTCACATTCTTCAGGAATGACTCCTCGTTCAGTTTCCACGCCAGTGCTACGGACGGGAACAATCCCCAGCGGTTGTCCGGGCTGAAACGTGAAGAACCGTCGTTACGCAAGGTGAATGTCACCAGATAACGGTTCAACAATGTATAGTTGAGACGTCCGAAGAAAGAAACCAGGTAGCTTTCGCTCGCATAGTCATCCCCCTTCTTATAGAATTCTTCCCCGGTCTTCTCTACATAAGCGGCCGAGTAGGGATAAGAGTTGGTAGTCGAATTATAGAAATGCTGCCAGGAGTAACCTGCCATGACGTCGATGTAGTTGACTCCGAACGTATTGGTATAGTTCAGGTAGAAATCGAGCAAGGTGTTGCGTTTCAACTGTGTATAATGGCTGTTTTCGCCAAAACCGCTTTTGAAGTTACCCGTACAGTAAGTCAGCGGTGAATTGTCGGCGATAATCACGTCACCCTTACTCTTCGATACGTCATAACCTAAATTCAGGTTAGCGCGCAGTTCGGGCAAGAAGTGGAATTTATAATCGATCTGCGCGTTGCCGATACTGCGGTAAACGGTCGATTTATCATCTTTCTCTTCAAGCATGGCAACAGGGTTGGCCAGACCGATATCAATCGGAGAAATCTTGTCTCCCTCCTGCTTCATATACATAAAGTATCCGTTTCCGTAAGGGTTGCCTTCCATATAGACAGGCTGTGTGGGGTCATACTGGGTAGCCAGACCGATAGCTGCACGGTCGGCAAAACGGTTCTTGTTGTACACTCCCTTCACATTCAGCTGGATGTTGAGCTTCTTGTCGAAGAAGTTGGGGTTCAGGTTAATGGCACCTGTCAGACGTTGCATGTTCGAAGTCTTCAGTATACCGTTTTCGTTTGTATACGCCACAGACACACGATAAGGCATATGCGGAACGGCTCCGGATACACTTACATTATGGTCGGTGCTGAAAGCCGTGCGGAATATTTCATCCTGCCAGTCGGTAGAGGTTTTGCCCAAAGCGTTGGCCTGAAGACTATTCTCGCCAAACTTCTCGATCACGAAATTACGGAAATCGTCTGCCTTCATCACATCGACCGTATTCGACTTCGTACTGATAGAAAACGTGCCGCTGTAGTCCACCTTCACGCGTCCCGACTGTCCCTTCTTGGTGGTAATGATGATAACACCATTGGAGGCACGCGAACCGTAAATAGCAGTAGCAGAGGCATCTTTCAGAATCGTAAACGTCTCGATGTCATTGGGGTGGACGGTAGAGAGCGGATTGCCCATACCTTTGATTTCGGTGTTATCGACAGGCACCCCGTCAATAACGATCAGCGGGTCGTTGCTGGCCGACATGGACGAACCTCCGCGCACACGGATCGTAGCCCCGGCTCCCGGAGCGCCGCCGTCGGTAATCACGCTGACACCTGCGGCCTTACCCACCAACAGGTCGGAAGCCGAAGTAGCCATACCTTTTACCATCTTGTCCGCATCGATTGCCATCACCGAGCCGGTCACGTCATTCTTCTTCACGGTACCATAACCGATCACCACCGCTTCCTGAAGCATCACCGCGTCATCTTGGAGGGTCACCGTCACACTGGGAGCAGCTTTCACTTCAACCGGCTTGTAACCGATGAAAGAAATTACAAGAGTTGAATTTTGAGGAACACTCAGAATAAAGTTTCCGTTCAGATCGGTAATCGTACCGATAGAAGAATTATCCTTCACAACCACATTCGCGCCGATTACGGGTTCACCCGTTGAATCTTTCACATGTCCCTTGACAGAGACTTGCTGTGCATAAGCGCTCAATGACAAGAATAGCCCAAACAACAGGGGCAGAATCATACGACAGATTCTAAGATTAACTTGCTTCATGCATTTAAAAATTAAAGTTAACAATATAAATATTAATATGATTTCTAAACTTTACATAGAGAATGAACGACTCCATTCCCGTTCTTGATTACGTAGCAAAAATAGTATATTAAGCGACAGCCACTTATTTAATGTCCGACAAATCCGCTCCCGCAACTACGCAAACGATTGCACCGTAAAAGCGGGGTTATAGCACATTGTCACCGAACTTTTTAGCCTCCTTTACACTATTTTTGTATCATATTAAACAAATCCGTAAATATATTGGTTTTGTTTTTATATAAAATCATTTACCTTTGGGTGAAAAACGAATTATTCACCACAGAGGGACACAGAGTTTCACAGAGATTAATCAGCTGCGCTCTATTTGTTTTCAGACAACAGAACAGATGAACAAATAAAGGATAGTATGTCCTTTGGTTCTTATGTCTAAAAAAAACTCTGTGCCCTCTGTGTCCTCTGTGGTGAATTTCAAAACCAATCAGCCATGAATAAACCGCAAATCACGATCAAAGACATCGCCCGCGAACTGGGAGTCTCCCCCTCCACCGTATCGAGGGCCTTGAAGGACAATCCCGACATCAGCCAGGAAACAAGGGACGCTATACATAAGTACGCGCGCGAACATAATTATAAGCCTAATGTATTGGCACTGAACCTGCGCACGAGCCGTTCCAACACCATCGGGGTCATCATTCCACAACTCGTGCACCACTTTTTTTCGTGTGTGCTGAGCGGCATCGAGGAGACGGCGGCAAAAGCCGGATACAACATCCTGGTGGCACAGAGCAACGAAGAGTATGAACGGGAAGTGAAAATCGTCCACTCTTTTCTCGCGGCACGGGTTTGCGGGGTCATCACTTCCCTGGCCAAAGACACCTCCCAATACGACCATTACCAGGAGTTGCTGGACAATAATATCCCCATCGTGTTTTACGACCGTATCTGTACCGGAATCAATACCGAACGGGTGGTGGTGGACGATTACGCGGGCTCGTTTGCGGCGGTGGAGTATATGATACAGACCGGATGCAAACGCATCTTTTTTTACAGCGCCGCCCCTCACCTCGAAATCTCCAAGAACCGGCGGAACGGTTATCTGGATGCCATGAAGAAGTACCGGATTCCGGTAGACCAGAGCATGATCAAGCTGTGTGATACCCGCGAGAAAGCAATTGCCATTACTCCCGCCCTGCTGGAAGGCCCCGACCGTCCGGACGGTTTCTTTGCCATCAACGACGAAACAGCATCGGGCATCCTCTATTCCTGCAAACTGGTGGGACGGAAAGTGCCGGACGAAGTGTCCATCTGCGGGTTCACAGACGGAGCCATTGCCCAAAGCACAGACCCGAAACTGACCACGGTAGAGCAGCACGGCGAGGAGGTAGGCAAAAGTGCCATCAGGCTGCTGATAGAAAAACTGGAGGGAAACGATGAAGGAAAAAGCAGCAACAAAATCGTGCGGACCAACCTGGTGGTACGAGGAACAACGAAATAAACCGGGTTCACCACAGAGGACACGGAGGACACAGAGGATGCAGAGTTTTAATCTCTTGTTTGTCGGATTATTTTAAGAGAAAATCTTCTCTGTGCCCTCTGTGTCCTCCGTGGTGAATCCATTTCTAACGAAATCATTTATCATAAATATCATGAAAGTAAAACCTGACTTAAGTTTTTGGAAGCTGTGGAACATCAGCTTTGGTTTTTTCGGCGTACAGATTGCATACGCACTGCAAAGCGCCAACATCAGCCGCATATTTGCTACATTAGGCGCCGATCCGCACAGTCTGAGCTATTTCTGGATACTCCCTCCGTTAGCGGGAATCATCGTACAGCCCATCATCGGTTCGGCAAGCGACAAAACCTGGACACGCTTCGGGCGGCGCATCCCTTACCTTTTTGTAGGTTCGCTGATCGCGGTGCTCGTGATGTGCCTGCTGCCCAATGCAGGCAGTTTCGGCATGGCAGTGGGCACGGCGATGACCTTCGGACTGGTGTCGCTGATGTTCCTCGATACTTCGATCAACATGGCCATGCAGCCTTTCAAAATGCTGGTGGGCGACATGGTAAACGAGAAACAGAAGGGACTGGCCTACTCCATCCAGAGCTTCCTATGCAATGCCGGCAGCCTGGTAGGTTATCTGTTCCCGTTCATCTTCACGTTTATCGGCATCAGCAATACGGCGGGCAAGGGGACGGTACCCGATTCGGTGATTTACTCGTTCTACATCGGTGCCGCCATCCTGATCCTGTGCGTCATCTACACCACGGTAAAAGTGAAAGAGATGCCCCCGAAAGAGTTTGAAGAATTCCACGGTATCACAGCCGACGAAAAGAAAGAGAAAACCGACTTCATCTCTCTGCTGAAGCATGCCCCGAAAGTATTCTGGACGGTAGGCCTGGTACAGTTCTTCTGCTGGGCGGCCTTCATGTACATGTGGACGTATACCAACGGTGCCATCGCAGCCACCGTATGGGGCACCACCGACGTGCAGAGCGCAGGCTATCAGGAAGCGGGCAACTGGGTAGGCGTGCTGTTTGCCGTACAGGCCATCGGCTCGGTCATCTGGGCAGTGGTGCTCCCCCTGTTCAAGGCACGCAAGCAGGCCTACGCACTGAGCCTCGTGCTGGGTGGCGCCGGATTTATATCCACCCTCTTCTTCCACAACGAATACCTGCTGTTCATCTCCTACCTGCTGATCGGATGCGCCTGGGCAGCCATGCTCGCCCTGCCGTTCACCATCCTGACCAATTCTGTTTCGGGCAAGAATATGGGTGCTTACCTGGGATTGTTCAACGGGACCATCTGCGTTCCGCAAATTGTAGCGGCACTCGTCGGCGGAGGCATCCTCCACCTTGTCGGCGGACATCAGGTGAACATGCTGGTATTGGCGGGCGTACTGCTGATCGTGGGAGCCGTTTGCGTCTATTTCATCAAAGAGACGGTGGTGCATCACGAAGGGTAAGCGGAAGAGGCGTATGTGTCGAAACCCACCACAGAGGACACAGAGTAACACAGAGGCGATTTAAAGTTGTTGATTATTAATAAAAAGACTCTGTGATACTCTGTGTTACTCCGTGGTGAAAAGGGTTCTGACACAACCTCCTCTTCCGGCCGCTCAGCCTTGCCTGTCACTCCATAGAGATGATCTTAGCGTTTTCGTCATACTGATAAGGAACGCCCGATGCAGCCCGGTTCATATCACTGACCTTACCGGTGACAGGACCCGCGATAATTTCCACATCGGTCAGCGTCAAACCGGTTTCATCAGACCCGGTCCCAAATCCATAGGTTCCTTTATTGCAAGTGGTATAGCACCCGGTCATTCGGGCTACTCCATCATAGAGGGTATATTGTCCGAACAGTCCGCCTACATTATCACCATAGCTGCCGGTCGTGCCGACGGTTCCCGTAGCGTAACAAGCCTGTATAGATTGCGTAGATTGCTGTTGCTGTGAAGCGCCGATAAGTCCGCCCAAATAATTCTCCCTCTCATTGGTAGCGGACGACACGTCCCCCGTGGCGTAACACAGCACAATGCTTTGTGTAGCGCCATTCATCCTATTGGCCCCTATCAGCCCTCCCAAGTTAACTGGGGCGTTTCCATCGTAAGTAACTGTTCCGGTAGCATAACAGGCCATAATCGTCTGCGCGCTAAAATTACCGAAGTTTCCCCCGATCAACCCACCGGCAAAGGACCCTCGCACACCGGTCAGAATTACATTGCCCGTGGCAGAACAGTCCGTAATGGTGACTTGCTGGGCCATACCTATCAATCCGCCCACAGCATCTTCGGCAGCCACAGCGCAGGCAGCCCTGCTATGAAGAACGGTACCTGCATTGACATCCCCTATCAGTCCGCCTACATAACTCTGTCCGATAATTTCTCCGCCAAGCACCGTGCAAGATTCTATGTCGCTATTTTCCGCCACTCCTATCAGGCCGCCAATATTTCCACAATTCTCACCGTTAACTTCTATATCCGTCACCTGACAACCGGTAACCGTACTGCCCTGGGCTCCTCCGATCAGTCCGCCTATACGCTCCCCTTGAAGCACCTCGAATTTCGGAGATTCAATCCGGATATTCTTTATCTCCGCCGACACGGCGTAGCCCACTAATCCATAGTAATAAAAGACATCCGCTTTTTCTATTTTCAGGTTCGACACCGTATGCCCCTGTCCGTCCAGCACACCGCTGAAGCCGGCCGAACCCAATTCCCCTCCGACAGGCGTCCAGCGGGTCCCGTTCAGGTCGATGTCCGCTTCAAGCCTGAAATGCCTGCCGCTGTACGCATCGCCCCGGTTCACACTGTAGGCCAGCCCCATCAGGTCCGCTTTGTTCCTGATCCGGTAGGGTTTGGCTGCCGTACCGTCATTTTCGGCGTTCTTCGTCAGGCTCAGTACATAGAAGGTGTTGTGTCCCGCATTGTCCGTAGCCATCAGCGTCACGTCATTCTTTCCGGTGATGGCGGTGGCGTCGATCTTCCTGTTTGTCTCGTCAACAGTCACAAGCCATCCGTCATTGGTTTGCCTGAACAGCGATACACGCACTTTACCGGCATCTCCCTTTATTTGATAGGTGATTCCGTCCATCTCGTCCATGGCGATGGTCCGGCTCAGGTCTATCGGAGTGGTCCCCGAAAAGAAATCCAGCCCCAGCGCGATATACTTAGGGATGCGCAAAGTGGGGTTGTCCGTCAGATCGTCCGGAGTGTTATCAGACAGAATGAACACGACGTAGTCCGGATCCGAATTGTCCATGCCCGCGAAAACAGCGTCTTTTCCATCGGTTCCGTTGGTTCCGTCAACCCCGTCAGTTCCATTAGTTCCGTTATCGCCGGATACTTTCGTCCATGTCCCGCCGCCATCTACCGAAAGATACACAGCGTCCGCTCTGTATCCGTCCCCCAATTCCGACCCGGTTTTCAAAGTCGGGGAAATTGCCTTATCACCTTCATCACCGGTGGTACGTATCTTGTCTCCATTGGCATCCGTCATCCAGGCCGGAGCACCTGTGCCCGTCTGCACGGTCCAGTAGTACAGGCCGTCGGCGGCTTTGGCCACTCCTATAACCGGGCTTACTCCGTTGACTCCGTCCTTGCCATCTTTGCCATCCCCACCGTCTTTGCCGTCTTCACCATCCTGACCGTCCTTGCCGTTCTTTATGGTAATATTGCCTCCTTTCGAGAACGTGATGACATACCCCTCTTCTGACGGCATCACCTCGGTCACAAAATCATTATTTTCCAGAGCTTCCACCAATCCTTTCAATGATAGAATCTCTTGGTTTACGGTAGTACACCACTTTTCCAGTTCGGCTACTTTACTTTCCACCTGATCCAGACGCCCCCTTAATTCGGAGTCGTCATAATAGCAAGAAGACACTGCAAATAAGGATATTCCTATCAGCGCAGTTCTAATACATAAAAATGACCTTTTCATAAATATTCAATTATCATATTAACAAAACGAATTAGCAGCCAAATGCTTACAAAGGTACTCTTTGTCGTATTTCAAGACACGGGCACGATATAATCATTTTATTATCAGTACATTGCAAGCTCCAAGCAGTATCTTTCATTACTATTTGTGTTTCAAAAAACGTACGTCTTTTGGCACTCCACTTTTCAAGTTTTAGTTCACATTTCATTGTATCAGCTTTTCAACCTTCTCACCCGATGGTCAAAAATGCCTTGAAACCACGATAAAAACGCCTTTTGACAAACATAAATACATTTTATCCAAAAATATTATTTATAAATTATTTGGATAAACAAGAAGAAGAGACTATTTTTGTGCCAAAAGACGTACGTTTTTTGAAACAAATAAATCAGCATATTCTTCTTATAATCAACAATATATTTCAAACGCCTCCTGACACTCTTTATTTATTAAAGAATGTTATCAAAGCCTCTAAACCGTTCGTTTTTCACTAATATACCTTAATTTTGCAGCCTTACTTATTGTAAATAATAATAAAATTATGAAGAAAGAATTTTTTTTAAATGTGAGGCTGAAATCAACGAAGGAAGCCTGAAATTAGTGTTTGAAGACCCGGAAGAGATTCTGGAAGTATGTAACAAGATTTACTCTACGAAAGAGGATCGCATTGTCATACAAAGAGAAAGAAATCAGTTACTTACGTTTGCTCTCCGGAATGCGGTCAGCCTCGATACCTTCGATCCGGACAAGCCGTTCATCCCCCATCTGACACACCAGCTATGCCGTGCCTATGACTTCCGGAGCATCTACCGTCCCCAACAGTCCGTATCGGAGGAATACATTGAAAGAGAGCTGTTTAAGCTCTGGAACGAGATGAAAGAGAAAAACAATGAAGAAACACTCCGGAAGGCGTAGAACGCCCCCGGAGGATTATATGGAAATACGCACCCGAAGCCCTACCTTTGCTGCTGCAGAATAGGTTTGAAAGAAAGCACTCTGCACAGAATCAAATCATTTAACTTGCACTATTATGAAATACGAATTATTTTTCCGCTATCGCGTCAGCATGATGTCCGACGACCGGGTGATCGCCCTATGCGAACAGAACGGCATAGAAGGCATAGGCATCTATACCGTCCTGCTGGCCGAATTACGACAACACGAGGGGTATCGCTGCGCCTTTGCTTCACTGCCTGCACTGGCACGCCGCTGGAATGTATCCCTGGAAAAGCTGCAAAAGATAGTGTGCGACTTCCGCCTGTTCCGCCTCTACGCGGAAGATGAAAGCGGGCGCAGCTTCTCAAGCATCTATCTCGACGAAGAGATGAACACCGAACCGGATACCCCCGTCCGGAACCGCATTTCAACCGGGACGGACCGTCGAGAATCCGCTGCAACCGGGACTGCGGTTGCCGGAGCCACCACCGCGGGTGGGGTGAAAGTCACCGTGAAACGTGCTGCCAACGGGCGTTTCACCGCAACACGGTGTAAGAAAAAGAATATATTAAAAGAAAAAGAAGAAGAAGAGATAATCAGGGCTGCCCCCGAGCCTCCTTCCGTCCCAATAACGGAACCACCCCGACAGCCCTCGCCGCAAAGATGGGAAACATACGTGGAGAGTGCTTTCGGCGAACAGTCGTGGCTGGAGGTGCAGGCCATGCACTCAGGCATGGGCTTCCGCTTCATGGAGCTGCTGCCACACATCCGGACATTCTTCAAGCAACATATCGTGACGTATGGCAAAGAGCAAACCCTCTTCTCCATAGCCGACGCCAAAAGTTACTTCAGCAACTTCATCCGTCGCGGCTCTGCCACCCGGCAGGCGCTGGACACTGTGCTGAACCGCCTGGAAGCAACCGAACGCCGAGCAGACGCTTACCGCTTTGAGCAGCACGACCCGCTGACAGGAGCCCGCTCTTATTGCGGAGAGCACATCCCGGACGAAGCACCGCCCCGCCCGTCGGAGAACGCCGTGTGGAGCTCCGAGTCGGGGAAGTGGACGGAATGACGGCACCACCGGAGACTAATGGCGGCAGGGAGAACGGTCTCTGCCGGCAGGAAACGTAAAGAAAACCAATATCGCTCTTTGACTTATCGGAAACGGACATTCACCACAGAGTAACACGGAGTTTTTTTAGACAAAAGAACAAAAGAACAAAAGATTCTTTATGTGTTCTTTTGTCTGAAAACAGACAGGGTGCAGCCGATTAATCTCTGTGTGAGACTTTGTGGTAAATTAAACAGGCTCTAATTTGGAATCATCCCTTTTAAAAGCTATATTTGCGGGATATGAATACAAAGAGGAGGTACGATAATGGATTATACAGACAGATATATCCGATTTGACTGGGCGGTGAAACGGCTGTTGCGCAATAAAGCCAACTTCGGCGTGCTGGAGGGTTTCCTCACAGTGCTGCTGAACGAACCGATACGCATCGTAGAGATACTGGAAAGTGAAGGAAACCAACAGCACGAAAACGAGAAATTCAACCGCGTGGACATCAAGGCCCGGAACAGCAAAGACGAAATCATCATCGTAGAGGTGCAGAACACCCGCGAAATCTATTATCTGGAGCGAATCCTCTCCGGAGTGGCAAAGGCCATCACAGAACATATCGAACTGGGAGAACTCTACTCCGAGGTGAAGAAGGTGTACTCCGTCAGCATACTCTATTTCGACATCGGACGGGGAAACGACTACCTGTATCACGGGCAGAACACTTTCGTGGGGGTACATACAGGCGACTTCCTTGAAGTGACCACTAAAGAGAAGAACGCCATCATACGGAAACTGCCTGCCGAAATCTTCCCCGAATACTTCCTGATCCGGGTGAACGAATTCAACAAAGTAGCCGTCACTCCCCTCGAAGAATGGATTGAATATCTCAAAACCGGTATCATCCGCCCGGATACGAAAGCACCCGGACTGGAAGAGGCACGCCGGAAACTGATTTATTACAACATGGATAAAAAAGAACGATTGGCGTATGACGAGCATATCAATGCTGTCATGATACAAAATGACGTGCTGAGTACAGCCGCACTGGAAGGCAGACAAGAAGGCAGACAAGAAGGGCTGGCGGAAGGCAGACAAGAAGGGCTGGCAGAAGGCAGACAGGAAGGATTTGAGAAAGGACGGATCGAAGAGAAAAGAGAAAACGCCCGAAAGATGAAATCACTGAACCTCCCGCCCGAAACCATTCACCAAATAACGGGTCTGCCCATTGAAGAAATAGAAAAGCTATCTTAAAGATACTCACCACAGAGGACACAGAGGACACAGAGTTTTTTTAGACAGATGAACAAAAGAACAAACGATTCTTTATGTGTTCTTTTGTCTGAAAACTTACTACAGAGCGCAGCCAATTAATCTCTCTGTGCCCTCTGTGTCCTCTGTGGTGAAATCAAAACCATTACCCAGATTTCCGTTTCCGGCAAGTTTAGAGCAAACGCCTAAAAACAAATGGAAATCGACCATGAAATCATTTAATTTTCGTGAACTCGGCATCGAATTTGATGCCTACGGCCGCACAGCAGGCCACATCAAGACCAAATGTCCCCGATGTATCGGGCAGAGAAGCAACAAAAGTGACAAGTCCCTTTCGGTGGACCTGGACTCAGGACTCTACAAATGCCATTACTGCGGATGGAGCGGAGTGGCAGACGACGGAAGCGGAAAGCATGGCGGACGAAAGACAGGAGATCCGCTGGTGGACTTCCCCGCCGAAAGAAACCGGACAAGCCCCCGGACAACAGCCCCGGACGGCACCGCTGTCCCCCAACATCCCCAAAAACCTGCCAACGAAACCCCTCTCACTCCGGTGCAACTGAAATGGCTGGCGGACGAACGCCACATCAGTGCACACGCGGCGGAACAACTGCACATCACCTCGTCGGTGCAATACATGCCCCAAAGCGGACTTGAAGAACCCTGTCTCTGCTTCAACTATCTGGAAGAGGGACGGCTGGTAAACATCAAGTTCCGTGCCACGCTCCATAAACACTTCAAAATGCTCACCGGAGCGGAACTGATTCCCTACAACATCGACGGCATCAAAGGCACCCCGGAATGTATCATCACCGAAGGAGAATTGGATGCAGCCGCCTTTGTCACGGCAGGGCGCACTGACGTGATATCGGTGCCCGGAGGTGCCAACCGTAACCTGAAGTGGATGGACCGCTTTGTGGACAGCCATTTCGAAGATAAGCGGGTGATCTACATAGCCGGCGATGCCGACCAGAAAGGGGAAGAACTGAAACAGGAGTTGCTCCGCCGCCTGGGACGCGAACGTTGCAGGGTGGTCAGCTACGGCGAAGGGTGCAAAGACGCCAACGAGCTCTTGGTAAAGGCAGGTCCGGAAGCATTGTCGCAGGCGCTTGCCGACGCTCCGGAGATGCCGTTGGAAGGCGTATATACAGCGGCCGATGTGGACGAAGAGATGCGCATACTTTTTGAAAACGGACTGTCACGGGGAGCGGAAACGGGACTGAAGAACCTGGACGACCTCTGCACCTTCGAGACCGGAAGGCTCTGCGTCATCACGGGACACCCGGGCGACGGAAAATCGGAGTTCACGGACGAACTGGTGCTGCGCCTCTGCCTCAACCACCAATGGCGGACAGCTTATTTCAGCCCCGAAAACCAACCCCTCCCCTATCACCTGGCCAAACTGACCGAAAAACTGACCGGACAGCGTTTCCGCAAGGGACTGATGACCGAAATGCTCTACGAGAAAGCGCAACGCTATCTGGCGGAAAACATTTCGAGCATCCTGCCCAAAGAAGATTTCACCGTAGAATCGATACTGGAACGGGCACGCCAACTGGTGAGGAGGCGGGGCATCCGCATACTGGTACTGGACCCTTTCAACCGGCTGGAACACCGCATCCCGGGCGGACAGACGGAAACGCAATATATCTCGGCATTCCTCGACCTGCTGGCAAACTTCGCACAAAGGCACCAATGCCTCGTCATCCTCGTGGCACATCCACGCAAGATGCAGACAGACCCGCTGACGAAACGCCTGCCCGTACCCACGCTGCAGGACATCAACGGATCGGCGGCATTCGTCAATAAATGTGACTTCGGACTGGTGATAGAGCGCGACCGGCAGGCAGGGGTGACACGGGTACACGTGAAAAAAGTGAAATTCCGCCATTTAGGGAATATCGGCGAGTGCAGCTTTGTGTTCAACCCGGTCAACGGGCGGTACTCACCCTGCGAAGAGGACGCCACGGCGGAACGCACCGGCGACCGGATACGGAACACACAGTTCGACTCCAAACACTGGTTCGGAATAGGCGGAAACGCGGAGACTGAAAAAACACTCGATTTCCTGCCGTGAAAGGCCGCCCCGCCATCGTCATCCCGGTTCGCCGATCGCCTCTACGATCAGTTCCACCTGGGCGGGCGTATAGCGCTTGTCTTTAGTACGCAGCCCGGTAGCGGAAAGGGCCTCCGTCAGACCGGGAGACTTGCCGATCCATTTGCGCAATTCGCTTGCGGCACTCTTAGGACTGATTTCGGGCATATAGAGCGAGGCCAGTTCGGACTTGCCATAACTCTTTATCCGGAACTTTTTCTCTGTGGTTTCTGGTTTCTTTTCCATACTGTTTTTTTGAGTTGGGTTCACCACAGAGGACGCAGAGGACACAGAGGACACAGAGAATATTTTTCTCTTAAATATCTTAATAAACAAGAATTTAAAACTCTGTGTCCTCCGTGTACTCTGTGGTGAACCGGATTCATTTTTGCTTTGTGACACTTATTGATTCAGAGTACTAAGATACTAAAAAAGCAGTGGACGGGCAAGGCTTCTTGTCCGTTTTTATCTTCAAAAAGGCACTTACGGAACCAAAGAGCCGCCAATGCCCGCATCTTGCCCCGGACAGCCTGTGGGATAAAGCATAAGTACTACCTTTACATCGTAATCAGAAAGGCCTTGATGTATTACAGAAAGAAAACATTTTATGAATCCAAAAAACATTTTATTATGGCAGTACCTGTGATGCGCTATCAGCGCTACAAAGATCTGAGCGACAAATCGTCGCCCCAAAAGTATTATCTGAAACAAGAGCCGGGCAGCTCCAAAACAGCTACCATCGCCTCCATCGCCAAAGAGATAGAAATCACCGGAGCCCTGAGCGCGGAAGACGTGACACACGTCATGCAGGCATTCGTCCGGCAACTGAAAAAGTCGCTGGTGGAGGGAAACAAAGTGAAGGTGGACGGGCTCGGTACGTTCTACATCACGCTGACTTCCGCCGGAACGGAAACGGAAAAAGAGTGTACCGTAAAGGGTATCAGGCGTGTGCATATCCGCTTTGCCGTGGACAACAGCCTGCGACTGGCAAACGACAGCACGGCTACCACCCGCGGAGGAGAGAACAATGTGTCGTTCTACATCAAGAGTGAAACGCCCTCCGGCGACGGAGATATTGTAGATGATCCGACGGCATAAAAATGAATATTTTAAAACACACGAAGCAATGAAAAAAACAATCTGGCACAAAGTGCTGAAAGTGGTGATAGCCGTGGCTACTGCCATACTCGGAGCATTGGGAGTCAACGCAATGAATCCTTAGACGATCGATTATCGACATGAATACCCTGCGGGACCCTGTGTCCCTCCACGGTAAAAAAAAGACTTTTGATGCACAATGATTGTGCATCAGAAGTTTTTTTTGTATCTTAGGTGCCGATCTAAAAAACACAATCCCAATGACCATGAAAAAATTCCTCAAGGTAGACGAATGGAACATCATAGAAGAAGGTTTTCACGCCGACAACCTTCGCGCTTCGGAAAGTATATTCAGCCTCGGTAACGGACGTTTCGGACAGCGAGGCAATTTTGAAGAGTCCTACAGCAGCGACTCCCTGCAGGGATCATACGTAGCAGGAATCACTTTTCTGGACCGCACCCGTGTGGGATGGTGGAAAAACGGTTACCCGCGATTCTTCTCACGCATACCGAACACTCCGGACTGGAGCGGCATCTACGTGCGCCTGATCGACGAGGAACTGGATCTGGCACACTGGGATGTGGAGAGCTATGAACGCAGGCTGGACATGAAGGCGGGAATCTCGTACCGTGACTTCAGGGTGACTTCGCCCAAAGGCAACACGCTGGAAGTGCACGTAGAGCATATCAACAGCATGGACAACCAGAACCTGTGTCTGATAAAATACAGTGTGACATCGGTGAACTATGAAGGCAAGATCTCGCTGGTACCCTATCTGAACGGCGACGTGAAGCACGAAAGCGCCAATTTCGACGAAAAGATGTGGAACATCCTGCGCGCCGAAACCACCAACGACTACGCTTACCTCTGGGCGCAAACCCGGCGGGAAGATTCACAAATCTGCTGCGCACTGACGTACCGGTTCTTCAGGAACAGCAAACAGATAAGCGTCAGCCCCATCAAGATAGAAAAAGAAAAACTGACAGGATTCAGCGCCGGAGCAGACGTGAAGCCCGGCGAGAAGGTGACTCTTATCAAGTACACCGCCATCGTGTCGTCGCTGCAATGTGACCGTCAGGAGTTGGTAGAGCGCGCTGTGAACGAAGCCAAAGCAGCCAGGGAGCAGGGATGGGAATCGCTGACGGCAGCCCATAAGGAACGGTGGGCAAAAATCTGGGAGGAGACGGACGTGGAGATCAAAGGAGACCCGGAAGCACAGCAGGGCATACGGTTCAACATCTTCCAGCTGAACCAGAGCTATCAGGGAGACGACGAGCGGCTGAACATCGGTCCGAAGGGATTCACGGGAGAAAAATACGGCGGCAACACGCAATGGAACACAGAATTGTGCTGTGTGCCCTACTTCCTGCTGTCCACCCCGAGAGAAGTGTGCCGCAAACTGTTGCTCTACCGCTATAACCAGTTGCCCAAAGCCATCGAAAACGCGCGTAAACTGGGATTTACCGACGGGGCGGCACTCTATCCGATGGTGACCATCCACGGAGAAGAATGCCACAACGAGTGGGAAATCACTTTCGAAGAGATACACCGCAACAACATCATAGTATATGCCATCATGCAGTATGCCAGGGTGACAGGCAACAAAGAGTACATTGCCCGCTACGGACTGGAGGTGATGATTGCCATCTGCCGGTTCTGGAGCCAGCGGGTATCCTACTCGCAGGCACGGCAAAAATTTGTGCTGTTGGGAGTGACGGGGCCTAACGAATACGAAAACAACGTCAACAACAACTGGTACACCAACTTCTCCTGCGTGCAATGCCTGCAAAGCACCATAGACAGCATCGAGATGGTGGCCCACGAATTTCCGGAAGAGTATGCACGGGTGCGCCGTGTCACCCGCTTCAATTATGCCGAAGAGACTTCGCGCTGGCAGAAGATCATCGACGGAATGTATCTCCCCCGGGACGAACAACAGGGCATCTTCATACAGGATGACGGCTATCCGGACAAGGAGCTGACCACGGTGGACGATATCCCGGCAAACGAACGGCCGATCAACCAATGGTGGTCATGGGACCGTATCCTGCGTTCGTGCTACATCAAGCAGAGCGACGTGCTGTTAGGACTGTTCCTGTATTACGAAAACTTTGACCGTGAAACGATTCTCCGGAACTTCCGGTTCTACGAACCCCGTACCGTACACGAATCATCCCTGTCACCTTTTGTCCACGCCATTCTGGCTGCCTGGATAGGCGACACGGAAGAAGCCTACCGCCTCTTCCTGCATGCCACGCGCCTGGATCTGGACGACTATAATAATGAGGTACACCAAGGGTTGCACATCACAAGCATGGCGGGAAGTTGGCAGGTCATCGTACGCGGATTTGCGGGAATGAAAATACTGGACGGACAGCTCGACTTCAACCCCATCATCCCCCAAGCGTGGGACAGCTATACATTCAAAGTAAATTTCCGTGGATGCACCCTGCAGATGAAAGTCGAAAAACAGGCGATAAAAATCTCTCTTTTAGAAGGATGTGAGTTGAACATCCGTATCTCCGAAGTTGTTTATAACCTGAAAAAGGGTAAAGATTTGACTGTACCGAGGCAGAAATAAAACGGTTTTCAACGATGAACGAGGGCTCACCACAGAGGACACAGAGGACACAGAGAAGATTTTCTCTTAAAATAATCCTATAAACAAGAGATTAAAACTCTGTGTCCTCTGTGTCCTCCGTGGTGAGTTCTCGTTCATCGTCGCCAAGCCTCGCCACACCCGCCTCAGGTTGTTAATAATATTAAATTATCAAACCGGAAAACTGTTTATAGTTTTTCAGTTTCATATCTTTGCCCCCTCAAAATGAGACTAAACAGACTCTTAATCAATGGGAAATATGAGAAAAAACTATGGATGTATCCTCGCAGCACTTATTCTATTAACGGCTTGCGGACAAAAGAAAGAAGACAATGCGGCAACAGTACGCCCCGTAAAGACGGCCAGGGTAGAGTCCCGGTCGGAAATCAGAAAGGACTTTTCGGGCATTGTAGAAGCTGTAGACTATGTGAAACTGGCCTTCCGCGTGAGCGGACAGATCATCAACCTGCCGGTGGTAGAAGGCCAACGGGTCAAAAAAGGACAACTGATTGCGGCCATCGATCCGCGCGACCTGGCCTTACAGTATGCAGCAGACAAATCGGCTTACGAAACCGCCGCTGCCCAAGTGGAACGTAACAAACGATTATTGGCACGGCAGGCTATCTCGGTACAAGAATATGAAATCAGCGTATCGACTTTCCAACAAAAGAAATCGGCTTACGAACTTTCGAGCAACAATATGCGCGACACCAAACTGACCGCCCCTTTCGACGGGTCTATCGAGAAAAGGTTAGTGGAGAACTATCAGCGCGTGAACTCGGGCGAAGGCATTGTGCAGCTGGTCAACACCAAGAAACTGCGCATCAAGTTCACCATCCCCGATGCTTACCTTTATCTGCTCCGTTCCAAAGACCAACACTTCCGCGTGGAGTTCGATACATACCGCGGACACATCTTCAATGCCAAACTGGAGGAATATCTCGACATCTCGACGGACGGTACGGGTATCCCGGTGACGATCACCATCGACGATCCCGCTTTCGACCATGCCCTGTATGAGGTGAAACCGGGTTTCACGTGCAGCATCCGCTTCTCGGCCGATGTAGGTCCGTTCCTGGAAGAAACCATGACGGTAGTGCCCCTGAGTGCCATTTTCGGTGAAAGCGAAGGAAACAAAACCTACGTGTGGGTACTGAACGGGAATCAGGTAAACCGCCGTGAAGTAACCGTTTACTCTCCGACGGGAGACGCACAGGCCTTTATCTCGAAAGGACTGAAAGCAGGGGAAACGGTAATAATAGCCGGCGTAACACAACTGGTAGAAGGCGAAACGGTGAAGGAACTGAAATAAGACTGCCCACTCAACGCAATAGAAATGAATACGATTCACCACGGAGGATACAGAGGACACAGAGTTTTAATCTCTTGTTTATAGGATTATTTTAAGAGAAAATCTTCTCTGTGTCCTCTGTGGTGAATCAAACTCAAAACCATATACAATCATGAATTTAGCCAAATATTCATTAGACAATACCAAAGTCATCTACTTCTTTCTGGCTGTATTGCTGATCGGAGGTATCTCCTCTTTCAGCAGCCTGGGCAAGAAGGAAGATGCTCCTTTTGTCATCAAATCGGCCGTCATCATGACGCGCTATCCCGGTGCCGAGCCCGCCGAAGTGGAACGGCTGATCACCGAGCCCATCTCCCGTGAGATACAGAGCATGAGCGGAGTATACAAGATCAAGTCCGAATCCATGTACGGCATTTCCAAAATCACGTTCGAACTGCTCCCCTCGCTACCGGCTTCCTCCATCCCCCAAAAATGGGACGAACTGCGGCGCAAAGTGCTCAACATACAACCCCAATTGCCAAGCGGAGCTTCGGTACCCACAGTATCGGACGACTTCGGTGACGTATTCGGTATCTACTACGGACTGACAGCCGACGACGGATTCAGCTACGAAGAAATGAGGGACTGGGCCGAACGCATCAAGACACAGGTGGTCACTGCCGACGGGGTGATGAAAGTCGCACTGTTCGGCACACAGACCGAGGTGGTGAATATATTCGTCTCGGTGAACAAGCTGGCAGGCATGGGTATCGATCCCAAACAGCTGGCAAGCCTGCTGCAATCGCAGAACCAGATTATCAACACCGGAGAAATCAGCGCCGGCGAACAGCAGTTGCGCATAGTAGCCAACGGTATGTATACCACGGTGGACGACATCCGGAACCAGGTAATCACCACCCGCGCCGGACAGGTAAAACTGGGTGACATCGCCGTCATAGAGAAAGGATACATGGACCCGCCAGGCACCATCATGCGTGTCAATGGCAAACGTGCCATCGGTATCGGCGTATCTACTGACCCGCAACGCGACGTGGTGCTGACGGGTGAGATGGTAGACCAGAAACTGGCCGAACTCCTCCCACTGATGCCTGTGGGACTGAACCTGGAAAGCCTTTATCTTGAAAACGTCATAGCCAAAGAGGCGAACAACGGATTTATCATCAACCTGATTGAGTCGATCCTGATCGTAATTGTCATCATCATGCTGGTGATGGGGATGCGTGCCGGAGTATTGATCGGCTCTTCACTGGTCTTCTCCATCGGAGGTACGCTGCTTATCATGTCCTTCATGGGTGTAGGACTCAACCGTACGTCACTGGCGGGATTTATCATCGCCATGGGTATGCTGGTGGACAACGCCATCGTGGTGACGGACAATGCGCAGATAGCCATCGCCCGCGGAGTGGACCGCCGGAAAGCATTGATCGACGGAGCCACCGGACCACAATGGGGATTGCTGGGAGCCACGTTCATCGCTATCTGCTCGTTCCTGCCGCTTTATCTGGCACCTTCGTCCGTGGCGGAAATCGTGAAGCCGCTTTTCGTCGTACTGGCCATCTCACTGGGATTGAGCTGGGTGCTGGCACTGACACAAACCACCGTATTCGGAAACTTTATCCTGAAGGCCAAGGCCAAAAATGCAGGCAAAGATCCGTACGACAAACCGTTCTACCACAAATTCGAAAAGATACTGAGCGTCCTGATCCGGCGCAAAATTGTGACGTTAGGGTCGATGATCGTGCTCTTCATCGTCTCACTGGTGGTGATGGGAATGATGCCGCAAAACTTCTTCCCGTCATTAGACAAGCCCTACTTCCGCGCCGACGTGTTTTATCCGGACGGATATGGGGTGAACGACGTGGCGCGGGAGATGAAGAAAGTGGAAGCCCATCTGCAAAAACTGCCGGAAGTGAAAAAAGTATCGATCACCTTCGGAAGCACTCCGCTGCGTTACTACCTGGCGTCTACCTCCGTAGGGCCGAAGCCGAACTTTGCCAATGTATTGGTGGAACTGAACGACAGCAAGTATACCAAAGAGTATGAAGAACAGTTCGACGGTTACATGAAAGCCAACTTTCCGAACGCCATCACCCGTACGAGCCTCTTCAAACTGTCGCCGGCTGTGGATGCAGCCATCGAAATCGGTTTCATCGGGCCCAATGTGGACACGCTGGTGGCACTGACCAACCGGGCACTGGAGATCATGCACCGGAACCCTGACCTTATTAATATACGTAACTCGTGGGGAAATAAAATACCCATCTGGAAACCGATCTACAGCCCGGAACGGGCACAACCCCTGGGAGTCTCCCGCCAAGGCATGGCTCAAAGCATCCAGATCGGGACAAACGGCATGACTCTCGGTGAATTCCGCGAAGGAGACCAGGTGCTGCCGATTCTGCTGAAAGGCAACAGTGTGACGGATTCCTTCCGCATCAACGACCTGCGTACATTACCGGTATTCGGCAACGGGCCGGAAACCACCAGCCTGGAGCAGGTAGTGTCGGAGTTCGACTTCCGCTATCGCTTCTCAAATGTGAAGGACTACAACCGCCAGATGGTGATGATGGCGCAATGCGATCCCCGGAGGGGAGTGAATGCCATCGCGGCCTTCAACCAGATATGGTCGCAGGTGCAAAAAGAGATCAAGGTTCCGGAAGGATACACCCTGAAATACTTCGGCGAACAGGAAAGCCAGGTGGAATCGAACGAAGCTCTGGCAAAAAACCTGCCGCTGACCTTCTTCCTGATGTTCACCACCCTGCTGCTGCTGTTTAAAACCTACCGTAAGCCGACGGTAATCTTGCTGATGCTGCCGCTGATATTTATCGGTATCGTACTGGGATTGCTGCTGTTAGGCAAGTCGTTCGACTTCTTCGCCATCCTCGGTTTGCTGGGACTGATCGGTATGAACATCAAAAATGCCATTGTACTGGTGGACCAGATCGACATCGAAAGTCGATCGGGACTCGATCCGCGCGAAGCCGTGATAAAGGCAACCGTCAGCCGTATCGTACCGGTGGCCATGGCTTCGGGTACAACGATCTTAGGTATGCTTCCGTTGCTGTTCGACGCCATGTTCGGCGGAATGGCGGCTACCATCATGGGCGGACTGCTTGTGGCTTCGGCACTGACACTGTTTGTGCTTCCGGTAGCTTATTGCGCCATCCACAGGATTAAGGGATAAAGAAATGAACTAAAATTTAAAAGTATATGATGAAGAATAAACTTATACTTCTGTTTGCATTGGGACTTTGTACACAAGTGCAGGCACAAGCCCCGCATCTGAGCCGTGAGGCATATCGTGACCGTGTGGAAGCTTACAGCCAGGTGCTGAAACAGCAGCATCTGAAATCAATGGCAAGCACGGACGCACGGAAAATAGCCTTTACAGGATTCCTGCCCAAAGTGGACATCTCCGCCGAGGGAACACTGAACCTGAAAGAGATGGACTCCTGGGACGGACCGGCCGGACAATACCGCAACCACACTTATCAAGGGGTATTCGTCGTGTCGCAGCCACTCTATACAGGCGGCGCCCTGCAAGCCCAAAACCGTATAGCCCAAGCTGACGAAAAACTCGATCAGCTGAGCGAAGAGCTGACACGCGACCAGATTCACTATCAGAGTGACGCCTTTTATTGGAACGCCTCTTCAGCCCGTGCCATGCTCAATGCTTCGGCACAATATCAGGAAATCGTAGAAAAACAATATGAAATCATCCAAGACCGTTTTAAAGACGGCGCTATCAGCCGCACCGACCTGCTGATGATTTCGACACGCCGTAAGGAAGCCGAACTTCAATACATCAGCGCACGCCAGAATTATACACTGGCTCTACAGAAACTCAATATCCTGATGGGAGAAGAACCCAACGCTCCCGTAGACAGCCTTTGCTCCATCGGTGTCGTGTGTCCGCCTGTCACCTTGCTCCCACTGGACGACGTACTGCAACGCCGTGCCGACTTTGCCAGCACAGAAGTCAACATCCAGAAAAGCGAGGCGCAACGCAAGGCAGCCCTGAGCCAGTACAATCCGCAAGTAAGCATGTACGTCACCGGCGGATGGACCACCGCTTCTCCCAACATGGGATATGACGTGAAGTTTACCCCCATCGTAGGCATGAGCGTAAATATCCCCGTGCTACGCTGGGGAGCCAGGTTCAAGACCAACCGGCAACAGAAAGCCTACACGGGTATACAGAAGTTGCAGCAAAGCTACGTAGTAGACCAGATCAACCAGGAACTGGCTGCCGCACTGACCAAGCTGCAGGAAACGGAAGAGCAGGTGAAGACAGCCAAAGAAAATAAAGAGCTGGCAGAAGAAAACCTGGACCTGATCACCTTCTCCTACAACGAAGGAAAAGCAAATATGGTCGACGTACTCTCGGCACAACTTTCGTGGACACAGGCACATACCAGCCTGATTAATGCTTACCTGGCAGAGAAAATGGCAGTGGCAGAATACAGAAAGGTTATCAGCGAATAAACGAAAGCTCTATTTTATACAGACAGAGGCTCTATTCCGAGTGAATAGAGCCTCTGTTTCGTATATACGCAGCCTCTATTCTGCCAAAAGTTGACTATTCCAACCACATATACACATAGAAAATCAACATTTTATATAAAAACAAGACACAAAGTAACATAATATACAACTTTTCATTGTATATTGCAGTCACAAACGAACAAGTAAATAATCCTAATCACAAAAATAATGAAAACAACGCATTGGATGATGTACACCCTACTGGGAGCAACACTTGCTTTAACAGCATGTGTTGAGGATGACAAAGACCTCTCACAACCCAAAGAACCGGAAAAAACGACAGACCTGGTCATACCGGATGATGCGGACTGGACCACTACAAGGAGTGTCAATCTCTCCATTACTTCGCCCGTGGCAACACGAGTGGCGATTTATACCGACGAATCATGCACCGACGCAAGTTTACTGACAGAACTGCCTGTATCCGAAGTTGCCAAAAACATCCGGCTGGATGTAGCCAAGGCAGACCGGGCATTATACGTACAGTATGCTACAAGCAAAGGGAAAGAAATGATGAACATCCCCCTCAATGCAGCTTCTACGCGTGCAGAGACGCTGGTCAAACTGCCGGAAAACGTGAGTGGATTTGACACAAACGGAGGAGAGGGTGCATACAGATATCAATGGTATCCCGCAAAAGGAGAAACGGCAACCCTGATGATGGAAGATAACTGGCCCGAAATGGGAGATTATGATTTCAACGATTTCGTTATCTGGTATCACGCGCAAGCGATCTTCTTTGACGGCGGCAACGGAAGCAAAGATTCTTATGATGCAGACGGAGTTGAATTTGAAATCACTTTCCGTGCAATGGGAGGCTATCTGCCTTATCGCCTGGGACTGCAATTGGACCAAACATCTGCCAAATATATCGACGAAGTGATCGAAATAAACGGGAACGACCTTGTTAAGATGGAACTTCAGAATCCCGGAGAAGACGCTCCTGCTATCTTCATATTCACCGGCACCGATCAATTACGGAAACAGAATAACGGCGGAACATTCTATAATACCGAAGCTGACCATCAGATAGCAGCCAATGACCTGGTAACGATTAAATACAGATTAAAGATCAACTGTTTCAACAGCTTAGAAAGAACAAAGGCATTATGGGCGGCGGCAATCTCAGAAAATCAGAACTTCTTCCTCCAGAAAGAAAAGAACGGAGGACGTGAAATTCACCTGAGAGGTTACGAACCGACTGCTTACTACAGCCATTCATACGCCGGTGAAGCCGGAAACAATATGCGCAGTGACATCAAATATTGCAGTACCGACAATTTCGTGTGGGGTATCAAAGTGCCTGTTAAGCTTGCACATCCACGCGAAAAGAAAGATATCATGGAGGTTTACGGCAAGTTCAGAAGCTGGATCACTAATCCGAATCTCTCACCGGACAGTCCGGACTTCAACGAAAACTGGTTCAAATATCTCGATTCATCTCAAGCAATAAAATAAGCCATCAAACATTTCATACCCTAATCCTATTATTCAAATAGGTATTTGTTTGATTTATTTTTCAGCCTGTCCGGTCATTCCCCCCTTGACTGTGGCAGGCTGAAGTTTTTCTTTATTGATTCTCTTCGCACGAATAGACTATCAGACCCTTAAAAGTTGAACATTTCAACCACTTTTGCCACATTCTTTGCGTGATTTGACAATATATACAATAAGTTTGTATCAGGATTCAAACAGAACACACAGCAAACTTACATGAATATACAATAAAATTATGAAAAGAATGAAAACCGCAATGTACACATTAGCAGGACTAATGTGTCTTTTGACATCTTGTGTAGACGACGACAAAGACCTTTCGGTACCACCCACCGGAAACACCACTGACCTGGTTATACCGGATGGTTTCGACTGGTCTACAACACGCACCGTCACCCTTGCGACCAATGCGCCGCATGCCGTTTCCGCTTCCATCTATCTGGACGAAGCATGTTCCGAACAGATAGCAGACCTTGCGATCCCGGAAGGAGACAACAACACTTCTTTGGAAGTGCCGAGCGCCAATAATGCCATCTGGATCAAATATCCGGTAACCAACGGGGGATACGAGACTCAAAAGATAAGCATCAAGTCAAAAACCCTCACACGAAGTGAATCGCACCGTTGGGAAGCCGACTGCTTGTTTCCGGATAGAGGAGTATCAGAAGGTGGCTGGCCTACTTCCACTATATATAAACCCGCTAAAAATAAATATGGTACACTTATGTTTGAAGACATGTGGCCTGAATTGGGAGACTATGATTTCAACGACTTCGTGATAAACTATCGGGCACAAACGACTTGGAGCGGATCCTCTGACAGAAAAAATGACTATTTGGATATTACCATCAGCCTGAAGCTACGTGCAATGGGAGGAAGTCTGCCTTATCGTTTCTGCATCCAGTTGCCGGGTAAAGCAACGGACATGAATGGAGATCCTATCTATTCACCTACATTCAGTAGAGAGCAGATCACAGATTTTAACATTAAATCGGCTACCAAAGACATTGGTGTAGAGTTTCTCGCAAATGCTTCAAACCCCATATTCGCCTTGACAGGACTTGATAACCTAAAGGGACCGGACGGAAACCAATTCTACAACACACAAGCAGGTAAATTGATCGCATCCAGTGCGGAAACACCGACCCTGGTTTTCTCCTTCAAATTACAATTAGACCAGAAGACAGCATACAATATATTTAACAGTTTCTCTTCCTCATACGACTTTGACTATTTCCTCCAAAACACCGAGAACGGACGTGAGATACACTTCGTCGGATTCAAGCCTACTGAATTATATAAAGGTTATGAAACTGACCGGAAAGAGGCTGGAAAGAACTATTATTGCAATAAAGACGGTTTTGTATGGGCACTGAAAGCACCTGTTGAAATGGGATGGGCAATAGAGAAACAAGATTTACTGAAAGTTTATCCGAAATTTAAGAGCTGGTTGGTGACCGGAGGATATGAGTTGGAAAATAATGTAGAAGAATCTAAATGGTATAATCACCCCGACATGCGTATTCCCTACATCGATCCCCGAGAACACTAATCCTTCATCTCAATAGTAAAAATTAGTATCGGTTTTCTAAGGATTACGCGAAAGTTGTTGGCAGAATTCGCCCTCAAGCCGGCAACTTTCAGAATCACAAATCAGATTAGTTTTTGCCTTCAGCCTGCCCGTTGTCTCATTCCACGGCAGGCTGAAGTTTTTTTATTGCATTTCTTTCTCACCACCAACGAATTTGCTTATCTTTGCACGCAAAGAAAACAAAATCGTATATACACACATGATTCTTTTTTTCAGAACCCCTTCCAAGAGCGTGATTGCCGTAGAGAGCAACCACGAACTTAACGCGAACGACAACAACAAACTCTGCTGGCTTTTTGGTGAAGCCGTGCCGGAAAGTGAAGAAAACCTGCAAGGCTGCTTTGTTGGGCCACGACGTGAGATGATTACTCCATGGAGTACCAACGCAGTAGAAATCACCCAGAACATGGGACTCGAAGGTATCAGCCGTATCGAGGAGTATTTCCCTGTAAAAGATGAAAATGCCGACTATGACCCAATGCTGCAACGCATGTACAAAGGTCTCGACCAAAACGTATTCACGACCAACCGCCAACCGGAAGCCATTATCTATATAGACGATCTGGAAGCCTACAATGAAAAAGAAGGTCTCGCCCTGTCAAAAGAAGAAATGGACTACCTGAAAAAGGTAGAATCGGATCTTGGACGCCGCCTGACTGACTCGGAAGTTTTCGGATTCGCACAAATCAACTCGGAACACTGCCGTCACAAAATCTTTGGCGGAACATTTATCATCGACGGCGTAGAGCAGGAATCGTCCCTCTTCCAGATGATTAAAAAGACTACTCAGGAGAATCCGAACAAAATCATCTCAGCTTACAAAGACAACGTGGCTTTTGCCGAAGGTCCGGTAATTGAACAGTTTGCCCCGGCAGACCACTCCAAACCCGATTTCTTCCGGATAAAAGATATCAAAAGCGTCATTTCGCTGAAAGCGGAAACCCATAACTTCCCCACCACAGTAGAACCTTTCAACGGTGCATCGACAGGTACAGGAGGAGAGATTCGCGACCGTATGGGCGGAGGTAAAGGTTCATGGCCGATTGCCGGAACAGCCGTCTACATGACTTCTTATCCACGCACGGAAGAAGGACGCGAATGGGAAGAAATCCTGCCGGTACGCAAATGGTTATACCAGACTCCGGAACAGATCCTGATCAAAGCTTCCAACGGAGCGAGTGATTTTGGCAACAAGTTCGGCCAACCATTGATCTGCGGTTCGGTACTGACTTTTGAACATACGGAAAACAATGAAACTTATGGTTACGACAAAGTAATCATGCTTGCCGGAGGCGTAGGTTACGGCACACAACGCGACTGCCTGAAAGGACAGCCGGAAGCCGGAAACAAAGTAGTAGTGATCGGCGGTGACAATTACCGTATCGGATTGGGCGGCGGTTCGGTTTCGTCGGTAGATACAGGCCGTTACAGCAGCGGTATCGAACTGAATGCCGTACAGCGCGCCAATGCGGAAATGCAGAAACGCGCCAACAATGTGGTTCGTGCCCTTTGCGAAGAGGACGAAAACCCGGTAGTATCTATCCATGACCACGGTTCGGCCGGACACGTAAACTGCCTCTCCGAACTGGTGGAAGAGTGCGGCGGGCTTATTGACATGAGTAAGCTGCCTATCGGTGACAAAACGTTGTCGGCCAAAGAAATTATAGCAAACGAAAGCCAGGAACGCATGGGACTCCTTATTAAAGAAGAGGCCATCGAACACGTACGCCAAATTGCCGAACGTGAACGCGCTCCGATGTACGTGGTAGGTGAAACGACCGGAGATCATCGTTTTGCTTTCCAGCAAGCCGACGGCGTCCGTCCGTTCGACCTGGCCGTAGACCAGATGTTCGGTTCTTCTCCCAAAACTTACATGATAGACAAGACCGTAGAACGTCACTATACAATGCCGGAATATGAAACATCCAAACTTCACGAATATCTGACCCGGGTGTTGCAGCTGGAAGCCGTGGCTTGTAAAGACTGGCTGACTAATAAGGTGGACCGTTCGGTTACGGGTAAAGTAGCCCGCCAGCAGTGCCAGGGAGAAATCCAGTTGCCTTTGAGCGACTGTGGTGTCGTTGCACTCGACTATCGTGGCGAGAAAGGTATCGCTACTTCTATCGGACATGCTCCGCAGGCCGCACTGGCCGATCCGGCAGCAGGTTCCATCCTTTCCGTATCCGAAGCGCTGACCAATCTGGTATGGGCTCCGCTGGCCGAAGGTTTGGACAGCGTATCACTTTCCGCCAACTGGATGTGGCCTTGCCGCTCTCAGGAAGGGGAAGACGCCCGTTTGTATACAGCCGTTAAAGCACTGAGCGATTTCTGCTGTGCATTGCAGATCAATGTTCCGACCGGAAAGGATTCTTTGTCTATGACTCAGAAGTATCCGAATGGAGAGAAAGTAGTTTCTCCGGGAACGGTAATCGTATCAGCCGGCGGTGAGGTTTCGGACGTGAAGAAAGTGGTTTCTCCCGTCCTTGTCAACAATGCCAAAACTACACTCTACCATATCGACTTCAGTTTCGACAGCCTGAAACTGGGTGGCTCGGCATTTGCGCAGTCATTGGGTAAGGTAGGTGACGAAGTGCCTTGTGTACAGGATGCCGAATACTTCCGCGACGCTTTCCTGGCAGTACAGGAGTTGGTGAACAAAGGACTGATTCTTGCCGGACACGACATTTCGGCAGGTGGTCTGATCACTACGCTGCTTGAAATGTGCTTTGCCAACGTAGAAGGTGGCCTGGAAATCGAACTTGACAAGATGAAGGAAACGGATATCGTGAAGATTCTGTTTGCCGAAAACCCGGGTATCGTTATCCAGATCAGCGACAAGCACAAAGACGAAGTGAAGAAAATCCTCGAAGATGCCGGCGTAGGCTTCATCAAGTTGGGTAAACCGACGGACGAACGTCATATTCTGGTAAACAAGGACGGTGCTACTTACCAATTCGGTATAGACTATATGCGTGATGTGTGGTATTCTTCTTCTTACCTGCTCGACCGCAAACAGTCAATGAACGGATGCGCCAAGAAACGTTTTGAGAACTACAAGATGCAACCACTTGAATTCGCATTCATGCCGGGCTTCAAAGGCAAACTGTCTCAATACGGCATCACTCCGGAACGTCGTACTCCGAGCGGTATACGTGCCGCCATCATCCGTGAAAAAGGTACGAATGGCGAACGTGAAATGGCATACTCGCTCTATCTGGCAGGTTTCGACGTGAAGGATGTCACCATGACCGACCTTATCAGCGGACGCGAAACACTGGAAGATGTAAATATGATCGTTTACTGCGGAGGGTTCTCTAACTCAGATGTATTGGGTTCTGCCAAGGGATGGGCCGGAGGTTTCTTGTTCAATCCAAGAGCAAAAGAGGCACTCGATAAGTTCTACGCACGTGAAGACACACTGTCATTGGGTATTTGCAACGGTTGTCAGTTGATGATGGAGCTGGGATTGGTAAATCCGGAACACGAGAAGAAAGGAAAAATGCTGCACAATGAATCACATAAGTTCGAATCGACCTTCATCGGCGTCACTATCCCTACCAACCGCAGCGTTATGTTCGGCTCACTGAGCGGCAGCAAACTGGGTATCTGGGTAGCACACGGAGAAGGAAAATTCTCTCTGCCATACGATGAAGACCAATACAACGTAGTAGCCAAATACTCCTACGACGAATATCCGGGCAACCCGAACGGTTCCGATTATTCGATAGCTGCCTTGGCCAGCACAGACGGCCGCCATCTGGCAATGATGCCTCACCTGGAGCGTGCCATCTTCCCATGGCAAAACGCCAATTATCCCGCCGACCGCGTACACAGCGATCAGGTAACTCCATGGATTGAAGCTTTCGTAAATGCACGTAAGTGGATCGAAGAAAAGACTAAATAACAGGATATGCAACAATAAAGAAGGGCGGGTCTCAAAGTGAGGTCCGCCCTTTTTCGTCATTCAGCGTCCGTAACAAATCCTTTCGTAAAGTTTGCACTTCTCCACTCTTTTTATTAATTTTGTAAAATCATTCGCCCCCCGAAAGAATAATCATTAAAGGATTCCAGCTTGTATGAAAAAAATTCTTTTTCTTCTGCTCTTATTGCCTCTTATGGTCTCTGCACAAACCTACAAATATATCGGTGTAGAGGATGGGTTAAGCAACCGGAGGGTATATTACATCCAAAAAGATAAAAAGGGATATATGTGGTTCCTTACCCATGAAGGTGTGGACAGATATGATGGCAAAGAGTTCAAACGATATAAATTGATGGATAACGGTGAAGAACTGAATTCACTGCTTAACCTGAATTGGCTATATCTGGACCACGAAAATACCTTATGGGAAATAGGAAAGAAAGGAAAGGTGTTCCGTTACGACCCGTTACGGGATGAATTCACACTTGTCTACAAGCTACCGGAAGACGTGGTCAAAGACCGCCCCGCTCCCATCAGCTACAGCTTCATCGACAAGAATAACAACATCTGGCTGTGCAACGATGAATATCTTTATCTATACAACACCCATACGCAGCAAACCCTGCAGATCAGAAATGAAATTGAAGAAGATATCACTGATATCGAACAAATAGACGAAACACATTTCTTTATCGGTACGGAACAAGGCATTCATCACGCCGAACTAAAAAATCGGGCATTGCATCTGCTTCCGTGTGACAAACTGGACAATCTCCCGATACAGATCAACGAACTTTATTTCCACCGCCCTTCACGCAAATTATTCATCGGTACTTTCGAACGCGGCATATATGTCTATGACATGAACACCAAACGAAGTACCCAACCCCGAATGAGCCTGACAGCCGTCAGCATCACACGCATAAAGCCACTGAACAATAAGGAACTGCTTGTTGCAACAGACGGTGCAGGAGTATATAAGATAAATGTAAACTCTTATCAGACCACTCCATACATCGTAGCCGACTACAACCAACACAACGAAATGAACGGCAACAACATCCCCGACTTTTATGTGGATGACGAACAGCGCATCTGGCTTGCAAACTATCCAATCGGCATCACGGTACGCAACAACCGCTATTCGGGCTATAACTGGATAAAGCATTCCATTGGCAACAAACAATCACTAATCAATGACCAAGTAAACTCAATCACTGAAGATAGTGACGGAGATTTATGGTATGGTACCAACAATGGAATCAGTTACTACAACTCCGCCAACGGAACATGGCATTCGTTCATGAGTTCCTTCGAAAAGGACGAACGTAATAAGAATCATATCTTCCTTACTGTGTGTGAGGTAGAACCGGGGATCATCTGGGCTGCCGGCTATAGTTCGGGGATTTACCAGATAAACAAACGGACCCTGTCTGTGGAGTATGTTACTCCGTCTTCACTGTATGGAATCAATATCCAGCCGGACAAATATATCCGTTCTATCATGAAAACAGCCAATGGCGATATATGGTCGGGAGGTTATTACAACTTGAAGCGCATCAACTTTAAAAACAGAACTCTCCGCCTGTACCCAAGACTCAACTCCATCACCTCCATTATCGAAAAAGACAGCAAACAGATGTGGATAGGTACGGCAACCGGGCTTTATTTACTCGAGAAAGAATCCGGTAAGTATCAACGCATCGACCTGCCGGTAGAGTCTATGTATATTTATTCGCTGTACCAAGCAAAGAATGGACTTTTATATATCGGGACAAGTGGTTCGGGGCTATTGATATACGATCCGGAAAAGAGAAGCTTCACCCATTACCACAAAGATAACTGTGCATTGATTTCCAACAATATATATGCAATCCTCTCGGATGCGGATGAAGACATCGTCATGAGTACCGAAAACGGGCTGACCAGTTATTATCCGGCAGAGAAGCTGTTCCATAACTGGACCAAGGATCAGGGATTGATGGCCAGTCATTTCAATGCCGGAGCAGGCACGTTGCGTAAAAACGGCAACTTTATATTCGGCAGTTCCGACGGTGCCATCGAATTTAACCGAACGATGAAGATACCCAGAAAGTATTATTCCAAAATGGTACTCAGCGATCTGAAGATTTTCTACCAGACTGTTTATCCCGGCGAAGAAAGTTCTCCGCTAAATATGGATATTGATGACACCAAGGAGTTGAAACTGAGCTATAGCCAGAATATATTCTCACTCAAAGTATCGTCTATCAACTACGACTATCCGTCGAACATTTTATACTCGTGGAAACTGGAGGGGTTCTACGACCAATGGAGCCGTCCCGGAAATGAAAACATCATTCGCTTTACGAACTTGAGCCCGGGTGAGTACACCCCCCACATCCGTGCGGTATCCAATGAAGACAAACGCGTCGTACTTGAAGAGCGTACCATGGAAATCAGTATTGCCCAACCCATCTGGCTCAGTTTTTGGGCTATGCTGATTTATGCCGTCGTACTGGCGGTGATAGCCATCATTGCCCTACGTATGATCATCCTCCGGAAACAAAGGAAAATATCGGATGAAAAGATCCACTTCTTTATCAATACGGCACATGACATCCGTACTCCGCTGACACTGATCAAAGCTCCGCTCGAAGAGATACGCGAACGGGAAGCATTGACCAAAGACGGTATCAGCAACATGAACACGGCTTTACGAAACGTGAATGCACTGTTGCGCCTCACCACTAACCTTATCAACTTTGAACGGGCAGACGTATACTCGTCGGAACTTTATATTTCGGAATATGAACTGAATACTTACCTGACGGAGACCTTCAATGCGTTCCGTCCATACGCTACCGTGAAACACATCAACTTCACTTATGAAAGCAATTTCCGTTACCTGAATGTATGGATCGACAAAGAAAAGATGGATTCAATCCTGAAAAACATCATCTCGAATGCCTTGAAATATACTCCCGAAAACGGCAGCGTACACATTTACGCTTCCGAAACGAACGATACGTGGAGCGTTGAGGTGAATGATACTGGTATCGGAATCTCTGCCAATGAACAAAAGAAGCTATTCAAGATACATTTCCGGGGAAGCAACGCAATCAACTCCAAAGTGACCGGAAGCGGCATCGGGCTGATGCTTGTATGGAAACTGGTTCATCTGCACAAAGGAAAAATCAACCTTAACAGTGTAGAACATCAGGGTTCGTCTATCAAAGTGACTTTCCCGAAGGATAACAAGCATTTCCATAAAGCACATCTGGCTACCCGCGCACGCGAACTCAGCACGGAGCAAGTACCTCCTGTTTCTCCCGCCGATATTTACGAAAAGGCGAAAAAGCAGCATGACCAGAACCTGCAACGTTTACTGATCGTTGAAGACAATGATGAATTGCGTAATTACCTCACCCACACGTTATCGGATAATTACACCATCCAAACTTGTTCCAATGGCAAAGAGGCACTGACTATCGTAAAAGAGTATATGCCGGAATTGATCATTTCGGATATCATGATGCCGGAAATGCGGGGAGACGAACTTTGCGCCGCCATAAAAAATGACATTGAAACGTCACACATTCCCATCATCCTGCTTACGGCGCTGAATGATGAGAAGAATATCCTGGAAGGACTGAAAATAGGAGCAGACGAATACATAGTCAAGCCGTTCAACATCGGCATTCTGAAAGCAACCGTTGCCAACTTGCTGACAAACCGCGCACTGCTGAAAAGCAAATATGCCAACCTTGAAGTCAGCGAAGAGGAAGAGGCCTCTCCTAATTGTGCAACAGATCTCGACTGGAAATTCATTGCTACGGTCAAGAAGAGTGTCGAAGAAAACATAGACAATCCCGCCTTCAATGTAGATGTACTCTGCAACCTTTTGAATATGAGCCGCACGAGCTTCTATAATAAGCTAAAGGCATTGACCGATCAGGCTCCCGGAGATTATATCAGACTGATCCGCCTGAAACGGGCTGCAACATTATTAAAGACCGGACAACACTCCATCACCGAAATATCCGAGATGACGGGATTCAGTGACGTCAAGTATTTCCGTGAAGTATTTAAGAAACATTTCAATGTGAGTCCCAGCAAGTACTCTAAAGAGGGCGGCAAAGAGGATAAGGAAGAAGACCCACAAGAGTAAGAAAAAAGAGAATAAGAGTAACATATCAAATGAATATTTATCTTGAAGCGTTCGGCATCTTTTTCAAGATTGGTGCCTTTACTATCGGAGGTGGCTATGCCATGGTACCTCTGATAGAAAACGAAATCGTAACCAAACGGAACTGGATTTCCAAGGATGACTTCGTTGATCTGCTTGCCATATCCCAGTCGGCACCGGGCATCCTGGCGGTAAACATTTCCATCTTTATCGGATATAAACTGCGCGGTATACGCGGAAGCCTTGTAACTGCCCTTGGAACGGTGCTCCCGTCGTTTATCATCATACTGGCCATTGCCATGTTTTTCCATAACTTCAAAGATAACCCCATCGTAGAACGTATCTTCAAGGGTATCCGCCCGGCAGTGGTCGCACTGATTGCGGCACCCACTTTCAGTATGGCGAAATCTGCCAAAGTCAACCGGTATACAATCTGGATTCCGGTTGTTTCTGCCCTGCTTATCTGGTTACTGGGCTTCTCTCCTATCTGGATTATTATCGCGGCAGGCGTAGGTGGCTTTTGCTGGGGAAAATGGAAACAGTCACATCGCTAATCATCCACTTTGACATTTAAACATTATGATCTACCTGCAACTCTTTTATACATTCTTCAAGATCGGACTATTTGGCTTCGGAGGCGGATATGCCATGCTCTCAATGATTCAGGGTGAAGTCGTGACACGCTATGACTGGGTTAGCACTCAGGAGTTTACCGACATTGTAGCCATCAGTCAATCCACTCCCGGACCTATTGGTATCAATGCCGCCACTTATGTGGGTTTTACGGCTACGGGCAGTGTCTGGGGATCTGTCATCGCCACGTTTGCAGTAGTGCTCCCCTCTTTTATCCTGATGCTCACCATCAGTAAGTTTTTTCTGAAATACCAAAAACATCCTGCCGTAGAAGCTGTTTTCAGCGGACTCCGACCTGCCGTAGTAGGACTGCTGGCGTCGGCAGCACTGGTCTTGATGAATACGGAGAATTTCGGTTCACCGACAGGGGATACTTATACATTTGTAATCAGCATTATCATCTTCTTAGTGGCCTTTATCGGAACGAAAAAGTACAATGCCAACCCGATTCTGATGATTATTGCCTGCGGAATAGCAGGACTGATATTATATTAGGAGAGGATTGATGAACCACAGGATGACACATTGATGAACCACAGAGTTTTCAGACAAAAGAACATAAGAACAAATAAAGAATAGCCTGTTCTTTTGTTCTTATGTCTAAAAAAAGCTCTGTGTTACTCTGTGGTGAACTACTTTATAATTTCACCTTCTTACTTACCGATTTCGATTCATTGTGCAAGCGGTCGAGTGCTGTCACAACATAACGGTATTTGGTCTTTCCGTCATCGTAAGGAAGTTTATAGAAATTGTTTCGGGTAATGGCAACGATATGCGAAGCGTCATCAATGTTCACTTTCTCTTTTCCATCAAAACGGTAAACCACATATTGCACGGCACGGTCCATCTCGTCTTTTGCTTTCGGAGCAGTCCAGAAAAGCATATAGCCATCTTCCGTCCACACTTTTTTCACTTTACGCACCTTGCCCGGAGCCTTATCGTCCATAAAATCGAAGACAGGAACCAGAGCAGGATACTTATGATACTCTTGCACAAGTGCGTCCCGATACTTCCCGGCATTTTCCACCACAGCGCTTGCCGGCCATTGGCAACTTCCGCCGATAGTCTGATAAGCTCTTTCCAGAGCCATCTTGCGAGGCAACTGATTGATGGACGGATTTTTCGGATCGGCATTCTGAACCGTATTCATTACGGATTGGCCGATGAACAAAGGACGGTTCTCCGTATTCTTTGCCCACCACTTCACCAGGGTTTCATAATCGGCAGCGGGGTGACCTATCTGCCAGTATATCTGCGGGATGTTATAATCCACCCAGCCATTACGCGCCCAGAGTAATACATCGGCATACAGATCATCGTAATTCTGCAAACCATTTGTTTTACTACCCAACGGATCGTTCTTCTCGTTACGGTAAATACCGAACGGACTGATACCGAATTTCACCCAGGGTTTCAAGCCACGGATGGTTTCATGAATCTTCTGGATCAGTATGTTCACGTTGCTTCGGCGCCAGTCGGCACGGTTGGTGAATCCTCCGCCGTAACGGGCAAAGCTCGCATCATCGGGGAAGTCGACACCCTTTGCCGGATAAGGATAAAAGTAGTCGTCCATATGGATGGCATCCACATCGTAACGCGAAACAATGTCTGCCACCACCATACAGATGTGACGGCGGCTCTCGGGCAATGCCGGATCAAAATACAATTGATTATTGTAGGTGACAAACCATTCAGGATGGATATTGTACAGGTGATTGGCTGCCAGTTCACTCTTGAGCGATGTCTTTACCCGGTAAGGGTTGATCCACGCATGGAACTCCATTCCCCGTTTATGGCATTCGTCAATCATAAACTGCATCGGGTCCCAATAAGGCGAAGGTGCCTGTCCCTGCACACCGGTCAGGAAACGGCTCCACGGCTCCAATTGCGAAGCATACAAGGCATCCGCTTCGGGGCGCACCTGAAATATGATTGCATTGATACCTGCTCCCTGCAAAGAGTTGAGCTGATCAATGAGTGTCTGTTTCAGCTTCTCGGTAGGTATGCCACGGAACTGACCATTCACTGCCTGTATCCACGCTCCGCGGAATTCTCTCTTCGGATAAGGGCTTTGTTGTTGGATTTGTGCCCCCACTCCTGTTGCAAGGAAGAGAGCTAAAAGAAGAATCAATTTTCTCAGGTTCATAATCGGTTTCATAAAAATGTGGTGCAAAGATACAATTTTGCTCCTCATTTGCAACGGCTAAGCGAGCAATTCACTATTCGCAAGGTGTTTTTAAGATAAAAGTTCCTTTCTCTGTTAGGTTAAACGTTTCCGACTCGTTATCTTTGCAGTCCAAGTAACGAAAACGCTTATGACTGACAGTAAATACATCTCCATAAAAGGGGCCAGAGTCAACAATCTGAAGAATATTGACGTAAACATTCCCCGCAATAAACTGGTGGTGATAACCGGCCTTTCCGGTTCCGGAAAATCATCGCTTGCTTTCGACACCCTCTATGCCGAGGGACAGCGCCGCTATGTAGAAAGCCTCAGCAGTTATGCCCGCCAGTTCCTGGGCCGAATGAGCAAACCGGAATGTGACTTTATCAAAGGGATTCCGCCTGCCATCGCCATCGAACAGAAGGTAAACAGCCGCAACCCGCGCTCCACGGTGGGTACTTCGACCGAAATCTACGAGTACCTGCGCCTGCTTTATGCCCGTGTGGGCAAAACCTACAGCCCTGTCAGCGGTGAAGAAGTGAAAAAACACTCCATCGAGGACATTGTAAACTGCATGCTCTCATATCCCGAAGGAACCCGCTACACGGTGTTGACGCAGATTTTCCTGCACGACGGACGCACACTTGAACAGCAATTGGAGATCGACCAGAAACAAGGTTTCAACCGTCTTGAAGTGAACGGTGAGATGGTGCGTATCGACGAATACGCTGCCGGCAAAGACGACGTAGTCTACCTTCTCGTCGACCGAATGACGGTGGCAACAACCAAGGATGCCGTCAGCCGCCTGACCGACTCGGCCGAAACAGCCATGTACGAAGGCAATGGCATGTGTATGCTTCGCTTTTATCAACCGGACGGATCAACCCGGCTTCACACCTTCAGCACCAAGTTCGAGGCCGACGGTATCATATTTGAAGAACCGAACGACCAGATGTTTTCGTTCAACTCACCGATCGGTGCCTGTCCGGTATGCGAAGGATTCGGCAAGGTGATCGGCATCGACGAACATCTGGTAGTGCCCAACCGTTCGTTGTCGGTCTACGACGGAGCCATCGTCTGCTGGCGGGGCGAGAAGATGGGTGAATGGCGCGAAGAACTGATTCACAATGCAGAAAAATTCAACTTCCCTATTTTCACCCCTTACTACGAGCTGACCGATGAACAGCGCCGGGTGTTGTGGGAAGGAAACCAATATTTCCACGGCATCAACGACTTTTTCAAGATGCTTGAAGAGAACCAGTACAAGATTCAATATCGTGTGATGCTGGCACGCTATCGTGGAAAGACGCTTTGTCCGAAATGCCACGGTACCCGCCTGAAACCCGAAGCGGGATACGTGCGCGTAGGTGGAAAAAACATCTCGGAACTGGTGGACCTGCCCATCACCGAACTGCAGAAGTTCTTCGATTCGCTTGAACTGAACGAACACGACCAAGCCGTAGCACGCCGCATCCTGACAGAGATCAACAGCCGCATCCGTTTCCTGATCGATGTGGGATTGGGGTATCTCACCCTGAACCGGCTCAGTAATTCGCTCTCGGGCGGTGAAAGCCAGCGCATCAACCTGGCCACTTCGCTGGGAAGCAGTCTGGTGGGCAGTCTCTACATCCTCGACGAACCCAGTATCGGGCTTCACAGCCGGGATACGGACCGCTTGATCCACGTACTCCGCCAACTCCAACAGTTGGGCAATACGGTAGTGGTGGTGGAACATGACGAAGAGATCATACGTGCAGCGGACTACATCATCGACATCGGCCCGAATGCCGGCCGGCTGGGCGGACAGGTAGTCTATCAGGGGGATATGAAAGATTTACAGAAAGGCAGCAACAGTTACACTGTGAAATACCTGCTGGGCGAGGAAAACATTCCCGTACCGGAACACCGCCGCCCGTGGAACAACTATATCGAGATAAAAGGTGCCCGCGAAAACAACCTGAAAGGAGTAGACGTACGCTTCCCGCTCAATGTGATGACCGTCGTAACAGGAGTCAGCGGATCGGGAAAGAGCACACTGGTACGTGACATCTTCTACCGGGCGCTGAAGCGTGAACTGGATGAATGCACTGAACGCCCGGGTGAGTTTGCATCCATCGGAGGCGACCTGCGCAACCTGCGCAACGTGGAGTTTGTCGATCAGAACCCCATCGGTAAGTCCTCCCGTTCGAACCCGGTAACCTACATCAAAGCATACGACGAAATCCGTAAGCTCTGGGCAGATCAGCCACTGGCCAAGCAGATGGGCTATACGGCAGGCTATTTCAGCTTTAACAACGAGGGCGGACGCTGCGAAGAGTGCAAAGGCGACGGAACCATCACAGTGGAGATGCAGTTCATGGCCGACCTGGTGCTGGAGTGTGAATCATGCCACGGCAAACGCTTCAAAGCCGATACGCTGGAAGTGAAGTTCCAGGATAAAAACATTTATGACGTACTGGAGATGACGGTCAACCAAGCCATCGAGTTCTTCACGGAACACGGGCAAAAGAAGATCGTAAAGAAGCTGATCCCCCTGCAGGATGTCGGTTTGGGATATATCAAGCTGGGACAATCATCGTCCACCCTCTCGGGAGGAGAGAACCAACGCGTGAAACTGGCTTATTACCTGAGTCAGGAGAAAGCGGACCCGACTTTGTTCATCTTCGACGAACCGACCACCGGACTGCACTTCCACGATATACGCAAGCTACTCGACGCATTCGATGCGCTGATCCGTCGCGGACACTCCATCGTGATCATCGAGCACAACATGGATGTCATAAAATGTGCCGATTACGTGATAGACCTCGGACCGGAGGGCGGAGACAAAGGCGGTAATATTGTGGCAGTCGGGACACCGGAAGAGGTGGCTGCCTGTGCGGCAAGTTATACGGGACAATTTCTGCAGGAGAAACTGAACCACTTGTAAAACAAGTAAGGGTTCTCTAATCAATTTTATCGGGAACTCACCACAAAGGGGCTGTCAAAAGTCTTTTCACCACAGAATACACAGATTATCAATATGGATAATCAATGACTTAAAATTCACCCTGTGTTACTCTGTGCCCTCTGTGATGAGTTCCTTTTAAAGGAAAAATCAGAAGTAGAAGCCGAAGCCGACTTTCAGTCCGAACTTCGACCAATCGCTGTCTTTAAAACTCAAATCATAGTAAACAGCCGGCTCTATGGTCACTGTCCGTGTCAGGAAAAAAGCATAACCGGCCTCTGCACCAAGCGCAAAGTCGGTGGTGTCTCCCACCTTCCAGTTATAGCGGTTCATCTTCAATCCGGCACCTAAATAAATGCCACACTTATCAAAGTAATATCTTCCTCCGACACCCAGCGTGTATTTATCCTCAGGTTTGCTCCAGTTGGCACCGGCTGTAACCATCAACGCCACATTGTCCACCAGAAAGGCTCCGCCTTGCGCCTGCAATCCGAACTGTGTTTTCTCCGACTTGCTGTAAGAGAGTCCCAGCCCCGTCACCGAAGGATTCACAATCCACTTTCCTTTCTCAAACTGTGCCTGTGCCGTCACTGAAACAACAAGCAGACATACCATCCACATTAATTTCTTCATAACATTTCTATTTTTTCAGGTTGTTCATATGTTCTTCCTCCCGGCGGCGTTGCTGCATCTGTTCCTTTTTCCTCAGCACCAGCCAAAGAACGAGAACAATGACATACGAAGCAGCCAGGGTGAGATACTTCTCTGTATCGCTTACTTCATTATTGCGAGGCAGCAGATAAGCTGCTGTCACAGACACGTAGATCAGTAGGGCGACAGTAACCCAGGTTGATTTCTTTACTTTCTTCATACGAGTGTTAATTATGTAATAACTTCTTTAACTCCTGATTCGAGTTAAATCTATTTTTCCAAACAGCAAACCAAACGGCCGCCCCCAGCGTGCAAATACCTCCTATCGCATACGAAACGACGTGTGACAATCCCAATCCTTCGGGAGCAATGCAAATATAAGTGGAGCAGACAGCTGTCATGAACAGGGCCGGAACCAGCGTCAATCCATACATCTTACGGGCACACGCCAGATAGACCGTAATGGCCCAGAGGGTAAATACCGACAAGGTCTGGTTGGCCCAGGCAAAGTAGCGCCAGATCATGTCGAATCCGTCCTTATCACGCAAACTATAAAGCAGCAGCCCGATGGCGGCAATAAACATCGGGACACAAATATACAAACGGCGGCGAATGCTTTTTTGTTCCAGTTTCAGGAAATCGGCAACAATCAGACGTGCCGAACGAAACGCGGTGTCGCCCGACGTAATAGGGGCAGCAATCACTCCCAGAATGGCAAGCACGCCACCCACTGCGCCGAGCCACCCTTTCGTGATGGCATCCACAATGACAGAAGCGTTGTTTTCCTCCATACCATGCTCACGATAAAAATAAGTGGCGGCAGCGGCCCAGATCAAGGCGACGATTCCCTCGGTAATCATGGCACCGTAGAATACGGGACGGCCATGACGCTCGGAAGTCATGCAACGGGCCATCAACGGGCTTTGTGTGGCATGAAATCCGGAGATGGCTCCACAGGCGATACTGACAAACATGATTGGAAAGATAGGCAATGCGGCTGCATCCGGATGGGTGTTCTGCAATCCGTCCCACAACTCGGGGAGCGCCGGATGATGGACATAGAGCATCACAAGGATGCCCACTGCCATAAACAGCAAAGCTACGGCAAACAGGGGATATATCTTTCCGATGATTTTATCGACCGGCAGCAATGTGGCGAGAATATAATAGATGAATACGACAATGATCCAGAAGGTGGTATCGAGGCTGTCGGGAGTGAGCTTTGCCAGCAGTCCGGCCGGACCTGCCACAAAGACGGCACCTACCAGAATCATCAGGATGACGGTGAAACCGCGCATCACCTGCTTGGTGGTCAGCCCCAAGTAGCGGCCGACAATTTCGGGTAAGCTCTCACCCCCGTTGCGAAGTGAAAGCATGCCGGCAAAGTAGTCGTGCGTGGCACCGGCAAAGATGCTTCCCAGCACAATCCACAGGTAAGAAGCCGTACCGAACTTTGCGCCCATAATAGCTCCGAAGATGGGGCCGAGACCGGCTATATTCAGAAATTGAATCATAAAAATCTTCCAGGTGGGGAGAGGGATATAATCCACTCCGTCGGCATGTGTCAGTGCCGGGGTCTTTCGGTCGTCGGGGCCAAAGACACGCTCCACCAATCGTCCGTAAATGAAGTAGCCTGCAACCAATGCCAGCAGGCAAATTGTAAATGTAATCATGGCGTGTTGAATTGCTAATCAGCGCAAATGTAACATAATCTGTGGAAACTACACAACTTTACAAAGGGTTTTGCTAACTTTGCGGAAGTTGTGTCGGAACTCTTTCACCACGGAGTAGCACAGAGTATCACAGAGTTTTCACTAATAATCAACAACTTAAAATCGTCTCTGTGTTACTCTGTGTCCTCTGTGGTGAGTTTTGACAGCCCCAGTTTAGAATTCTGTGGTGAACATCAAAACCATTATATTTATGAATACCATCTATAAAAGCCATAACGACTCTTTCTCAGTGAAAAAGAGAGCCGGAAGAGGAACATCCCTCCTCTTTCTTTTTCTCCTCTCCTTACTTCCGCTCCATGCGCAGGCCTCCCCGAAACACGAGATACGGGCTGCCTGGATCACTGCCGTCTACGGACTGGACTGGCCACGCACCAAAGCAACCACTCCCGCAGGCATCCGGCGGCAGAAGGAGGAGCTGATCGACATCCTCGACCGCCTGAAAGAAGCCAACTTCAATACAGTCCTTTTCCAGACACGTACCCGTGGAGATGTACTCTACCGTTCGGACATTGAACCTTTTAACTCCATACTGACCGGCAAGGTCGGCGGCGATCCCGGATACGACCCTTTGACCTTCGCCATCGAGGAGTGCCACAAACGGGGTATGGAGTGTCATGCCTGGATGGTGACCATCCCACTTGGAGGCAAGAGACACGTAGCCTCACTCGGCAAACAATCGGTAACCAAACGCCAGCGGGACATCTGCGTGCCTTATAAAAACGAATATTTCCTCAACCCCGGACATCCCGCCACCAAAGAGTATCTGATGAAGTTGGTACGTGAAGTGGTCAGCCGCTACGACGTGGACGGAGTTCACTTCGACTACCTCCGCTATCCCGAAAACGCGCCCCGCTTCCCGGACAGTTACGACTTCCGCCGCTATGGTAAAGGACGTTCGCTGGCACAATGGCGCCGTGACAACCTGACGGACATTGTGCGTTACATCTATAACGGAGTGAAAGCCATGAAGCCCTGGGTGAAGGTGAGCACCTGTCCGGTAGGGAAATACCGCGACACGTCACGATACTCCTCCAAAGGCTGGAATGCTTTTTTCACCGTCTACCAGAATCCTCAGGGATGGCTGGGCGAGGGCATTCAAGACCAGATCTACCCGATGATGTATTTCCGCGGCAACGGCTTCTACCCCTTTGCGCTCGACTGGCAGGAGCAAAGCAACGGACGCCACATCGTGCCCGGACTGGGAATCTACTTCCTTCATCCCGACGAGGGTAACTGGACCTCCGAAGAAGTGGAACGCCAGATACATTTCATCCGCGCCAACCACTTGGCAGGCGAAGCGCATTATCGGGTAAAGTACCTGATGGACAATACCCAGGAAGTATACGACATCCTCCGGGAGCAGTTCTATCAATATCCGGCACTGCAACCGCCCATGCCGTGGATCGACAACGCGGCTCCTACCGCACCGTCGGAACTAAATGTAGTTTCCACCGGCGACGGATATACCCGGCTCAGCTGGAAAGCTGCCACGGATAATGAAAGACAGAATGCACCGATGTACATAATTTACGCTTCGGACACCTATCCGGTGGACATTACGAACCCGGAAAACATTCTTGTACAAAACCTGCGGGACACGCACTACACCTATGCTCCCATCCGTCCGTGGATGGCCCGGAAGTATTTTGCCGTCACGGCAGTGGACCGCTGCGGGAATGAAAGTGAAGCGATACAAGGAGAAAAATGACATTTCTTTTAATGATACAATTTAATACACTATCTTTGCAAAACAAACAACGAATCAAACAAACAAACAAACAAACAAACCATCAAAACATTGAATTAAAAGTATGCGGTTCATCCTATTATTTATAAGTTGCTATATCACCATATTTTTACTCACAGCATGCTCTTTCGAAGAAGAACGACGGATATTGGTAATCCACTCTTATGAAAACGATTATCAAGGATACGCAGAATACAATAAACTGATAAAAAAGGAGTTCTCAAAAGCCCGTATACCGGTGAAACTCTCTTTCTTTTATCTAAATTGTGAACGCTATAACGAACCACAAGAAATAAAACGAATCAACCTTTTCATGGATTCTATTGCCAAATGGAAACCCGAAATCATTCTTGTGAATGATGATCAAGCCACTTATTCGTTACTGAAAAGCCACAATCCCATATTAAAAGAAATACCCATCGTGTTTTCCGGAGTCAACTATCCCAATTGGGAACTGATAAAGCAGTATGATAATGTGACCGGATTTGAAGACAAGATAGATTTTAGCAAAAACCTGAAAATGATAAAAAGGCTAACCGGTATAACTAATATTTACACGATATTGGATTATACTTTTTTAGACCGGAAAATCAGAAACCACATCAACTGTCAATTAGAGTCAACTGATATCATATCCAACTTAGACTGGCATCTGGACAAACAGGCATCATGGAAAGAAACTCACAAAGGTAACATAGTATTTACCGCCCTATCTGCACGCAAAATATCCGAGGAACAAACTGAAGACCCAACAAACGGTGCAGACTTTTTATGGGCTATCGGTAAATACAGCAAAATGCCTTATCTACAAACCAAATTAGACTATACGACGCTCACGATGGCATCTTTTTCTACCCAGATGCGCTTTACAGCCATCAATGAGCTTTTTGACTGCGGATATAATTTTCTGGGCGGATACATGACTCCGAGCCACATTCAGGCACAAGAATCTGTCCATACAGCAGTGCAGATCCTTAGAGGGAAAAACATCACTGACATGTCTATCCAAGAAAGCTCCAAAGGGTATTTTATCGACTGGAATGTCATGCAAAAAGAGGGTATGACCATTGCAGACATCCCCAATGAATATACCATCATCAATATTCCCTTTAAAGCCCTGCATCCCGTCCTTTGGTGGTCCGGTTTATTGGGTAGTATCTTTTTTATTCTCGGCCTACTGTCAGGCATCACCTACTTGTATTGGCGTGAAACCCAAAAGAAGCGTTCCATCCTTTATGAGTTGGAAGATGAAAAAGAATCATTGGCACTGGCAGTGGAGGGAAGCGACACTTATGCGTGGCGGTTAAAAAACAACATGATGGTATTTGAAAATGCATTCTGGAAAAACTTAGACATGACTCCCCGCCCATTGACGATTCAGGAGTTCCTCTCTTTTGTGGATGCCGAATATCTGTCCGCAGCACAATTTCTTTTGGCAAAGAACGCCATCAGCAGCAAACACTTTATAAAGCTGAAATGTGATTTCAACGGAAAGGGGTATCAATGGTGGGAACTTCGATGCAGTACCATGGAAAGTGCTTTGGGAGGGCAAAAGACCACGGGACTTTTATTGAACATAGAAGATTATAAAAAACGGGAACAAGAACTGATAGAAGCACGTAAGATGGCGGAGAAAGCAGAGCTCAAAGAGTCTTTCCTGGCCAACATGAGCCATGAAATACGTACACCATTAAACGCTATCGTCGGATTTTCCACTCTGCTTGCTTCTCCTGATGATACAGACATCTCGCAAGAAGAAAAAGATCTGTATGTGGAAACCATCCACCGCAACAACGAACTGCTGCTGAAACTTGTCAATGATATATTGGAAATATCCCGGATTGAATCCGGCTACATGTCATTCAAATACGACGATTATCCGCTGGCTACTCTTATCAACGATACTTACCAGACCCATAAGGTTCTAATTTCTCAAAACATCAATTTCATACTGGAAGAAAGTGGCGAAGACATTATCGTACATCTTGACAAAGACCGATTGATTCAAGTTATCACCAACCTCTTAAACAACGCTGTAAAATTCACTCAGGAAGGCTATATAAAACTGGGTTGGAAGTACCTTTCGCAGAATGAAGAAGTTGAAATTTATGTCGAAGATAGCGGAATAGGCATTCCGCAGTCCGAACAGAAAATGATATTCAACCGCTTCTACAAACAGAACGAATTCGCACAAGGAACAGGACTGGGACTCTCCATCTGCAAAGTTATAGTAGAAAAACTTCAGGGAAGACTGTCATTACAGTCGACAGCAGGTGTGGGAAGCCGCTTCTCCATTTTCTTTTCCTGCAAAAAGCAATCCTTATAAACTCCGTCTCAGTCCTCCACAAGGATATATGCCCGGTAACGGCTCGTCTTCAGGACGGGAACCAATGGCAGATACCCCTTCACCACCCTGCCGTTTTCCGTATGCAGCGGGTGCCCGGCCTTCATCGCATTGTGTTCCTTCAATGCCTGCCCGTCAGACGGATGATAAGAGATACGAAACGTTCCGCCAGCCCCAGGCCATACATAACGGTCGTATATCATCCGGGACACAAGTCCCATATTCATCCGCAGATTGATCTCCACACAAGGATGGACGCGAAACTCCGGAAGGAGAGCGAATCGGCAAATCATCATATCTACTCCCAGATAACCGGCATACTCCGTCCCTAAAGAGACAGACAATCGTCTTTGCAGCTCTTCCCGAAGCCGACGTAAAGCCGCCACAGGCACATAAGCCAACAATCTTCGTTCAATCTCCACATCGGACAGCAACCGGTTTCCTTCGTAAGCTCCACCAGCGTTGGTACGGAACAAAGAGTATCCGGCAAAAGTAATCCGCCCCTTTCCGTCCGAATAAAACTCCATGGCAAAATCTTCTACCTTATTATATATAGGTTCACCGACAACTCCTCCCTGCTGCTCTATAACCCGGGCACACCAACGCTCTATTAGAGGAGTGAACGCTCCCTTGCACCAGTTCAGCCCTTTACCGCTTCCGGACAAGGGGGCTTTGAGCAGACAGCGTTCCAGACTCTCTACAAATGCCCGGCAATCGGACAAAGCGGTTAGGTAACAAGACTCTCCACAAAACGCTTCATCCACTTGCAGACCGGGCAACAACTTCACGGCTTGCGAACGATGGGACAGATTGCACAACCGCCCTATATCCTCCACCGAAGGTACCGCACCATCGGGTACTCCCAATGAAAGCAGACGTTTCCGGAGTGCCGGATTCCATCCCCAGGGAACCACCGAACGTACTTCCGAAAAATCTTCGGCTTGGGTTCTCAAAGATGCGGGAAGCGGAAATAAGCCGAGCATCTCTTCCAGAAAAGACTGATTATAGGCAGATGGAGCAAGCACACCGCACGGCCTGTCCGCAAACCATACGGGGAGCAACGCCAACTCTTCCGCCATCCGGCAGGCGGAGGCAGGCGGCATATAATTGACTTCGCCACTGGCAAGAGCCAGATCCTGATCGGGATTAAACAAGTAAAGCAGATTCGACATTAGCATCAATTAATTAAACAGAATTCATCCGGATGCAGAGACATGTGCGAGTGACGGCAACGAACAGTTACGTGTTTTTCACCCTAAGATACATCCATGCCCGGGGATAGAAACTATCATTTAATTCCTTAAACGTATCGTCCCCTGTCCTTTTGTTGCCATTTCCGGTTTTTCACTTACAAGCCCTTTGCTCTCCAAGAAGCAACTGGCATTAAAACTGGGAAATTTCCTGCAAATATATGCACAAAAACGCATATAAAACCGAGAAACAAGTCATTTTCTGCGGGGCAAACCGTCACTTTCCGCCGGGCAAAGACTTCACTTCCCCCGGGAAAAGACTTCACTTCTCCGGAGCAAAGCCTTCACATCTCCCGGAGTGACGATTGACAGCCCATCAACAAAGGCTCTTTTCGCCTTCTCCATCTCTATTTGCTCCCTCCGGAGCAAGCATTTCAAACTAACAAAAGAAACCCTTTTTCAAAGAAATACCGGCATAAACTACCGAAAACAAAAAACAATGTTTATATTTGCAAGCAAACACTGAAGTAGACAAGCAAAAGCATAATTGCCCGATTGAACTGGCTGCGTTTTTTCAGAAGCAGCTTGCCGTTGACCCGAAATAACGCCTCTACCACCTATCAGGAATACCGTTTTGACAAAATGAAGCAAAAGATAAACTTGCTAAACGAAACTACAATTTTGCTATCTCTACTTTGCAATTTCTAAAAAAAGGCTTATATTTGCCCCCCGAAAAACCCAAGAAAAGAGATGGAAACATTCTACCGCACACATGCCTACCTTGTTGAGCACACCAATGCCCCGGTCCGCCGCGACTTAATGGACGAAATAAACTGGAGTGACCGACTGATTGGTATCAAAGGAACACGTGGCGTGGGAAAAACCACTTTCCTGCTTCAATACGCCAAAGAGAAATTCGGAACCGACCGTTCATGCCTCTTTATCAACATGAACAATTTCTATTTCTCCGGACACAGTATCGTTGACTTCGCCAATGAATTCCAGAAACGGGGCGGAAAGGTATTGCTGATCGACCAAGTATTCAAGCATCCCGACTGGAGCCGCGAATTGCGTATGTGCTACGACCGTTTCCCCAATCTGAAAATTGTATTCACCGGTTCATCCGTCATGCGCCTCAAAGAAGAGAATCTGGAGTTGCGCGACATTGTGAAGAGCTACAACCTCCGGGGCTTTTCGTTCCGCGAATTTCTGAACCTGCAAACAGGCATGAAATTCCGTCATTATACACTCGAAGAGATATTGAGCAGCCACGAACAGATAGCCAAGGGAGTACTTTCAAAGGTCCGCCCCTTGGATTATTTTCAAGACTACCTCCACCACGGTTTCTACCCCTTCTTCCTTGAGAAACGCAATTTCTCGGAGAATCTGCTCAAAACCATGAACATGATGGTAGAAGTAGATATCCTGCTTATTAAACAAATCGAGCTAAAATATCTCTCAAAGATAAAAAAATTATTATATTTGTTGGCTGTAGACGGGCCGAAGGCCCCAAACGTAAGCCAATTGGCAAGCGACATACAAACATCACGCGCCACGGTGATGAATTACATCAAATATCTGGCCGACGCACGACTGATCAACCTGGTCTATCCCAAAGGGGAAGAATTCCCCAAGAAACCATCGAAGATTATGCTGCACAACCCCAATCTGATGTATTCCATCTACCCTGTAAAGGTGGAAGAACAAGATGTGCTGGACACTTTCTTTGTAAACACGATGTGGAAAGACCATAAAGTGCACAAAGGTGACAAAAACACCTCGTTCATGGTAGACGAAGTGATGCCTTTCAAGATATGCTGCGAAGGGGCGAAGATCAAGAACAACCCCGGAGTGACGTATGCTTTGCATAAGGCCGAAATTGGCCGTGGCAACCAGATACCTCTCTGGATGTTCGGTTTTTTATATTAACATCTAATCTCAATCATTATGGATTACGAAAAGCTTGAACAACTGAAACGCCTCCACGACAGCGGAGCGTTGAACGATGAAGAATTTGAAAAAGAAAAGAAAAAGATATTGGATGAAGAAGATGCGGGTAAAACCACAACCGTACTCCCCATGGGACTGACGGAAAATACTTATCTGGCACTGATGAACTTCGCCATGTTCATACCGTATGTAGGCTGGATTGCCCCCATTGTACTTTGGATCATGGGCAAAGAAAGTTCCGCACCCGTCAACCGCCAAGGTAAATACATCCTGAACTGGTACATCAGCTGGTTTCTGTACGGCATCGTGCTGACAGTACTCTTCATCATATTCATGTTCAGCGGCATAGTATCCATAAGCGATATGAATTATGAAAACGACCAGAGTTCTCCATTGGCGGTCCTCTTGGGCATATTCGGCGGAGGAGCCGGAATTCTGCTTCTCCTGATACTCGGAGTAGGCTGTTTCCTGTGTCTGCTGTTCCCTATCATCGGAGGCATCAAAGGGCTGAACGGAAAAACATGGAAGTATCCGCTTTCCATACCGTTTTTGAAAGTCTCAGCTTCTGGCAACTAAAACAAGGACAGATTATGGATTACAAGAAATTGGAAGAATTAAACCGGTTGCGCCAATCAGGCGCATTGACCGACGAGGAGTTTGAACAGGAAAAACAAAAGATACTGAATGGTGAATCCCGTAAAGATACATTTGGCATTTCGGACAGCAGCTATCTGGGGTTGATAAACCTTCTGCTCCTGATACCGACATGGGGATGGATTGTTTCTATCGTCGCATGGATCATCGGCAGAGATAAATCGGAAGCCATCGCCATACAAGGAAGATACATCATCAACTGGCTGATCAGTTGGGCCATTTACATGATAATAGTAGGAATTACCCTTGCGGGAAACCTTTTTGGAGCCCTTATCGGCTCGTTGAGTTCCCCTTTAGGACTGTTAAGCGGTTCTTTCTTTACGCTAAGGGCATTACCTATTATCCTTTTATCAGCTGTTTTTTTTGTGTTCCCCATCATCGGAGGCATCAAAGGACTGAACGGAAAAACATGGAAGTATCCGCTTTCCATACCGTTTTTGAAAAGCTCAGTTTCTGACAACTAAAACCATACCGGATATGGACAACAAGAAATTAGAAGAATTAAACCAGATACGCCAATCGGATACACTGACCGTAGGGATCGACCGCGAAAAGCTGAAGTTTTCTGACGGAGAAAAAGCCCCGTCCAGGCTATCCCTTCCTCTTGGGGTAGAAGAGCATTGGTGTCTGGTACTGATGAATTTCCTGATACTGGTTCCTTTGATTGGATGGCTCGCTCCAGTTCTTTTTTGGATGAATGCCAAAAGCATATCAGCCAAAATTAACAGACAGGGAAAATACATACTGAACTGGTACATCAGTGGCATTCTGTATTTCATAGTGTTCAATATCTGTATGCGATTCAACATGAATGCTAATATGAACTTCATCAGAGAATATACCATGACAGCGGAAGGATATGATGTCAATCTCTATCCTATGTATTTTGAGAAGTTCTTTGAAAGTCCCTCAATTGCTATCGGGGGAATTTTGATTATAATTGGTTGTATAATGTTCGCACTGTCCATTTTGTTCCCCATCATCGGGGGAATCAAAGGATGGAATAAACATACATGGAAGTATCCGCTTTCCATACCGTTTTTGAAATAAACAAATAAATTACTTACTTAAATATTATTTTTAGTTATGACTAAACAGAAGAAATTCATCACATGTGATGGTAATCAGGCTGCTGCACATATCTCGTATATGTTTTCAGAAGTAGCTGCCATTTACCCCATCACTCCTTCTTCTACGATGGCTGAATACGTAGACGAATGGGCTGCCGCAGGACGTAAGAACATCTTCGGCGAAACAGTATTGGTACAGGAAATGCAATCTGAAGGTGGTGCGGCAGGTGCTGTTCACGGTTCTCTTCAGGCCGGTGCACTGACTACTACTTACACTGCTTCTCAGGGTCTTCTTTTGATGATCCCGAACATGTATAAGATTGCCGGTGAGTTCCTGCCTTGCGTATTCCACGTATCGGCCCGTACACTGGCTTCTCACGCACTGTGTATCTTCGGTGACCATCAGGACGTAATGTCTGCACGCCAGACAGGTTTCGCCATGTTGGCTGAAGGCTCTGTACAGGAAGTGATGGACTTGGCCGGTGTTGCACACCTTGCCACAATCAAAGCCCGCGTTCCTTTCATGAACTTCTTCGACGGTTTCCGTACTTCACACGAAATCCAGAAGATCGAAATGCTGGAAAACGAGGACCTCGCTCCGCTGGTTGACCAGGAAGCTCTTGCTGAATTCCGTGCCCGTGCGCTGAACCCGATGAATCCGGTTGCCCGTGGTATGGCCGAAAACCCTGACCACTTCTTCCAGCACCGCGAATCATGCAACAACTACTATGACGCTGTTCCTGCCATCGTTGAGGAATACATGAACGAGATTTCCAAGATCACAGGACGCAAATACGGTTTGTTCGACTACTACGGAGCCGAAGATGCAGAACGCGTAATCATCGCCATGGGTTCTGTAACCGAAGCTGCCCGCGAAGCTATCGACTACCTGACCAGCCAGGGCGAGAAAGTAGGTTTGGTTGCAGTTCACCTGTACCGTCCGTTCTCTGCCAAACATTTCATGGCTGCCGTACCTAAGACTGCCAAAACAATCGCAGTACTCGATCGTACAAAAGAACCGGGTGCTAACGGCGAACCTCTGTATCTGGATGTTAAAGACTGCTTCTATGGCACAGAAAATGCTCCGGTTATCGTAGGTGGTCGTTACGGTCTGGGTTCTAAAGACACTACTCCTGCCCAGATCATCGCCGTATTCAAGAATCTGGCTATGCCGATGCCGAAAAATCACTTTACTATCGGTATCGTAGACGACGTAACTTTCACATCTCTTCCTCAGGAAGCAGAAATCGCTTTGGGCGGCGACAGCATGTTCGAAGCTAAATTCTACGGTTTGGGTGCTGACGGTACGGTAGGTGCCAACAAAAACTCAGTGAAGATTATCGGTGACAACACTGATAAACACTGTCAGGCCTACTTCTCTTATGACTCTAAGAAGTCAGGAGGTTTCACTTGCTCTCACCTGCGCTTCGGTGACGACCCTATCCGTTCTACTTATCTGGTAAACACTCCGAACTTTGTGGCTTGCCACGTGCAGGCTTACCTGCATATGTATGACGTAACCCGTGGTTTACGTAAGAACGGTTCGTTCTTGCTGAACACCATCTGGGAAGGCGAAGAACTGGCAAAGAACCTGCCTAACAAAGTGAAGAAATACTTTGCACAGAACAACATCTCTGTATATTATATCAACGCAACCCAGATTGCACAGGAAATCGGTTTGGGCAACCGCACCAACACCATCCTCCAGTCTGCTTTCTTCCGTATCACAGGCGTGATCCCCGTAGACCAGGCTGTAGAACAGATGAAGAAATTCATCGTGAAATCTTACGGTAAGAAGGGTGAAGACGTTGTGAACAAGAACTACGCAGCTGTTGACCGCGGTGGCGAATACAAGACTTTGGCTGTTGACCCGGCTTGGGCTAACCTGCCGGATGATGCTAAAGTTGAAAACAACGACCCGGCATTCATCAACGAAGTGGTTCGTCCGATCAACGCTCAGGACGGAGACCTGCTGCCTGTATCTGCATTCAAGGGTATCGAAGACGGAACCTGGTATCAGGGTACTTCGAAATACGAAAAACGCGGTGTAGCTGCTTTCGTACCGGAATGGAACGCAGAAAACTGTATCCAGTGTAACAAGTGTGCTTACGTTTGTCCTCACGCTTCTATCCGTCCGTTTGTACTCGACGCAGAAGAGCAGAAAGGTGCAAGCTTCGAACAACTGAAAGCTGTAGGCAAAGCATTCGACGGCATGACATTCCGTATCCAGGTTGACGTTCTCGACTGTCTGGGTTGCGGTAACTGTGCCGACATCTGTCCAGGCAACCCGAAGAAGGGTGGCAAGGCTCTGACTATGAAACACCTTGAAAGCCAGTTGGCTCAGGCTGATAACTGGACTTACTGTGCAGACAACGTGAAGAGCAAACAACACTTGGTAGACATCAAGGCTAACGTGAAGAACTCTCAGTTCGCTACTCCATTGTTCGAATTCTCGGGAGCTTGCTCAGGTTGCGGTGAAACTCCGTATGTGAAACTGATTTCTCAGTTGTACGGTGATCGCGAAATGGTTGCCAACGCTACCGGATGTTCTTCTATCTACTCAGGTTCAGTACCTTCAACTCCATATACAACAAACGCAAAAGGACACGGTCCGGCTTGGGCTAACTCACTGTTCGAAGACTTCTGCGAATTTGGTTTGGGGATGGAACTGGCTAACGAAAAGATGCGTGCACGTATCGTGAAGTTATTCAACGAAATCCTGGCAGCCGACAATGCTCCGGCTGAAGCTAAGGAAGTATTGAAAGCATGGATTGAAAACATGTACGATGCAGACAAGACCAAAGAACTGGCTCCGCAGATCGAAGCAATCATCGAACAAGGTATTGCGGCAGGTTGCCCGATCAGCAAAGAGCTGAAAGGTCTGACTCAATACTTGGTTAAACGCAGCCAGTGGATCATCGGTGGTGACGGTGCTTCTTACGATATCGGTTACGGTGGTCTCGACCACGTTATCGCTTCGGGTAAGGACGTTAACATTCTGGTTCTGGATACAGAGGTTTACTCTAACACAGGTGGTCAGTCTTCTAAAGCCACTCCGGTGGGCGCCATCGCTAAATTTGCCGCTTCCGGTAAACGCGTACGTAAGAAAGACCTCGGTCTGATGGCTACTACATACGGTTATGTATATGTTGCACAGATCGCTATGGGTGCTGACCAGGCTCAGACTCTGAAAGCTATCCGCGAAGCTGAAGCATATCCCGGACCGTCACTCATCATCGCTTACGCTCCGTGTATCAACCACGGTCTGAAAGCCGGTATGGGTAAGAGCCAGGAAGAAGAAGACAAGGCTGTTAAGTGCGGTTACTGGCACTTGTGGCGTTACAACCCGGCTCTGGAGGCTGAAGGCAAGAATCCGTTCACGCTGGATAGCAAAGAACCGAACTGGGATGACTTCAAAGGCTTCCTGAAAGGCGAAGTTCGTTACGCATCGGTTATGAAACAGTATCCTGCAGAAGCAGAAGAACTGTTCCAGGCTGCCGAGGACAACGCTAAGTGGCGTTACAACAACTACAAGCGTCTGGCCAACCAGGCTTGGGGTGTTGCTGAATGATCTTTGATCGGATAATATAACTCTCAAAGGGGGAAGGGACTAAAATAGGTTCTTTTCCCCTTTTTTGCCAAATAGAAATGAATAGGTTTCACCACAGATTACACAGATTAACACAGAACTCTTAATTCGATATATTGACGAGATAAATTATCAATCTGTGTTAATCCGTGTAATCTGTGGTGACCCCCAAACGGAATAATTATGAACATAACCATACGACCAACCCGACTTGAAGAACTCGACCAAGTGATGCCATTCTACGAACGTGCCCGCCGCTTTATGGCTGCCAATGGCAATGCCAACCAGTGGATCAACGGATACCCCGCTTCCGACGACATCCGGCAGGACATCGAAAACGGGGACAGTTATGTATTTGTAAATGAAAACGGGGAGTTGGAAGGTTGCTTTGCTTTCATCCGGGGAGAAGATCCCAACTACAGGGTAATCAAAGACGGCGCTTGGCTCAACGATGCCCCTTACGGGGTAATCCATCGCATCGCATCCGGCGGACGGGTAAAGGGATTGATGGACTTATGCCTGGAATGGTGTTCGTCCCACTGTCCGAACCTGCGTGTAGACACTCACCGTGACAATAAAGTTCTCCAAAACATTCTCTTAAAGAACGGTTTCACCTATTGTGGCATCATTTATGTGAAGAACGGTACGGAACGGCTTGCCTACCAACGCACCTCCGTTACCCGATAGACAGAACTCAGAAGTTGGATTCCCGGACACACATATACCGCTTATGATTCAGGAATCCAGCTTTCTATCAGTTCCCGGTGTTCGTCACGCCATTTTCGGACAAGGTCTTCTTCGTCCATCCGTGCATCTTTCAATGCTTTCATCAACGAACTGATCTCTTCTGTAGTGAATTTAATATTGCTGAAAAACTTTGCCGCAAAAGGATCTTTCTCCGTAAATCCTTTCCATCCGACGACATAGATAGATTCCACATTCCCATAAGTACCTTTCGGATCATGCAGGAACTTCAGGGGGTAGCGGTCGAACATCCAATGCGGTGTCCATCCGGTGATGACGATCCACGATTCTTTATCCATGGCTTTCTGCAAGGAAGCCAACATGGTAGAGCTACTGGAAGTAAGCAACTTATATCCATCGAGCCCATAGTCCGCAATAGCCTTATCCGTAGTTTTCATAATGCCCGCTCCGGCATCGATCCCGACAATCTCGGAAGAGAATTGCCCTTTATGGGAAGCGAGTTCTCCGATTGAGTCGATACTGACGTACTGAGGCACTACCAGCCCGACCCTTGCACTGTCATATACCTCACCGATAAACTCGATCTGATCGCCATACTGATCCATGTAGTCTTTCATCGTCACAGGCAGCCAGGCATCCATAAACACATCCGCTTTCCGACGCGAAACCGACGCAAAGATGGGGGCCACATCCGCATTGAGCAGTTCTACCTCATACCCCTGCTCTTCCAGCACCACTTTGGCCAGATGACTCATGGCAATGCCCTCCAGCCAGTTGGCATAGGCGATGCTTATCTTCTTTTTCCCGGTATCCGGGTTACAGGCCGTACACATCACGGCCAGTAACAACAATAAACTTCCTATTATCCTATATTTCCGCATATCGATTCTTTCTCCTTTCTATTTTTTGTTCTTACGACGAACCATCCCTTGGGTAATCCGGTCCAAAATAATTGCCAGTATCACAACCGCTATACCTCCTTCAAAGCCCAAACCGATTTTCATCTGGGTAATACCCTTCAGAACGATTTCACCCAAGCCGCCTGCCGCAATCATAGCTGCAATGACAACCATAGAAAGAGACATCATAATCGTCTGGTTCACTCCGGTCAGGATGGTGGGCAAGGCCAGAGGCAACTGCACTTTATAAAGCAGCTGCCACCGGGTGGCCCCGAACGAACGCGAAGCCTCTACCACGTTCTTCGGTACCTGGCGAATGCCAAGTCCCGTCAGCCGAATCACCGGAGGCATTGCAAAGATGATGGTGGCAAACACTCCCGGCACCACCCCCAGCCCGAAAAATAGGACGGCAGGTATCAGGTAGACAAAGGCAGGCATGGTCTGCATCAGGTCCAGTATGGGGTGTATCACTTTCTCCGCACGGTTACTGTTTGCCGTCCACACCCCGATGGGCACCCCCACGATAAGGGCGAGACAGGTAGATGACAGTACCAGTGCCAATGTCTGCATGGTGGCCTCCCAAAAGCCCATACCGTAGATAAGCAGCAACCCTAAAAGGGTGAAAACCGCCACCCCGCGCCCGGCTTTCATCCATGCCAGCAACACCATTGCAGCAATGGTCAGATAAAAGGGGATACCAAACAAGATATGCTGAAACCCATTGATAAAACTGCCGATGCCCAGATTCAGCGCATCGAAAAAAGCGGAGAAGTGTATCATCATCCAGTTGATGAGTTCTTCAATATATTGTCCTATGTTGATCATAATTCTATTGCATTTTGAATGATTTCATTGATTTCCTGTTTGTTCTTTCCGGTCACTTCGAAAATGAGCGATGACAAGGGGACGACTCCCTGAAATTCACGGCCTTCGTTCACCACCCAGATAGGAGAATTGGTTTTGGTCATCAGCGGCAGGATGTCTTCCAATATCGTATCTCCCAGCACCGAATGCACTTCTTCGCGAACGACCGACTCGATTGACTTCACCTGCTCTTTACGCAACCGGAGCAAATCCTTCAAACGCACCTCTCCCACCAACACATTGTTTGCATCTACCACAGGTAACACGGTCAGATTATGTTCGAACATTTTACGGATCAGAACTTCCGGCCCTTCTTTCTTCAACCGGGCCACGAGGGGTTTATCAACCATCACCGAAGCGGCGGTAATGATCTTGCTACGATCCACACTCTCCACGAAGCGTTCCACATAAGCATTCGCCGGCTCTGTCAGAATCTCCTCCGAAGTACCTACCTGCACCACTTCCCCATCCTTCATGATGGCAATCCGGTCACCCAGCTTGATGGCTTCATTCAAATCGTGAGTAATAAACACAATGGTCTTTTTCATTTTAGACTGTAAAGTCAGCAATTCATCCTGCATTTGTATACGGATCAAAGGATCGAGGGCAGAAAAAGCTTCATCCATCAGCAGCACTTCAGGATCGTTGGCCAGAGCACGGGCCAGCCCGACGCGTTGCTGCATCCCGCCGGACAGTTCGCTGACCATCTGATTCTCGTAACCTTTCAAACCCACCAACTGCATACTTTCCATCGCCCTGTGCTCACGTTCCTGTTTTTTCACTCCTTGCAGCTCCAGCCCGAAAGCTATGTTATGCAACACCGAACGATGGGGCAACAGTCCGAAATGCTGGAACACCATAGCCAGTTCTTTTCTCCGGATACGGAGCAGCTCTTTATCGGTAACATTCGAAATATCTCTTCCATTGATGATTACCTCACCGGAAGTAGGTTTTATCAATCGGTTGATACAACGCAGCAAAGTGGATTTCCCACTCCCCGAAAGTCCCATAATCACGAATATCTCTCCCTCCCGGACAGAGAGGTTTGCGTCTTTTACGGCAACCGTGCATCCGGTTTCCTTTAAGATCTCACTCTTACTCTTTCCTTCTTTCAACATACGCAAAGCATGCTGCTTGTCGTTGCCAAAAATGAGATACAAGTCTTTAATCGTTATTTTACTCATACATAATAGGGTTTAGATTATTAAAAAACGGACCGGGCGGCCTACACACACGAAAACAAACACTTCTTTATAGTAAAAAAGTTGATACCGGAAAACAACGGTTGTGTTGTTCCCCCGGTCAAATATGATTTCTTAACCCGGTTATTACAGACAGGATTCCTGTCAACAGATAGTTACTATATCCCGAAAGTCAAATTCACATCCATACACAGGTATTACCCAAAGATGTGTGTACGGACAATTAAATAAACAAGCCGAGCGTTCAAATAGTTCATCACATTATTTTCGATGAACACGCCGCATGTACATAAACTGCCACAAGAAAGCCGGCATCACCCCACTCAAATACTGTCGCTCTTCCACCTGTGAAGTTTAAGGTCGACACAACCGTTTTTTCGGAATGAAACACCTTCATCGGACAACAGTTGCCGTTGTTCATCCCATCCGGGCACCAATCGTCCTATGGCATTGACTACCCGATGACAAGGAAGGCTTAAACCGGCAGGTACCTGCTTCAATGCACGCCCCACCATACGTGAATATTGCGGCATCCCGAGCAAAGCGGCAATATCACCATAAGTAACAACTCTACCGGCAGGAATTTCACGCACGACACTGTATACTTCATTGCAGAAAGTTTCGGACAAATTAGATTTATTTTCTTTATAATCTTTCATAGGTGTATCGCTTTTATGCAGCAGGTTCTTTTATAATCCGCTTCTTTTTAAAAACTCCGTCGGGCTTTCACCGAACTGTTCTTTGTAGCATTTCGTAAAGTAGGAAGGTGACGTAAAACCCACTTCATATCCAACCTCTGCTATCGTCATGTCCGAAGAGGCCAGCAGCGAAGCCGCTTTCTTAAGCCGTGCCATGCGAAGCAGTTCGTTCGGCGCAAAATTGGTGAGCGACTTGATCTTCCGGTAGAGCTGAACACGGCTCAGCCCCATCTCCTTGCCCAAATCTTCCACATTCAGTTCCGAATCACCCATCTTTGCTTCAATCAGGGACTTGAACCGTTCGACAAAATCTTTATCCATATCGCAGATATCCTCTTTGGCCAATGTCTGCCGGTCGCCAAAGAACTGCTTCATGCGCCGTCGCGACTCAATCAGATTGCGGATACGAGTCAGCAGCAACTGCGAACTAAAAGGCTTGGAAATATAAGAATCGGCTCCACCGGCATATCCCTGAATACGCTGCTCGTCAAGCGAACAAGCTGTCAGCAGGATCACGGGAATGTGGCAGGTCTGCAATTCCCCCTTCAACCGCCGACAACATTCGATACCATCAATCCCCGGCATCATCACATCGGAGATGATGACATCGGGAACATACTTCATCGCTTTACGGATTCCTTCGGTCCCGTCCGCAGCTTCGATGACGGAGTACTCCGAATTGAGCAATGTGTGCACATAAGCACGGATGTCAGCATTGTCGTCGATCACAAGTACAGAAGGTTTGGAGGGATCATTGAAGTTCTCCGCTTCATCCTCCCGGAGCAGGTTATCCACCCGGTCCGGAGCAGATGCCTCCACCGGAGCAGATGCCACGCCGGTCTCCGCTTCGCATGTCCGCACCGGCAAATCGACGGTAAAGACAGTTCCCTGCCGTTCGTCACTCTCCACCTCGATGATTCCGCCATGTATCTCGACAAACGCTTTTACCAGTGCCAGCCCGATACCGGAACCGGTATGATGCCTGTCGATCTTATAGAAACGGTCGAAGATGCTGCGGATATGTTCTGCCGAAATCAGACTCCCGGTATTGGCGACTGTAAAACGGAAGAAAGGAGTGCCCTCTTTCTGCAAAGCCGAAAGCCGGACAGTGACTTTACCATTCTCGGGGGTAAACTTGAACGCATTGCCCAACAGATTGAAGTAGATACGCTCCATCTTCTCAGCATCCGCCAGAGTGTGGTAATCGGCACCGGGCATGCTGTCGAACGAAAAATGGATATGCTTCCGCCGGGCGGCTGCCTGAAACGAATCGTTCCACTCTCCGAAGCACTGCAACAGGTTGAGCGGGACCGGGGTAAACTCCATCTTTCCCGTCTCGTATTTGCGAAAATCGAGTATCTGATTGACCAGACGCAACAGGATCTGTACGTTGCGCTGCACCAGCAACAACATCCTGCGCCGGTCACCCTCCAATGACGGGTCGGCCAACAACTGCTCCACCGGATCGGCAACCAGAGTGAGAGGGGTGCGGAAGTCATGTGAAATGTTGGTAAAGAAAACCAGTTTGGCATGTGTGGCTTCCTCCAGTTGATGGGAAAGTTCTATCAGTTGGTCTCTCTGCTCTTCCAGTTGCTCCTTCTGGCGGGAAAGTTCCCGGTACAGGCGATTCTTGGAACGGAGAGATTTATACACGACAATCAACAATCCGACGATCAACAACAGGATGACAAAGCCCCCATACAGCACCACCTGCTGCGTGGCCACCCGCGAAAGATACGTCCCTACCCGGCTGTTGAGCGTCTCGATTTTTCCATCCAACTCGCTGATATGGGCTGTCTGCAATTCCATCACGTGCGCATTTACCGCGTCAACTACTGCTGTCTTCAGTTTTGTCTCCCGTTTAAAAGGTTTCTTTTGCAGAATATCCATCGCCAGCTGAACCACCTTGTCTCCTTCGGTGGGATAAATGAAGGTAGCATCCAGCACGCTGTCCAGTACCAGTTCCACTCCGTTACCCTTGCCGGGCAGAGCATCGATACCTACAAACAGCATCTCCTCCTCACGTCCCAGACGTCTGGCAGCCTGATAAGCACCGGCAGCCATACGGTCGTTCATCCCATACACGGCATCAATCTCCGGAAAACACTGCAAGAGGGAATCCATCTTTATTTCGGCAGGCTGCCTCAACCAACCCGCATCTTCCCGGGCAAGCAAGGTGATGCCCGGATACTGGCTGATGGCACTCATAAAGCCTTGGTGACGTTCGATGGCAGGAGTGGAACCGACAAGTCCGCTCAGTTCGACTACTTTTCCGCGCCCCTTCAGGCGATGGGCTATGTAATTGCCGACGGCTTTGCCTAACTCGTAATTGTCGGCTCCGATGTATGCGGTATATTTATCGGAAAGTATCCTGCGATCCACCATAATCACCGGAATACCTCTATCGAAAGCTTCCTCCACAACAGGAGTGAGAGCCATTCCCTCGTTGGCAGCCACAATAAGCAAGTCTACCTTCTGCCGGATGAAGTGACGTATATCTTCTATCTGTCGCCGGCTGTCGTCATTCGCCGTACGCGTCTCTACCTCTACGCCTCCGTAAAATAAGGCTTCGCGCTGTATCTCGTCATTCATCTTATGCCGCCAGGTATCATCACTGCATTGCGACACGCCGATGACGTACCGGGAAGCATCATGGCTACACGAGACAAGCAGTCCCGACAAAACCAGCCCAAGTAAGAAAAGTACACGTTTCATGGTTGGTTATTACATAAAAGGTTCCGGAGGCAAATATAACAATTTCCCTCCGAAATCTTCCATCCGGCCGGTTTAAAACCAAGACGGATGTGTGTCAAAACTCACCACAGAGGACACAGAGTAACACAGAGATGATTTTAAATCGTTGGTTATTAAAAAGACTCTGTGATACTCCGTGATACTCTGTGGTGAAAAGAGTTATGACACATCCCCACGACTCTATCAACCAATCAATAACCCTATATAAACCAACACATTAATCATCTAAACGATTTCTCAGAGCATCCGGTAGTACGGGCATCGCACCGCTCTGTGTACACACGTAAGCCGACACTTCCACTGCCAGTTTGTGTGCCTCGGGTATACTCTTTCCTTTCAGAACAGATGAGCAGAAAGCTGCCGTGAACGAGTCACCTGCCCCCACGGTATCGGCAACCGGCACTTTCGGGGTTTCCTGGAAAGAGACCGCACCGGGGGTAAATACATAACTACCGTTCGTACCGCATGTCAGGATCAGCATCTTCAGGTTGTACTTGGCCAACAGAATCCAGCATTTATCCTGAAGGTCGATGCCCGGATAGCCGAACATACGGCTGATGGTAACCAGCTCCTCATCGTTAATCTTCAGCACGTTACACTTCAGGAAAGATTCGCGCAACACTTCCCTGGTATAGAAACTCTGGCGGAGATTGATATCGAATATTTTCAACTGTCCATCCATGTCGGGCATGGTGTCGAGGAAGCGGTTGATGGTGGCGCGGCTCACCTCGTTGCGCTGTGCCAGCGAACCGAAACATACGGCCCGCGTGTTCAGTGCCAAACGCTTCAAATCGTCCGTGAAGGGGATATTGTCCCATGCTACGCCTTCCTTAATATCATAACACGGCACTCCTTCACCGTCAAGAGTCACCTGCACGGTTCCTGTCGGATAATTGACCCGCCCAAGCTGGTGCTTCAACTGTTTTTCCCGGAATACTTCCAGAATTTCATCTCCCAGCTCGTCGTTTCCCACCGCACTGACCACACGGCTGTCAAAGCCAAACTGCGACACATGATAAGCAAAATTAGCCGGGGCTCCCCCGATTTTCTTTCCTTCGGGCAGCACATCCCAAAGTGCTTCGCCCATTCCTACGATTATATTGTTCATGGCATGAATTGGGAAGCCTCACCTCAGGAAGGTGTGTCGGAACTCGTATTCACCATAGATTACACAGATAAATATCCATTAGCTATCAACAGATTAAGTTCTCTCTGTGGAACTCTGTGCTACTCTGTGGTGAATTATAACACACCCTCAAGGTTACCGCTTCATTATGGTTATTAAATAAATTACTTTCTGATTCTCAATGTATAGAACATCAGATAGAGTACCCCGACCGTCATCACGGCCACGGCTCCGCTCTGTCCCACTGCATCCGAAGCCACTCCCATTGCCAGCGGGAAGATGGTTCCTCCGAAAAGTCCCATAATCATCAGTCCGGAAACCTCGTTCTTCTTGCCCGGCATATAAAGTAATGCCTGCGAGAAGATGATAGGAAATACATTGGAATTTCCAAACCCGATCAGGGCGATACAAACGTAAATCATCGTCTGATCCTGGAAAATAAACAACCCTGCCATAGCCGCCAGCATACACAACACGCTGATGGCGAAGAAGGTTTTGGCTGCCATCTTCTGCAAAACAAATGCCCCCAGAAAACAACCTGCCGTACGGAAGATGAAGTAGAGACTGGTTGCAAACCCGGCATCTGCCAGAGTCATGCCCAGACGTTCCATCAAAATCTTCGGTGCTGTGGTATTGGTGCCGACATCGATCCCGACATGGCACATAATGCCCAGAAACGAGAGCAGGATGAAAGGTTTGCCCAGCAAAGCCAGACACTGCCCGAAAGTGGAGGGCTTACCCTCTTCAGGCTCCTCGGTGATCTGCGTGGCATTGAGCATCAGGATGGCAGCGACTGCCACCACCATGTAGATGGGGAACAGTACCCGCCAGCCTAAATCGAAGGTAGGGATAGCCTGCGTAGCTCCCCACATAGCGATGTAAGGGGCAAGGAAAGAGGCAATGGCCTTTACGAACTGCCCGAAAGTAAGGGTGCTTGCCAGGCGTTCACCGCTCACGATGTTGGAAAGCAGCGGATTGAGTGATGTCTGCATCAGTGCGTTGCCGATTCCGAGCAACGAGAAAGAGACCAACATCAGCAGATAGCTGTCGCCAAAGACAGGCAGCAGCAACGATGCAAAGGTGATCAGCAGACTAAGCAACACGGTCTTTTTACGCCCGATGCGGTTCATCAGCATTCCCGTAGGCACCGAGAAGATCAGAAACCAGAAGAACACGAGCGACGGAAAGATATTTGCCTGTGAATCCGTCAGTCCTAAATCTGCTTTCACATAGTTGGAGGCAATGCCCACCAAGTCTACGAATCCCATGGCGAAGAAGCAGAGCATCACCGGGATAAGTTTCATGTAAGAGTTGTTTTTGGTATTTTCCATGATATGTTAATTTAAAAAAAGCAGATTTAAGCTACAGCCTGTACACCTTGCACTGGCTGACCTTGAAAGCTCCCCCACGGCTGTAGAAACTCATCTGGTTATAGGGAGTTGTGGGGAATATCAGGTTTGTCATGGCAATCTTTCCACCGTTCAGAAAGATTTCCACCGAACATTTATCAACAAAGATATCCAGTTTATAGCTGTCGGCCTTCTTCACCGGAGCCCAGGTACCCAAGGCAAAATCGTCCACATAGTTGATGGAGTTCTGCTTCCGGCGGTCGTGTGCCTCGATGGCATGAGGGGCGCTGTCCTTTCCGAAATCTACAATGCCGCTCTTAGTGCGGTCCATCACCAGTTTCTTCTCCGGAAGGCTGATATAGATATCTACATTCTCCCCTTTCTCATTGAACAGTTTCAGTCCCATGATTTCCGCCGAACCGGCAGCCAATTCCAGCTCTATCTCGTAAGCTCCCCGGTTATCGGCCAGCAGTGAATCCACATGATAGGCGTCCGCCACCTCAAAGGCCGGAATCTCCCGCGACTCCTTACGCAGCGACTTCGTCTCTTCCACCGGAGCGGCAGCCATATAGATATCTCCATCCTGAGTATAAAGGCTCAGTTCGCGAGGCAACGCATTGGCACTACGGAACTGGCGGGTAGGCACAATATTGGCATACTGCCAGTTGCTCATCCAAGGCACGGCAATCGTACGGTCACCCGTATTCGAGAAGCAGACAGTCGCATAGTGATCTTTTCCCCAGTCGAGCCACTTCACAGTTTCCGGCTTATTGTCGCAAACAAATTTCTCGCCGTCAAAATCACCGATAAAGTACTGAGTGGCACTTCCACCGAAGTAGCATCCCGGATTCACGTTGACTATCAACGCCCATTTCTTATGATTCGGATCACCGTCCACCGGAAGTTCCACCATATCGGGACACTCGAACTGACTGGGCTGAACACCGTAGCCTTCGCCCCAACCGCTCATATACGTCCAGTCCTTCAAGTTCGGTGACGAATAGAAACGCATCTCTTTATCGGCCGATACCACCATCACCCACTTCTGATCCGGAGCATACCAGAACACTTTCGGATCGCGGAAGTCCTTCAATCCGTCAAACGGAGTCAGGATGGGGTTCTTTTCATATTTGGTAAACGTACGACCATTATCGGTGCTGTAAGCCATACACTGTATCTGTCCGTTCTTGTCACTGGCCGAGGTATAGAAAGAAACGATGGTACCTGCGCCGTAACCGGCTGTATTGGCATCGTCCACCACCGAACTTCCGGAGAAGATATGCCCCAACGTATCGCGGGCAAGCGCCGGTTCCAGATGTTCCCAGTGTACCAGATCCTTACTTACCGAATGCCCCCAGTGCATGTTGCCCCACATAGAGCCGTAAGGGTTATACTGATAGAACAGATGATATTCGCCATCCTTGTATACCAGCCCGTTGGCATCATTCATCCATCCGTAAAGCGGAGTATGATGATAGACAGGACGGTATTTGTCCGTATTGGCGGTATCAAACGTATCCGAGAGTTTGAGCTCTTTCCAGCACAAGGCATCTTTCGGTAAGTGGCGGATGCGCACAGCTACTTTTTTCTCTCCTTCAGGTAAGGCGTAAGGGACGAAATAGTCCACCTTCGCCCTCGACAGGCGCACGTCCATCTCTACCGGAACCGAATCTGACGCAATGCAAACCTGCGCTTCGGGAGTCTGTTCTTCGATGGGCAAAAGTAAATATCGGGTAGGATTTGTAATATGAATTACGGTAAGGCTGTCGCCTTCTTGTTCAAATGTCATTTCAGATTGTGAGCTCTGGCAAGACGAAATTCCGAGTAAAACAGCCAAAGTGCCGATCACTCTTCTACTTACATTCATAAAAGTTGTTTTCATGATAACAGGATGTTTTTTATTAGTAATGCAATAGCTGTGTTTACGATGGCAAAGATAGCGGAGTTATCTGCCACCGGCTATTATTTTTGTTTCAAATAGTATAACGATTGATACCAAACCGCGTCAGAAACGAATGCTGGCAGCAAATTCCACGGTAAACGGACGAATATAGCTGCCTGCCATCCAATGACCGTTATAGGATGCCGCGTCTTTTTTGTCCACCAGTTCGGCACCGGCAATACTTCCTTTGGCTCCGGTCTGATTGAGGAAATTAACGACTGTGGCACTCAATGCAAGATGTTTGTTCACCGTCCAGTTGACACCACCGAAAGTTTCCCAACGCCCGTTGAAGTAGTAAGCATTTTTAATGTTAGCGTACGTCTTGCTGAAATAGCGGAAGCTGGCCCAGACTCTGAGGTCGTTCGTAATGTTGTAGCTGGGATCGAGTTCGACAAGCACTTTCGGAATCTCCGTCACAATATTTCCCGTGGCATTGATTTCACCTATCGTACCGTCCTTGAAAGTCACACTCGTTTCATATTTCTTGTAAGTCGGGCTTTGGTAGGTAAACAGGAAATGGAAGTTGAAGCCTTTGAACGGTTTGATCACTGCATCCGTCGTCCAGCCGATGGTCTTGATGTCATAACTCAACGGAGCGGCAAGAATCTCGGTCCGGTCATTCGGATTAATCAGATTGAGCGTCGAGTTATTGTTTGTTTTCGAAATGTAGGAAAACAGAGAAGTCAGGCTAATCCAGTTCGTGTTATAATAGACCCCGGCACGTCCCAGGGGAACGGATATTTTATCGGTATTGGGCATTGTGGCAGGTGCAAAGTTCGACAAACCGGGACGTTGTGTATTGTAAGTAAAGTCGGCGGTGAAACCGAACTCCCGGGTCAGTTTATAGGTAGCGGCGGCAGTGAATGCCATGTTCATCCAGTCGTAATCGAAAGGGCGGGGTGTAATCCTGACTCCTTTATCGGATACGGCGCCCAGATAATAATCTGCGAAACGGCCTACGGCATTTCCTTCTGCGTCATACACAGCCGCATTCTCTCCTTCCAGATGCTGCCATTCCAGACGTGCACCATAATATACATTCCATTGGGGAGAAATATCCCAGTCGTGGGTGGCATAAACAGCTAACTTGTTTTCGTGCCCTTTGTAGTATTCCGAAGCATTTTTATTGAAATCGTAGTACACACCGTCCGTATTCCCCTCACGCACCAGACGCTCGGGATACTCTTCTACCGTATGGTCGTACATGGTTGTGTTCGAAGCATAATCCACTTTGTAGTGCCATTCGTTCACACCGAGCCTCCAGGTCATATTGCGATATTGGCGTGAAAGTTCGGAAGTGGCGAAGAACTCGTCAATCGTCCCCCGGTTAAAGCAAGACATGCGACTTTGCACATACCCTTCATACGGTTTCAACGTACCGTCCGTTCCTTTCAGAAAATAGCCGGCGGAGGCATCCTTCTGTTCCATGGCCATCGGGGTCTGATAGACATACGAACCCAAGGCATGATCATACTTCAGGTTAACCTTCCAGTTCAGACCGTTGTCCCAAGTATAGGTATTGAGCAAAGTCAACTGGTTTCCTTTATTCAGAGTGGCATCATAAAGATTGGTCTTTTTCAGCTCCCCCGTACGCATATCACGATAAACCATTTCTCCCGTGGCAGGCAGGTAAGAACTTGTTCCGAGGCTGAATCCCGGTATTTCTTTCACGCTGCCGTCTCCAACATAGATGAAAGGAGCGGAAGTCGTTTCATTACTCGGCCAACGGCTGTTGCTGTAGTGATAGATGGCCGACAGCTGTCCGCGCCCTTCGCTATAATTCTTGGTCAAGGCTGCTTTATAAATTTGAGTGCGGTCCTGATTGGAAGTAAAGCGCAGTTTGAAACTGCCCGGGTCAAAGTTCTGGTAGACACTTCCACTGTAAAACCAGCCTTTCCCCATACCACCGCTGATATTGGCATCGAACTGCTGCTTGCCAAAGTGGTTGGTGCTGTAATTGACGATTCCACGGAATTTCTCAGTTCCCAACTGAGTAAAAGAGTTTACGGCATAGCCGATATTTCCGGTAGTAATAGCGGTTTCGGAGATTTTTAGCAGCCCGACGTGTCCGAGACTGCTGTCTCCACGCCAGTGCGTATTTACATTATGCGGATTAGAGGTATAGACTACAGGAAGTCCGTTTTCGAGTACGTTTACGTCTCCACCAGGCAGGCCGATAGAGATTTCGCGGGGACCATTGGCGCTCGAAGCGTTCAGCATAACGTTGCGATTGCCTTCTTCTTTCGATCCGGAAGGTGTCCGGGAAGATTCTTTCTTTTCTTGTGCGGTTGTGAAGCCGGCCATCAGGAAGCAAGCCAGCAACCAAACAGCCCTTTTTTTGTTCTTCATCATGGTACTTAAATTTTTTAGTTGATTGAGATTGTTTTGATGCCGCAAAGGAACGCGGAATCCCGTTTCTCAACTAAAAGATTTGTTTCAAAGGCTGCTACTTTTGATTCACCGGCACATTACATATTAATTATCAATCGTTTACAAAAACAGAAAAAAGTCAGTTTACAGCAATAAATATGAGATGATACCATTCTTCCTTCAATTGATTTATAGAAAGAACAGATAAAAGAAGATATCAGATACGCAAAATCACTTTCCTTTTCCTTCCAGCAGATCTGCGATCTTCTGCTTCAGGTTCAGTTTCAACATTTCATCCTGTCGCAACTCGATCTCTAAAGTGATCTTTGCATTTCCCATTTTAAACGTCTCCTCTTCATCAACAGGGAGAGCAACTCCTTTTTTTATGGAATATAGAACAGCAAAATCATAATCCAGTGCCAATGACAAACTATACAGCGTATCTGTATCAATGCTCTTTCGTGTCAGCAGATAGTCCACACTCTGTGGCCTCACCCCCAATCTGCGGGCAAGTTCGGCTTTTGTCACCTGCCTTTCGGCCATGACCTGTTTTATCACTTCACCTATGTATACATTACTCTTCTTCATATTCTAAATACCATTCAGTCGTCCCAAATGCCAATCACGTAAAAATCCCCGACAGCCGTCACGGACACCGGGGAGGTATAAATAAATGGACTTATTTATAAAATCACCCACCCGACCGATAACCTATCGGCCGGATGGAGATAGAGGTCAAAACTTAAATCCGATCTTCAATGTCGGAGCTGCCAAAACACTGTAGTTATGGCTGTCTGCCGACAGATCGCCAAGACCGGCTTGCGGATTATACGTAGTCTTGTTGTACGTATAAGCAAACGGATCGATTTGCGCACCGACGTAGAGGGCAGGAAGAACATAGTAATCGACACCGATAGTCAAGGCGCCACGAAGATTCCAGCTCTCGGCAACCGATTTGCCCATAGAGGTCTCTTCATCATACTTCATTTCATTTTCGCCGTAAGCAAAACCTACGCGAACGCCTGTATACCACATCAGGTTAGGAACACGCTTGATGTTGAAATAACGATCAACACCTGCCGACACATTATAGGCGAACGACTGAGCACTGGCTACGGCACGGTAATTAGGGATTTCTCCCATCAAATCGTCTGCCGATCCACTTCCATTCGATTCTGAACCATCTATCGTGCCGGGAACAGCCGGATAACCGGGGTTATTCGTGAAGCTGACACCGCCACCCAAATTTAGTTTCCACTGATCTTTGAAGAACCAGCCCCCTTCGAAACCAACCATCAGCTTTTTGTCTGCCCAGTTGGTTGAGAGCGCTCTGACTTCATAGTCAGTCAGCAGCCCCGAAGGGGCTGTGACATTTGTGTAACTATTGTATCCAACAGTAGCTGCTACCGTAAAGTCACCCTTTTTAGGAGTATTGTCTTTACTACAGTTCTGCGCATTAGCTGCAAGACACATCATGGGTAGAACGGCCAACACTAAAAGTCTTTTTATTTTCATACGATACTTTTTTTGATTTGTTGTTTATTTGCCGTTACTATTGGCGATTATTCTGCAGAGTCACCTACTAAAGCTTTGATCTGAGCTAAATAATCATTGTAAATAGGTTCATTTACAGCCAAACTATTTTCAAGGTCAGCAATTTCTTTCTCCTTATTTGCGATAGCCTGTTCCTTCGATACAATTGAAGCAGCATTAGCTATATTTTCATCAGCAGCAGCAATAGCCTGTTTCTGAGCTAAAATCAACTGATCGTAATCAGCCAAGCCATCAGCTATACTTTGCAATGTATAGGCCAAAGAATTTTGAACAGAATAATTATGAGAAGCTTTGTTGTATGCAATTTGAGTCTCCAACTGTGCTTTAACGGCATTATCCATAGCAGTTATTAAAGTAGCGTATGCTGTAGCATTGTCACCCGAAACACCAGCCAATATATCATTCCAAGACTTCAAGTTTTCTTCGCTATTCGTTACACCTGTAGTAGCACTCTCAACCGCAGTTTCCAGAGGTTTTACGTAATCCCTTAAATTACCCTCCGCTATACGCAGTTCATTTAAAGCAGTATTTTTATCTACTTCGGTTTTAGCGTCATCAAACTTCTTCTGCGCATCAGTTACAGCCTTTGTCAGATTTTTATAAGCATCTGCAGCTTTTGCGTCTGTCAAAGCCTTATTAGCATCTGCAAGAGCAGCTTTATTTACACTTAAATTTCTTGTTTGATCAGTGATTTCTTTATTGATAGCATCTATATTAGCAGTATATTTGTAATAACCGCGAGAATATGCACTTCCAGTAGTAGCATCATCGTTTGTATAATTCACATTTTCTCCTTCAATAAAGTCTTGTACATAATAATTCGAAGTTAATCTATATATTGTCTGCATATAAAGAGATCCGTTCAAATTCGTATTTGCTTCATTAAAAGCCTGTATTGCATTTTTATTAGCAGTATATTTTTCATTCGAAATCTGATTAAGAGCAGTCAATTTAGCATTAGCTTCCTGAGCCGCTTTCTCAGCATCAGCCTTATCTTTAGTACTATACTTCTCATATTCTGCAATTAATGCCTGAGCAACAGCCTTATTTTTCTCCTCTTTAGCTATTGTTTCCTGATTGCTCAACTCCACTGTCACTAATTCAGCTTTCAATCTTGCCAAACCATTTTTTGCATCAATTAAATCCGTTCTATCTTGATTGATAGTTACCAGCAGCCCATTAGCTTTTCCTAACAAAGTTGTAATTCTTGTCTTATTGGCCTGATCTACGCCATCCAAAGCAGCAATAAGGGCAGCTTTAGCAGTTTCCAAAGAAGCTTTGGCATAATTCAATTGTGCTTCAGCATTAATTTTAGCAGTTTCAAGTTCCGCTTCCAAAGCAGCCTGAGCTTTCTCCAATAAGATTTTTTGTTGATCTGCTTGAGCCTGCTCCAATTCAGCTTGTGCTTTTTTATAAGCGGCTTCAGCCTCTTTTATTGCAACTTCAGCCGCAGTAATAGCTTTCTTAGCATCTGCATCCGCATTATTAATGTTCGCTAAAGACTCTAATTGTTTAGCTTTCGCCATACGGACAGCTTCTACCGATGCCGATTCGTCGTTGTCTACGCAAGCTCCCAGTGACAACGCACCCAGAAGCACTGCAACCATCATGAGTTTCTTTTTCATAATCTCAATTTTTAGTGTTAATAATATAATTAATTCAATATTAGTGTAATACCTTTATTTTTCTCTATTCTATCAAAATTGGCTATATTTGCCAATGGTTAACATACTTTTCAAAGAACCCTTTAATAATTGGGTATATTTAATTGTTCGAAGCAAATGTAGATATTATAATTATACTAAGCAAGAGTTAAGAGAAAAAAAATTAGAGTTTTTTGTATAAGTCTGAGTTTTAATGGAATCCAAGTAAAAAGAAAAAGCCTAAACAGCTTCTTCATACCCATATAATCATAAAACAAGGAAATATCCACGTAATATAGAACTGTGAAAAAAGCCCTCAACATAAAAGAAAATAAGGATATAATTATTTCACATATAATAATGTATACCATTATACACATGTCAAACGAACATCTTACAAGCCGCTAATATATAAGATGTTGTCACAAAAAGAATCTGCAATTCCCGGAGATATGGCCTTAGATTCACTTCCGGAGATAATAAAACAGACACCAACCGAATTGGATAACTCAAGTTTAGAAAGCGGATTTACACCGCTTGAACCGGTATCTTCACCCTTATGCCTTTCTTCATTAACATTGTTAACACCTTTTTCAGGCTTGTCTTATTCTTATGCGCCAATAACAAGTCTTTTGCATTTAAAGAACTTGTTATTCACATCTAAAGAACAAGCTTTAACTCTGTGTTAAAACAAAGCTTTTGAGGATAGAAATCTTACTGTTTAAAGATGTTGATTTTCAGATGGTTTAGTCTAAAATTCGCTTCTTCACCTCACGGATGGACTCTTCGGGCGAAAGCCGGGATACTTACTTCTTTGTCAACTATAAACAACGAGTTTCAGCATTGTGAAACCAAGTATTTTTAAAAGATGCGCAAAGATAACGCAACCACACTAAAAATCAAATAGTTATAAAACAGATTTTTTAGCGAAGTCGGACAAGAAAACAAAGGAAAGCATATTTGGAAGGGAGTTACGTTACCAGTTTGTATCCTGTTAAAGCAAAAACGGTCAAAACGCAGGAAACACTTATCAGCTATTGCAACCGATACAACCACCAACTTGCAGCCAGAATCGGTGTAAACATAACATTGGAAAGTTATAAACGATACGGCGCATCATTCAACCACCTACGCCGTTTTCTACGAACAAAGTACAATCTGAGTGACATTTCGTTTCAAGCATTGGATTATTCTTTTGTCGAAGCCTTTGATTTCTACCTACGGGTACAATTGAAATTCAAGCCCAATACCATTGTAGGTATTTGGGGTAACTCAAAAGGCAGCGAGTTGCTCGCCACACCTTGCCCCTACAGGGAGCAATCGCCCTCCCCCAAGTCGGGCGATTGTAGAAATCAAGAATAGGATTACTAAATAAATATATAAGAAAACAATGTTACTAATCCGCATTTTCAATATATTTGCAGTAGATGGAAATTATGGAAAGAGGAATGGAAAGATCTTAAAATAGATGAGATAAAAAAAGAATGGTATAAATAATAATAAATGAAAATAATCCATACTGCAGATTGGCATTTAGGGCAGACGTTTTTTGAATATGACCGTAAAGGTGAACATACTCTATTTTTGACGTGGTTTCGAGAGCAAGTGAAAGTTCACGAGGTGAATGTGTTGTTTACTGCCGGAGATTTGTTTGATATCCCAAACCTATCGGCTGAATTACAACGGCAGTACTATACTTTTTTCAAAGAGGTGACGGCGAAGAATTTCGCTCTGCAAATCATCATTATTGCCGGAAATCATGACTCGGAAGCCCAGCTCGAAGTTCTCAATTCGCTTTTGGTATCGATGGATGTTACTGTGTGGGGAATTGTCAAGCGTACCGAAGAGGGTAATATTGATTTCGACCATTTGATTGTACCGCTCGGTAAAAGAGAGTATTGTTTGGTTGTACCCTATTTGCGACAAGAGGATTATCCCGAATCAGATGCCTATGCAGAAGGAGTGCAAGTGATGTATAGAGAACTTTTTGATACACTACCTATGCCGGACAAAAGTAAACTTTTCATTGTAATGTGGTATTTGCAGGCTATGTGTTCGAAGATTTTGGAAAAAAACCGTGCCGAACGCACGATTATCGGAAGGTTAGAGTGTTTTTCGCCTGAAGTATTCGACGAAGAGATTGCATACACGGCACTCGGAAACTTGCACTGTACCCAAAGGGTGTCGAGGCATGAGAATGTCCGATATGCAGGTGCTCCGTTACCGATGTTATTTGCCGAAAAAATAACAAAGAAAGTGTACTGAAAAAAATATAATAGATTAGTATTGAAAGAATTCATGATATGGCAAAAGAAATAATAATAAATGATAGCGAGTACGTTCAAATATTACAGCTGGCAGTCTCTGAAATTCAGACCGCTCGCACTATCATTGCCCGGCAAGTAAACACTTCCGTCAATTCTGTATATTGGAATATCGGAAAGTTGCTCTTTGATAGAAATTTAGAGAGTGGATATGGTAGTGGCGTAGTTAAACGATTATCAGTGGATTTGAAAGAACAGTTTCCGGATATGGGATTGTCTCCTCGTAATCTATGGGATATGAAGCGTTTTTATGAAAGATATAAAACTTGTGATTCAAAACTGCGACAAGCTGTCGCAGTTTTACCTTGGGGACATAATTTATTATTGATAAACAAGATAGATGACAATAATGCTGTGAAATTTTATGCAGAAGAGTGCTTGCAGAAAGGTTGGTCGAGAGATATGTTACTCAATGCAATAAAGATGAATACTTACGCAGCTCATCAGACACAAATCAAAACGAATAATTTTGATTCGGTCTTACCTGTAGCACAAGCAGACTATGCGAATGAGGTCTTTAAAAGTTCATACAACTTGGGGTTTCTTGGGATAACAGAACTGGTTAAAGAGCTGGAATTGGAGAAGCGGCTGGTTGCTAAAATCAGATCGTTTATACTGGAGTTAGGTAAGGGATTTTCTTTTATTGGAAACCAATACCGTCTGGAGTATAACAACAAGGAATATGCGGTGGATATGCTATTCTTTCACAGGGGTTTGCGGTCACTTGTTGCCATCGAATTGAAGATCGGTGCTTTTAAGGCAGAATATGTAGGCAAAATGAACCTATATCTTTCACTTCTTGATCGTTTAGAGAAAGCTGAAGGAGAGAACCCATCAATCGGTATAATCCTTTGTGCCGACAAGGATCATTTAGATGTAGAAATCGCTTTGCAAGATATAAACAAGCCTATCGGGGTAGCTGAATATCAACTACTGTTACCTAAAGACGAACTTCAGGCGTTGCTTATCCAAGAGATTAATTCTATGGAAGAAAATATAGGTTCAAAAGGGGAGTAGCAACATTTATTTTGCTACTCCAAAAACTTTTGTACCTTTGTATCTGAGCTAAAGAACTACTCGAAAAATGAAGAGTATCACCGAAGGTTACTCGTTACAAATCCGTTACCTATTCTGTTCTTTCTTATGCGGAAATTGCTTATAAACAATAGGATAAAACTAAAACATAATTATGTTACCAAATCGTAGCTCACCTCCAAAACTCAAAAAAATGAATATAATAGATTAATTTTCAACCGATTGCCTGCTTTTGCATATTCTCAAATAACTCAACAGTAATTAAATTTGCAACCAAAAAAAGTTGAGTTATGAGAAGTACATTTAAAGTGTTATCTTACACAAAGAATCAGTCAGTAAAAAACGGTAAGGCACCCGTTATGGGTCGTATGCAGGCTCCACTTTCGTAGATTGCCGCAAAGAGCCGTTTTTCAGGAAAGGACAAAAGCACGGCACTTAGAAATAAATGCCGTATATTTGTACACATAAGACAAGAATAGTATGGATGACAAATTGAAAAATCTGACAGAACACAGAACGGGGGATATATCACCCGCAAGCAGATTATCGGCAACCGTTATCTGTATTACCAGTTATTGGAATCGGTAAAATTCGGCGAGATTATCCGTCTGAAACCCGATGTGTACTGCATAGAGGATGTGATGGCGGATACAATGATTGACCTTGACAAGATAATTCCCGAAGGAGTGTTGTGCCTTTATTCCGCATGGGCGCACTATGGGCTTACCACACAAATACCGCAAGGTTTCTATGTAGCTATACCGAGAAAACGGAAAGTTACCTTGCCTGACTATCCACCCATCATCCTTAATTATTGGGACAATTCCACCTATGCTACCGGAATCAAGCGCGAGCAGATAGACGGAATTGAGGTATCCATCTACGATATGGAAAAATCAGTCTGCGATGCTCTCCGTTACCGCAACAAAATCGATATTGATGTCAGTTCGGAAATTTTAAGGAATTATCTGTCACGTAAAGAACATAATATCACCCAGTTGACAAGTTATGTCAAGTCCATGCGGATAGCCAGAATACTTAATAATTATCTGGAAATTCAACTATGACAAAAGAAAACAAAGACTACGATAAATCCGTAAAGGCGAAACTCCTGAATCTGTCGAAGGCGGAAGGGCTGCCTTACCAGCCATTGCTGATACGTTATGTGCAGGAACGCCTTTTATACCGGCTGGCACAGAGCAAGTACAAGCATCGTTTTTATCTGAAAGGCGGCGCATTACTCTATGCCCATGAACAGTTCAAGGCACGTCCGACACTGGATATTGATTTTCTGGGACACAGCATAGCCAATGATAAAAAGATTATAGAAGAAGTTTTCTCTGAAATATGCGGCATATCCTGCGAAACGGACGGAATCCGTTTCGATACGACCACTATCGAAACGGAAGAGATAAACGAGAACCGTGTATATAAAGGCATCATTAAATTGTTCGTTTCAACGAACGAATTGTCCGAAAGCATCTGGCACTCCTCATAGAATGTACGCATCTTTCGTAAACTTGCTGTGGAAAAGCCTCTTAACCCGGGTAATTCTTTACGAAGTTGTTCGCTGATTGCTTCAATGAATCCCTTGCCCCAATTCTTATTGCGGGTATTCACAGAAACAAATCGTCCAATGCCGTAGTAAAGTGCTAATTGTTCTTGGTTAATATAGCCAAGGCTCGTTGTTGGCTTTGCAAAATCGCACCTTTAATTGCTTGAACAGCATTGGTGAGTTCTGTACATTTCATTGTATTAATAATATTGCTCATTTTAATATCAAATTATTGTATATATCTTGAATAGTCAATATTTGACAACAAGTTTAGTAAAAAGATTATACAAAAAACCTTAGTTATCCATTATTTTTTCTCCTAACCCAATAAATAGACTACTACCTTTTTCTTTCCGTTGGCATAAACTATTCAAAACCTTTAGCCTTATCTTGCTTGCCTCGTATGTTTTAAGCCTAAACGTATTGATATACAAAATGATGCAGAACGATGAAACGTGACGCCACGAAGAAAAATCTGACTCTGTCATCGGGTAATGATTTGAAAACTGTCCGCCTTCATTCCCTTGCTTTATTGCCATTGTTCCTATTTCCGAGCTTCTCTGTTTAATGCGTTATAAATCAGTTCTTAAAGCATGTATTCACTTTTTTTGCTACGGGAGGGGCAGCCGGATGTAATTGTGCGATAGTGAACCGCATTTGTGCGTGTTCGCACAAATGCAAGAGAGCGTTCGGGAATATATTGTATTATATAATAGCTATTTAGCTATATGGCATGATTCTTGCAAGTATAAAGAAAAAACAGTAATAGAACATGATTAAGCATTACTTGAAAGTAGCATTACGCAATCTAATGAACTTTAAAGTTCATAGTCTTATTTCGGCTGTTTGTTTAGCGATAGGCATCACCTGCTTTTGTATGATGAATCATTTTATTGATGCCGTATCCGGTAAGATTGAACTGTCCGATGATAATGAATACAGCATCCGGTTGCTCGGAACATCTTCCCAGACAGCCGCCGATATCTATTTGTTTAAGGAGGATTTTGATTATCTGAAAGAGTTGCCGATAGCGGGCATAGATACCCTTGTGGCTTCTTCCTCTTATAGCAATGGAAAAGAAATTACGGCCATCGACAAAAAACAACGGGAACTGCCGTTTCTGGTGTCGTTCAAAGATGTATCATCTAATTATTTCACTTATAATTCGCTCCAATTGAAGTATGGCAATCAAGAGATAACAGCTCCCAACGAGGTGATCGTCTCCGAATCGTTTGCCCGGAAAGCATTTGGACAAGAAGATCCGATAGGTCAAGTCATCCGTCAGGAGACAGAGGCTAACGACTCGTCTGATCTTGTGGTGTATAAAATTGTCAATGTTGCTTTGACAGAAGAAAAAGATCATCGTGGAAAAACAATCGATTGTTATTTTCCCCTGTCCGCAAAGTCCCGTACTCCACTCAGTATCAGATCACGTCTCACCGGACAAACCACGACGGAAAGCCTAAATAAACAGTTAAAGAACCTGACCTGGAAGCATGGAGACCAGGATATCTATTTATATGCTTTCCTGGAGTCGGAACAGAATGACAGCGTCCAAAGAACGATAAGTATTCTGCTCGCCCGGTTTATAGCTTCTCTGATTTTATTGTCTGGTTTGATCAATTTTCTGAAGTTCATTATCCAGATGTTCTATAACCGGCAACGAGAACTGGTGCTTCGCAAATGTATCGGTTCGGACATCAAAGGATTGTTTGCCCTGCTTTTCGCCGAGATCTTCTGGATGCTATCTGTCGCTTTCTTTCTGTCATTGGCCGTGACGGAAATCACCCTCTCTTTGGCATATACATACATCCGTCCGGAAGACATGATCTCATTCTCCTTGGTAGATCTATATGGTTCACAATTAGTCTTATACCTCGTTTTGCTGTTGGTCTGCATGCTCGCCATTCTTTACCCTATCTATCGGTTACGCCGGTTGAGTGTCCTCCATTCGGTCGTGCAGAGACAGAAGCGGCACGTGTTCCGCAATTTCATGATTGCTTTACAATTGGCGATCTCCATCCTTTTCACAGGCGGTGTATTTGGCATAACGCTTTTGTTCGATGAGATGTTTGAAGGAATGTACCATCCTTTGAGCACGGAAGAAGAGAACCGGGTGATTTCAATATCGGTCAATACCATACGCATGCAGAAAAACATGGATGCCATTCTTTCGGATATCCAGTCCTTACCCGAGATAACCGATCGGACATCCGCTTTCAATACTTTCGATGCCGATGTTTATACCTACATGACCTACATGAAAAACGGAAAGCCGAGAGGAAGTGTGCTGATGAACGAAGCAGAGCCCCATTATTTTGAGTTCTTCAAGATCCCGTTCTCCGGAAAATTGGTGGATAAGGATGCTCAAGACTTTGTTTATATAAGCGAACAGTTTAAAGAACAATTGCAAAAGGATAGTATAGAAGGTAGTGTCACGTTGGATGGCAAAGAATACCAGATTGCCGGAACTTACCGCGCACTGAACAAGGAAAATGCTCAGAACAGGGCAGTCGGTTCTGTCTTTTTAGTTAATCCGCAAGCTTATACCTATTACTTCAAAACCCTCCATTCGGATATTACTCCGGTCGCCCTGGAAAAAATAACAGAGATCTGCCGGCGTTATGTACCTGAGACATTGCCTCTTGATATTCGTAATATGGGTGATTCCAAACAGTCCGTTATGGGAACTGTAGCACTCTTGCAGACAGCATCCCTGTTGTTGGCAATAGTCAGTATCCTCTTGTTGATATTAAGTATTTATTCCGGAATCTCCATGGATGTGGTAAACCGTCAAAAGGAAGTAGCCATCCGAAAAATAAACGGAGCTACCCCGAAAGTGATTGCCCTGTTATTCGGCAAAATCTATCTGATCATTTACCTCTCTGTCTTCGTAATTATCTATCCGTTAGTACGATTGGTATTGATAGGGATCGCGCAAAAAAGTAGTTTGAAAAGCATATATAGTTGGAATTGGGGAATCTTGTTGTTCTTCACGATGGCCCTTTTGATCTTCTTGGTTACGGCATACAAGATTTATAAAGTAATGCACCTGAATCCGGCAAGTGTTTTGAAAAAGGAATAAAACGACCTCTGTTGCGTCTGCCTGTTATGAGGGTGTGTCCAACTAAAGTGCCCCCAAAAGTTTTGTGTCTGACTTTTGGGGGCAATATTAAACTCTATGATAAACTTCATTAAAAAGTACTCTGCCCCGTTCACCCCAGATTCCTTTATTTCCATCCCGTATTCCGCATGCAATCACCATATTCACCCCGGCACCATGAGGCAATTTCAACAGTTTCTTCATTTGTTTACTGTCAAAGCCCTCCAAGGGACAAGTATCATATCCTTCGTTGGCCATTGCAATCATAAAGGTCTGAGCGGCAAGTGCACAAGATTTATGGACGACGACACGCATATCACCCTCGGAAACTTCACGCACAATAGGGCGGAAAAGGCCGATGGCTTTAGTCAATAAAACTCTCAAAAAACCCAGTATACCAAAGAAGCGGGCATAAAGAAACGGCATTAACTTTCCGTAATAGAGTTCTCTGTCCTTGATACGTTTTTCCTGACGCTCCCGGGGACTGTTTCGTCTGACGTTCCCTCTTTCAAAATCGAGTACAAACCTGGCCCTGCTCCGATATAAATCCTGACGTGTAACAAAAACGACAATCTCTGAAGCTGTTGAAGTCGCAGTCTGGTCAAGACAGGCTTTGGATATCTTTGCCAGCAACTCCGGTTGCGTGACCTGATAAAACTCCCACAATTGCATATTCGAACTGTTAGGAGCCAGCGTTGCCAGTTCCAGACAATGTTTCACTTTCTCAGGGTCCAACGGCTTCGCTTTATCAAACACCCGTACGGAACGACGATAATTTAAGACTTCTTCTAAATTCATGTCCTATTATAATAAAAATTACTTTTCTCAACCCAACTGTCGCATGACGACTTCCGCCATTTCTTTTGAACTGAACGGGTTTTGCCCCGTTATCAGATTATGGTCCACCACTACTTTTGAGGTCATCGGAATCAATGCTTTTTCGTAATCGGCTCCTCTTTTTTTCAACTCTGCTTCAAGATCAAAAGGTACCTCCTTCTTTCTCCCGGCAACACTTTCCTCAAACCAGGAAAATCCTGTGAGCCTTTTATCTTTTATAAGATACTCTCCGTTGGACAATCTGACATTCAAAAGCCCACTTACACCATGGCAGATCGCGGCTACTATTTTAGTATGCTCATAATGCTCCTTAATAATCGTCTGCAAAGTGGTATTATTAGGAAAATCATACATCGTACCATGTCCGCCCGCCAGATAGATACAATCAAACAGCTCTCCGGTAACCTCGTCCAAACTCTTCGCATGTCGCAACTCATTCCTAAATTCAGGATCATCCCAATACCCTTTCGTAAGTTTGTCTAAAACCATCGGCTTTAAACTTTCCGGATCAACAGGGACGTTGCCACCTTTGGGGCTTGCTATGATTATTTCATATCCCTTTTCTTCCGCACAATGATAGATGTGGGTCAACTCACTGAGCCACAACCCTGTTTCCAGATTTCCATCAGCATACATATCCGTTCCCGTTACAACAGCCAGCATTTTCAAAGTATCCATATATATTCTTTTTATAGTGACGTTATATAGGAACATGGCTGTAACTTACTTGTTACTTAACCAATCAGACTTTTAACTTTATTTTCAACCACTTGTGACCCGGCTTCTTAAAACATCCACATTCTTTGCCGGGAATATCAGCCAACTTCAAACTGCTGCTTCGCACATTCGTATCCTTCTTCATACAGATCGGTCAGTTTATGGATGTCACGTTCAATGCGATCGACAACAACCGGTTTCCGGGGCCGGATAACAGTTATATTTCCCTCTTCTTCCATACGCTCAACCATCTCCAATTGTTCGTTGTATACAGCACAACGCCTGCTCAACGCTTCACGTATCTTCGGATATTTACGATAAACAAAAGAGGGAACGCGGATGTCTTTATTTTCTTTCCGATAACCGCGGTTCCGGGTAAGGACAACCACATTGTTCCGATATCCATCGTCTATGGCACGTTGCAAAGGAATAGAGTCGACAATACCTCCGTCCAGCATGGGAATACCGTCTACATAAGCTATGGGGCAAACGAAAGGAAGGCTGCTGGAAGCACGGACAATGTCGATCACACGGTTTTTATCCTCTTTCTCCTCAAAATAATTAGCTTCTCCGGTCAGGCAATTGGTAGTCACCATCACATAACGCCCGGGAGAATTGAAGTATGCCTGATAATCGTATGGAAGTATATGCTCGGGAAACTCCGTAAAAAGGAGATCGAAGTCCAGAATATTCCGTTTCTTAAGCAGATGTTTCAGCCCGATATAATGATATTTTTCTAACAGGTCGATATTACTGTACTTGGCACGCCCACGCTGTCGGGACATATACGAAAGGCCGTTACAAGCCCCTGCAGACACCCCGATCGTATAAGGAAAACGAATATCATGGTCCATCAGATAGTCCAGTACCCCACAGGTAAACACTCCGCGCATACCTCCGCCTTCAAGCACCAGACCGGTTTGATTATCAATTGTCATCTTTCAGAATAATTAATCGTTAGAAATTAGTAGTACCTTAGTTTTTCTTAGGCCGCCGGATGACTAACAAGGAAGGAAAATCACGGAACACTTCTTCCTCTTCGGACAACTTCGTATAGGACAGGTGGCTCATCACAAGCAAGCCGTCCTTTGCTACCGAAGCCAGATCAACGGCGCTATTAAAGGATTGCGTTCGTATCCGGGAGGAATATTTGGCCAGTATCGGCTCTGTAGACTGCCGGAAAGCCTCATCATCCGTATCGAAGAGGAAAAGATGTACCTGTGCGCCCCCCTCCAGCATACTCTCAAGATAAGTAAGCAGAAAAGCATCGATCACCCCACCCAACACAAAAGAGACGGGGACGTTTCCGCTATAACCACGGTTGACAAAAACGGCTACCGGACATTTCACCTGTTCCATCACATCATCTATCTTATCACGAAACAGAGAGAGCCATAACACTCCACTGCCTCCGGCAGCATCCGGTCTGTACTTACTTCCTGCTCCCAGCAGAAACATGTCAGGACGCTCTTTTCGTGCCAACCGGATCATATCCTGCACCAATTTATCGGTCACCCGGTAACGGTTTTCAACACTAAGTCCCAACTCGGAAGCTTTTTCGTCCACCAGCGAGAAACTATCACGGGCATATTGCTCTGCATTCAATGGGTTTAAGTCCGTCCCCACCGTAAAATGGGCAGCGACCACATGGGCAGCTTTCATCTTTTTTCCAAATAATAAGAAAAAGACGGAAAGCAGGCTGCGTCCCGACTCCGGTCGTCCAAAACAAAAGACCAACTTCAACTTAGCCGATAAACGTTCTTCGCGACGGGCAAAAATCTGTTCAACAAAATGCAGCAACGGGGTGGTCATGAAGGTAGTCACCAGAGCCATAATGACCAGGATTACAAAAATAGAAGGTGGAAGCACTCCCATTTCGTATCCGATGTTTAATGCAACCAACTCCATCAATCCCCGTGTATTCATCAGCGTACCGATAGTAAAACTGTCTTTCCACGACTCTCCCACCAAACGGGCGGCAACGGCGCAACCACCCAGTTTTCCTGCCACAGCAACCGTAATCAACAACAGGCAGACTCCCCAAAGCGCCGGACTGTTAATCAATCCGATCTCCGTACGCAACCCGGTAAAGGCAAAGAAAAGCGGAAGGAAAAAGACAAGAGCAATGTCTTCCACTTTTTCCATCATCACTTTACGGAATCCCAGGCTGGGAGGCATCACGACTCCTGCCATGAAGGCTCCGAACAGGGCATGAATACCGATAATCTCGGTAAGCGTAGAGGAAATAATCAAAATCAGCAGAATCAGGGCCACAAATGTTTTATTAATCACCTCCTGATTGGCATACACCTCTCCTACTTTCTTGAGAAACGGCCGTACCACCATAAACATGATTATGATATAAAGGGCAGTCAGCCCGATGGCATAAAGAGCGCTGGCAAATGTTCCGGCCTTGGCAATGGCTATGACTACAGCCAGCAAACACCAGGCAGTGACATCATCATTGGCAGCCGAAGCTATGGCCAAAGTTCCCAAAGGAGTTTTCGTCATATTCCGTTCCTGAATGATGCGGGCCAATACCGGGAAAGCGGTAATACTCATAGAGATACCGATGAAAAGGGCAAACGGCAGGAAACTTGTCTGGGCAGCGGCATATTCTTCATAAATCCAGTAAGATGCGACGATGCCGAGGAAGAACGGAACCAATATACCTGCATGGCTGATGACCAATGTTTCGTTGATCTTGTTTTTAAGTACACTGAAATCGAGTTCCATTCCGATCACAAACATGAAAAGTACCAGACCGACCTGGCTCAATAATTCAAGATTCGTAAGGGACTCCGGAGGGAACAGGGCCTGGAATACATCCGGAAAGAAATAGCCCAACACGGAAGGTCCCAACACAATTCCCGCCACAATCTCACCAATCACCCCCGGCTGCCCGATATGTTTAAACAGAAAACCAAAAAGCCTCACCATCAACAAGACAGCGATTATCTGTATCAACAATATACTTAACGGATGATGCAGGTTGTCGGTGACAAACTGACAAAACATAGCGAAAGGAGTCTCCTCCGCAACAGCTGATAATGCTACCACATGGTGTGAAAAACGGTCACCTTCCTCGATAGCCATGTAAATAAGTGCCCCGAAAAGGAGCAACATGATTACATAAATAAGATAATTTTTTTTGGCTCTCTGCATACAAGCATATTTTTGTGTGAAGTGTGTCTATGCAAAGATAAAACAAACCAAAAGAAAAAATAGTTTTAGAGCGGGTTTAAATATTGATTCATATAAAAAGGCACTGAAAAGAATATATGGACACTCTGTTTACTTTCCTTATTTCCGCTTCAAAGTTCCTGTTTGTCATCAGTAAAACGAAGATACAGAGGAATAAGAAAGAATAAAAGAGAAAGATAACCAACAGGAAAACAAGATTATAACAACACACAAAATTGATTTAAAACCAAAGGCTTGTTGATTTAAGAGGTAAAACCCGTTAGTTAAAAACCCAGAGGACTTTGGTTTTAAACTAACGGGAACATAGTTTCGAATGTATCCTAAAACACCTGTTCACTAATCGCCGGTAATTCCCTGCCCCTTCAGGTCGGCAGCCGATATTGTAAAATCATTTCCCTGCCTGATCCGCTCCAATACCAAGTTGCCTACTTTCCGGGCATCTTCTTCCAAAGCAAACCCTTTCCGCCCCGGAAGGGAAGGTATGTATGGTTGGCAGATCACTACCCGGTCGCCACAAAGAATCTGATAACCATATCCGTTCCCATTTTCTGTTTCAATTACTTTGAGACGATACGGACAAGCTTCATGCCGATCATAGAAAAAGAGGACTGAAACAGCGCAGGCAACGCATATCATACAAAGTAGCTTCTTATTCCTCTTCATATTCATAAGGTTTCAGTTCCCAGGTATCGTCAAAGTAAGAACTCGAACCACTGCCACCCGTCGCAACAATACCCCGGGTCCCGGTAGAGAAGCAAACAGCATGAATACGGGTACTTCCTTCAAACGCCGTCAGGTCGTCACCTTCCCAAAGATCGGTTGCCGGATCATAAATCCAATAATTCGAATAATAACTTCCTCCGGCAGTGGAACCCAGAGTCAGATAAGCTTTTCCATCGATCACAAAACTGACTCCATAGGAACGGACAATAGATGTATAGTCATCATCGTAATCATCATCACTCGTATTGGCGATGTCTCTCAGTTGTGTCCAAGGTGTAGCAGCGGAAGGGTCGAAGCACCAGAAGTCCGATACATCGGAATTATTGTTCTGCCCTCCGCAGACATAAGCTTTCCCGTCGATGACAAATGCCGTACCTCCCTGACGCTTTTGTCCTCCGAAACCATTCACGATAGTCCATTGTGAACCGGCTGCGGCAGTAGGGTCGAAACGATAAAAGTCCTTCAGGTAATTATCGTTGTAACCGGTTCCCACATAACCATAATTATCAATGCCGAAGCCAAGGGCATAATAGCGGGCTCCTCCCTTGAAGTCGTCCATCTGCCTCCAACTATTCGTTTCCGGATTATACTCCCACGTATCGGACAGGTATTTCTGATCGGGATTGTATCCGGTAGTGACATACCCTTTGCTACCTACCGAGAAGCCGGTGGCAGCATTGCGGACCGTACCGGGCATATCGGCACGCTGAGTCCACCAGTCATTGTCGATATCATATTCCCAAGTATCAGCGAGCCGGGTCGTTTTTCCGTTATAGCCTCCGCAGATGTACCCTTTGTTGCCAATGGTGAAACCGGCAGCATCGGTCCGTGCTACCCCGTCAAAGTCCGAACGCCGGTACCATACTCCGGCCGTATAGGAAGCATCTTCCGTACAGGCACACAAACAAAAGAGTATGGCACAAAGCACCAATGCTCCGGACGCGGATTTACTCGCTACAGTTTTTTCTATTCCAGTCATTCTTTTATTCTGTTTTTTAATCGTTAATTACTGACCGCAAATGTAGACGACATCAGTAAGGGTGAAAAAAAGGATCGACTAACAGGCACATTCTCTCTACCAACCAAAATGCAGTCGATAAATCATTCCGGTTAGTCGATAGTTTTTTTACAGGGAAGAGAAATCGACTTCTTTTGCGGCAAAATTATCCGATTAATGAAACAGAAAACCCTATCATTTTTATTCATCACTCTTTTAATATCCCTCCTTGCCTCTTGCCGGGACGAACTGTCAACAGTAGGAGGCAAATGGGTGGAAAGTTCCCTGCGGACGGTGCAGACCGATACTTGCACGGTCCGCATCAGCACTATCCTGAGTGATTCTCTTGCCACATCGGGCGACACAATCTGCCAGATAGGAACCATTGACGATCCCGTCTGGGGCAAAATAAAAACCGCTTTCTATGCAGAATATGACGTACCGGGAGTTTCATTCAGCGAAGACGCCGATTATGGTTTCGATTCCATTACCATCCGGTTCTACTCTTCGGGCAACTATCTGGGAGATACTCTGAATCCGCAACGCATCTCACTGCACAGCCTCTCAGAAAATCTGTCGCTGGACGAAGGATACTTGTATAGTAAATCGACAGTGGCTTACCATGCCACTCCCTTAGCTTCGTTCACCTTCACTCCCACTCCGGGCGAAACCACCCGGGAACACGAAATCCGCCTCTCCGACGAATGGGGACTCGAGTGGTTCGAACGTTTCCAAAACGGATCACGCGAGATGGAGTCACAGGAATACTTCCGCGACTATTTCAAAGGCATTGCATTCATTCCCGAAGAGGGAGGAAGTTGTATCAACGGTTTCATGGTGAATGATTCAAGCCTGTGCATCACACTTTATTATCACCAGACGAAAACAGACGCAACGGAACTGTCCGCCAGTTTCCCGGCCAACAGCGACCTGAGGTTCAACCAGGTCAGTTGTGACCGTAGCCAGACAGCCCTCTCCTCCTTACAAAGCGGAATCAATAACGGGCTTCCTTCGGAAAAGTCCGACCACCAGGCCTACCTGCAAGGACTGACGGGAATGTATCTCAACATCGACTTCCCATTCCTCAATGACTTGCGCGCCGAAGGCAGACTGGTAACTATCGAAAGTGCGCTCCTCCGCCTTTATCCGGTAAAAGAGACATATGGCGAACGGTATCCTCTCCCCGAATCGCTGACACTATATACAGCCGACGAAAACAATGTAACGGAAGATGTCGTGACGGATATTTCAGGCAGTTCGGTACAAACCGGAAGCCTGGTAACGGACGAAATGATGGGAGAAGAGACCTATTACTCTTTCGATATTACCTCTTTCCTGCAAAGCAATCTGGGGACGGTGGGATACAACCGGAAAATCCTTCAGCTGATGCTTCCGGACAATTTGTTTTTCACCACCCTGAGTGGAGTCGTATTCGGAGATGCCGGCCATCCGGACAGTAGCCCCGTGAAACTAACCATACTTTATAAAACATATAACCCATGAAAAGACAGCTGATTCTACTGCTTACGCTTTGTCACTCCACCTTATTAATATATAGTCAGAACACAACCAATTCCCCTACATCCATGTTCGGCCTGGGCGAACTTTCAACCGGAGAAGGCGGACAGTACGCCGGACTGGGCGGAGCGGGAATCGCCCTGCAAAGCTATAACTTCCTGAATACTGCCAATCCTGCCTCACTTACCGCCATCGAAGGACAACGTTTTCTGATAGACGCCGGACTGATGGGGGCATACAAAATCTACACCCAAACCGGAACAAGCAATCATTCGGTAGTGGGAAACCTGAATAACCTCAGCATCGGTTGCCGTCTCACTCCCCATTGGTACGGGGCTGTATTTATGGCACCGGTCAGCAGTATGGGATACGCTATCACACTGGATCAGGACATCACGGGAACCGGAAATTCCACCGTATCATCACTTTTTGAAGGAGAAGGGGGGCTATCTAAAATGGGTATCAGTACCGCCTACCGCCTTTTCAAAGGTTTCTCTGTCGGTGCTAATCTTTCGTACGTGACCGGAACCATCAAACAAACAGAGACTCAGGGAAGTCTCAGTGTGGAAGAGAGTTCTTACAAGCATGCTTTTTATGTCGATTTCGGCGTGCAATACAAGTTTTCTCTAAATAGGGATAAGTCCATTGTAGCAGGGCTTGTATACGGATACTCACAAGATCTGGCACAAGACAACAACCTGTCGGTGAGCAGTTCGTCGGGCAGCGAGTCGATTGATGAAAGCCAACGTTATGTGCGCCAATGCCTCCCGCAGTTTATCGGGGCGGGATTATCATACAATAGCCTCCGCTGGATGCTGACAGCCGAATACAAATATACGGATTGGAGCCGCATGAAGTCTTCAAAAAGCAACGTCCGCTTCGAAAACCAACACCGGTTATCGGCAGGTATGGCCTACACAGCAGGCAATATCTACCGCAATCCGGTGAAACTGTTACTCGGAGCGGGCGTCAACAATTCATATATGGTCATCCAGAAGAAGAAAGCAACCAACTACTACATCAGTGCAGGAAGCAACTTCACTCTCTATAACGGAAATGTCCTCTCGTTAGGAGTGAAATACAGTGATCAACTCCATCTGCCCAACGGTATGCAACGGGAACAAGGGCTGGCACTCTTCTTCAACTTTACCTTCTCGGAACGGACATACCGGGCAAAAATACAATAGACTAATCACGGAACACTTCTTTCTGCTTCAGAACGTAAGCATCGGCCAAAGCACCGGTAGCAGGTTGTTTCTCATTGTTCAGCATCACCAAGCTGCCCTCCTGCACCTTAAAGTAAGAGACTTCGCCTCCTTTTTCAGTAAGTGTCAGCAGATTGTCTTTTACCGTGAATGTGCCAGTTTCATCAAACTCGGCATCTTTGCGATCAATGTAAAGCCAGTGGTATGTATAAGTGCGATCCTTTTTCAAGGTCAGAGTCAGTTCTATGCCCGGACAATCGGCAGCCGGAATCGTACCTTTGTAAACTCCATAGTAATCGAGAGAGGTTTCGGCAGTGTGCATATCTACCACTTGGGTGGTATCGTTACCCGCCGCAGACACATCGGCTTTCTTCGCATTTGTACAACCTACGGCAGTTAAAGTGATAAATGCTGCTGCCATCCAATAAAGATTCTTTTTCATCGGTTTAAGTTTTTATAAATGAAACATTAAAATATGATAGCAAAGATAGGCGTTCATTTCCATATTTAAGGATATTCAGCTATCTTTGTCGCATAAATATTAATAAAAACGACATAATAATGAAAAAGACAATCCTCCTGGCCACTTTAGGCTTGATCAGTCTGAGCGCATTGGGCAAAGACAAACCAAAAGAAGAAGGCTTCGTTTTCACGACAGTGAAAGAAAACCCGATTACATCCATCAAAAACCAGAATCGTTCAAGCACTTGCTGGAGCTTCTCGAGCCTCGGCTTCCTCGAATCGGAACTGCTCCGTACGGGAAAAGGCGAATACGATCTTTCTGAAATGTTCGTTGTACACCACACAATGGTTGACCGCGCCGTTAACTATGTCCGCTATCATGGCGACAGCTCCTTCTCTCCGGGCGGAAGCTTCTATGACATCATGTTCTGTATGAAGAACTACGGACTTGTTCCGCAAGAAGCCATGCCGGGAATCATGTATGGTGACTCACTGCCCGTTCACAACGAACTGGATGCAACAGCGGAAGGTTATGTAAACGCCATTGCCAAAGGCAAACTGAAGAAACTGACTCCGGTATGGAAAAAGGGTCTTTGCGCCATCTATGACACTTACCTCGGACAATGTCCGGAGAACTTCACTTACAAAGGTAAAGAATATACTCCGATGACTTTTGCACAGTCTCTGGGTTTGAATCCGGACGACTATGTATCTCTGACTTCATACACACACCACCCCTTCTATTCACAGTTTGCCATCGAAATTCAGGACAACTGGCGCAACGGATTGTCATACAACCTGCCGCTTGACGAATTCATGGCTGTAATGGACAATGCTGTAAAGAACGGATACACGTTCGCATGGGGTAGTGACGTCAGCGAAGAAGGATTTACCCGTGACGGTATCGCCGTAATGCCGGACGCAGCCAAGGGTGCTGAACTGACAGGTTCGGATATGGCCCGCTGGACCGGAATGACCGCCGCTGACAAACGCAAAGAACTGACTTCAAAGCCACTGCCGGAAATTAAAGTTACTCAGGAAATGCGCCAGACGGCTTTCGATAACTGGGAAACAACCGATGACCACGGAATGATTATCTACGGTATCGCCAAAGATCAGAACGGAAAAGAATACTTTATGGTGAAAAACTCTTGGGGCACTAATAACAAGTACAAAGGTACCTGGTATGCTTCTAAAGCTTTCGTTGCTTACAAGACTATGAATATTCTGGTTCACAAAGACGCGCTTCCTAAAGATATCGCAAAGAAACTGGGAATCAAGTAAGAAACTACAAGTTACAGAGCCACGGGCTGTAGTCTGCAAGGTGTAATCCATTTGTAGATTACAGCCCGTTCTTATGGCCTGTAACCCGACCTTAACTGCTGATACAAATCTTGTTGATATATTCTGTAAACCTCTCCTTATAATTGTCGCCGACAGGTATGTATATATTCTTATTAAAAATGATGCGCAACCGTGAGACCTCCGTTATTTTCCGGAGATTGACGATATAGGAGCGATGTACTCTCATAAACATTTCTTGCGGCAGACGCTCTTCCAGTTTTCTCATACTCAGCAGAGTGACTACCGGCTTATCCGCCATATTCGTGTAAATGCGCACATACTCGCTCATGCCTTCGATATAACAAATATCCGCCACATTGATACGGATAATCCTGGATTCGGACTTCACAAACAACGAACCGTCCCGTTCCAGCAAATCCGGTTCTGCCCCTCCCCCGTAATCCTGCAAATGATACTCAAACTGCCTGCGTGCCTTATCCGCCGCCTTCAGGAGATCCTGAAACTCGAACGGCTTCAACAGATAGTCCACCGCATCCACTTTAAAACCTTCAACAGCATATTCCGGATAGGCGGTAGTAAACACAATCAGAGGTTTCACTACCAATGAACGCACCAGATCGAGTCCGTTCAGGTCCGGCATATGAATATCGACGAACATCAAGTCAATTTCTTCTTCAGAAAGCACCTGCATGGCACCGAAAGCATCCTGACAGGAAGCAATTAGTTGCAGGAAGGGGACACGTGAAATATAACCTACCAATTGTTCAAGCGCCAACGGCTCGTCATCAATAGCAATGCATTTTATCATAACAGAGGAATGATTAATAAAACGTTAAAACTACCCTCGCGCTCGTTAATAGACAGAGTATAGTCCTGCCCGAACAAAAGCCTCAACCGCTTACGGACATTTTCCAATCCGATGCCATGATTCTGTTCACCGGATTTTCCCCAATTGCTGTTGGAACAGCGAAACGCAAGTTTCCCATCTTCTACAGTCATGGCAACCCGTATGAACGACTCTTTCTGATAACTCACTCCATGCTTAAACGCATTCTCTACAAAAGAGATAAAGAGTAAAGGCGGTATCTGTACTTTTGGTATTTCGCCGGGCATGTCGCACATGATGCAAACCTTATCGGTATAACGAAGCTTCATCAGGGTAATATAGTTATCGAGAAACTGTATCTCACGCGAAAGCAAAATCGTTTTATTACTTGCTTCGTAAAGCACATAACGCATCAGTTTAGAAAGTTCGACAATGGTCTTCTTGGCTTTCCCGGCATCCATATCGACCAGTGCATGAATGTTGTTGAGCGTATTCATAAAAAAATGCGGATTGATCTGATACTTCAGATATTGCAATTCCGATTGCAGATGCTGGTGTTCCAACTCTTTCAGTGCCTCTTCATCCCGCATGGACTTGAATAGAAGCTTGATAGCCACATTGAACCCCACTACCAGTAAAGCCAGTGAGAAACGTCCAAAAAGATAACCCGGCAAAGGATAAGGCCCCTGCCGGAGCGGATCCATCACTCGCTTGGGCATGGGTGGTTGAGACGAATGTTCTTCATAAATATAACCGGGAGGAACGGGCATCGGGTTGTTGAACTGCCTGTGCCTCGGCCGGCTGAAGGAGGGATATAAGAAAAAAAGCAGAACAATGACTCCTATCAACGAAAATGCATACTGCCAATATCGCTTCCGAAGCAACAATCGGGGGGCGAGTAAATAGTTGTTCACTACAAAAAGCAGAAAAAAGGGTAACGTCAACAGCCATGCCACCCGTATGGTCTGCCAGCTGAAGGTATGTATCGAACTGATGGATGAAAACAGATAGTCGCCCACCAACGGTACGAAGATAACAGTCAGCCAGATGACGAGATAAACCACCTGCTCCAGTAATTGCTGCTTATTAATCTGTTTCATTATGATAAAGTCTTTCTGAAGATTAGTCCACAAAAATACTCCCTTTTGTCCATACCCGGCAAAAGAACTCGACAAAGAGGGACGTTTTGACGATAAAGCATGGTAAATCATGAACTTCCCTTTTCTCCGCCGGTGCATTTATTCGTTACCCTGAAAAGATCGATGCCCCTCAGCCACGAATTTTGCCAGTAATTACCTATCTTTGCAGCCCGAAAAATAATCCGCCATTTTAATGAAGAAATTAGCCATACTTGCAGCTTTCATCCTTTGCCCCTTTGCCATACAGGCACAAGAAGTATTTATCAATGCCGACCTGGTAAGCAGTTACATCTGGCGTGGAATGAAGAATGGAAATGCTTCCGTACAGCCTACTCTCGGCGTAGAGTGGAAAGGATGGACCCTATCGGCATGGGGATCGACAGAATTCAGAAACGAGAATAATGAAATAGACCTTACGTTGGAGTATGAATATAAAAACCTCCAACTGTGCCTTAATAACTACTTTTACCAAAGTGAAGACGAACCATTCAACTATTTCCACTATACTCCCCGCACCACAGGTCACACCTTCGAAGCAGGAGCTGTCTATACCATTAGTGAAAGTTTCCCGTTATCGTTGGCCTGGTATACCACCTTTGCCGGAAACGATTACCGGGAAAATGAAAGACGTGCCTGGTCCAGTTATTGCGAACTCAGCTATCCATTCACTGTAAAGGGAGTAGACTTGGCTGTCGAAGCCGGGTTCACCCCATGGGAAGGAGAATACGCTGATAAATTTAATGTAGTTAATGTCGGGCTTTCGGCTACCAAAACATTGAATATTTCATCCGGATTCACTCCATCTGTTTTTGGTAAACTGATAGCTAATCCATACGAAAACCAACTCTATTTTGTTTTCGGAATAAGTTTGTAGAGCAGTATCTTCTACACAGCACTAAATATAAAGCCCGGATCAAACAGACTTGCACCGCAATCTGTTTACGCAAATCTGAGATACTCCGGATAATATACCTGTGAAGTTTTATACCTATTTCAAAATTCCATTTTCATTTTAGTTTAATACTTTAACATGCATCCTTAAATCTAAATCCAATACTGGACTTAACCCGTAAGTACGAACCACTGCATCTTTATTCCCACAGGTAAAGAGCAGCACTTCTCTTTCAGATATCTCCCGATATTCCACGAAAAATAAAATAATCCATCTTTTATTCACGAAAGTACATTGATTTATTAAGCTATATGCTCTTTCTTTACCCAATAATATCATAAAAAACAATGTATGAAAAACAAGCTGACAATTCTCTTACTTTCTCTCTGTTTTACCGGTTTTGCCGATGCCCAGCAGGCAGAGATAAATCTTGGCATAACAACCGGACAGCTCTGTCTGGAAGTTACTTTTAAAGGCGAACAGGTCATCAGTGCGTCACCTCTGGGCATGAACATTGATCATATAGACTTAGGTAAATCAGTATGTATAAAATCTGTACAACAAAGAAGCGCGGAATACAAAACATATACAATAGAAAAAAAGGACGGAAGTGTCTACTACCTTGATACCCGTGAGTTTAACGATGGGATAGCCTTGAGATATCGCATCCCTTCCACCGGCAGTTGTTGTGTATATGGCGAGGAAACGTCTTTCACTTTTCCGGCCGGAACCCGGGTATGGTACGCCAGTGGCCCTTTTCAATACGGATGGATACAAGCTTACCAAGATCGCACCACCGACAAAATAGAAAACGAGCTGTTGGCTCCTCCCGCCACTTTCCATCTTCCCAACGGGATGTATGCCGCCATTACCGAAGCTAACCTGTTTAATTTTCACGGTGCAGTATTGTTCGGATGTAAAGACAACAGGGTACAATTCGGCTATGTAGATAACAAAGGGCATTTGGAAACAGGTGTATCAACAGGTCTCCCCGCCGGTAAATACTGGCATGCAGAAGTACGCAATTCACCCTGGATCGTTTCCCCGCGCAACGGCTACAAAGAGATAACCACTCCCTGGCGCATCCTGATGTTATCGGAGAATCTGGATGGATTGGTTAATAATCGTATCATAGCCCAAGTATCAGACCAGCCGGAGCGTACACTTTTCCCCGAAGGAAAAGATACCCAATGGATTAAACCGGGACGTTCGGTTTTCACCTGGTTAGTGGAAGGAGAGAACAGGCTGAGCGTAGAGACTCACAAAAGATATGTTGACGGAGCAGCCGAGTTAGGTCTGGAATCTGTTGTGGTGGATGATGGCTGGGAACTTTGGCCGGAAACAGAGAAAAATGCCAATGGACGTACCAAATGGGAATTACTCAAAGAGTTAGTCGATTATGCCCGCAGCAAAAACGTAGATATCTGGGTATGGCGGCCTTCTTCTCCAAGATATGGTAATAAATCCGATGTCGGCTTGCTGGATGAGGACGAACGCAACAATTTTATGAAAAGATGTGCGGAAATCGGTGTAAAAGGATTAAAAATAGATTTCTTCCACACAGAAAATCTATTTACAGTCAATTTTATGGAGAATATATTGAAAGATGCTGCTAAAGCACATCTGATGGTTATTTTCCATGGGGTGAATAAACCTACAGGCGATAGCTATACGTATCCCAACCTGTTGGCCAAAGAGGCTGTACGCGGTTTAGAGTCCGTAGGTGGAGAAAATAACTGGGCTCCAGGCCCACCGTGGCCTTATCACAATACGGTGTTACCCTTTACCCGCTGGCTGGCAGGTGGCAGGTCCTGCCGACTATACCCCATTGAACTTCCGCCAATTCTGCCCTCCATCTGTCACTTTCACGCATCAATTGGCGAGTATCTACACGTTCACATCGCCCATGCTGATCTTTGCAGCCGACATGGAAGATATGCTGACATGTCCGGGACGTATGTTTATTGAAGAAGTACCAGTCGTCTGGGATCAGACAAAAATTCTAAAAGAAAGCCGGATAGGCGAATTGGCCGCATTATCCAGGAGAAAAGGGGATATATGGTATCTTTCCATCTTAAATGGAGAAAAGGCTGTTACCCAAGAAATCGAATTGGACTTTTTGCCCAAAGGCAACTACCGCATGACTTATGCATCCGATGACGGAGAAAACAGAAAAAAGATTGTGATAAACAATCGAAAAATAAAATCGGGTAAAACGCTAAAAATAAAATTATTATCGGGAGGAGGTTATTTAGCCAAATTTGAAAGAACCGACAAATAGCATAAAACTAATCCCCTGCAACACATTGTCAAAGAAATAATGTGATCTATCAACCTGCTTCTCCCCTCCTATTCCTTCAAGAACAGGAGGAGAGAAGCAAGATTAAAAACACTTCGCCCACTGTAAACAGAACACCTTTAGCAATTCAAACAGGATCGCCAGAGAAAAAAAGAACACACAAACAGAACCAACATAACAAATGTCGGACATTCAATCACAAAAATTTCGAATATTTCATCGAGATTCACACCTTCTTTCTTGTAACCGGCAGATTGTTACAACATACGGAACCACAATTCGATTCATCCCCCAACCTGACGCATATACACCTATTATACAACAGGTTAACTAAAGACAAAATAATAAAATACAGATTATTCCTAACAGAACTATAACCATATTAATCGGTTTTAAAGAAACACATTTTATAATGTATTAAAAAAGAACAGAATATTTTTTGTTTTTTAGATTAACAATGATGCAAATATAGCGATTATTTTAAAAATAGATAATAATCACAAAAGTTTTTTTTCATTCTAACCCAATATTCCTCACCCTCTACGCTCCTTCCGGAAACAAATCAAGAGAAATAAACTTCGATATATGTCAGGGTAGACAGAGAGGATTGCAAAAAGTCTTCAGTTTGTCATAAAACACTAAATACCAAACAAGATAATCGGTCATTTAGTAGAACAACAGGCCATTTCAATCTTTTATTTCCCGTCTACAAAGCTATTCACAATAAAAGCAGAGCTGTACATAAATGCGCATACCCTGTGATAATAAACGCCTTACAGTACACCAAGTTCTGTTAGAACTAATCCTATTTTAAAGAAAAAGGAAAGGCAGATGAATGGAGAAAGTGAAATGTAAAAGAACCGAACAAAACCTTTATTATTAATCTAAAACAAAATTGTTATGTTAAAAATCACTAGACAAGTTACTCTGCTCTTGCTCGCCGGTGCACTAAGCTTCCCAGCTTATTCGTATGCAACGCAAGCCACAGAAGCATTGGTTCCTGAAGTTACTCAAGAAAAAGTAACAGGAACGGTTGAAGATGCGATGGGCCCGGTTATTGGTGCCAGTGTCATGATAAAAGGCACGACTAACGGCGTCATCACAAATTTAGAAGGTAAATTCTCGTTGGATGGCGTGAAAAAAGGAGATATTATTGTAATATCTTACATCGGATATGTCACACAGGAAATTCCTTATACCGGAAAGCCCATTCAAGTGAAGCTTGCTGAAGACAGCAAGGCATTGGAAGAGGTGGTAGTCGTTGGTTATGCCACCGTGAAAAAAGCCAACCTGACCGGAGCCGTATCAGCTGTGGACAGTAAGGTGCTGGAAGACCGCCCGATTGTCAATCTCGGACAAGGTTTGCAAGGTGCTATCCCCAACTTAAACGTAACCACCAGTGGTCGTCCGGGCGAAGGTTCAAGTTTCAATATCCGTGGTACCACTGCCATGAGTGGAAGTTCACCGCTGGTATTGGTCGATGGCGTGGAAATGGACCCGAACCTCATTAACCCGCAAGACGTGCAAAGTGTCTCCGTACTGAAGGATGCCGCCTCCGCATCTATCTATGGTGCACGTGCGGCTTATGGCGTTGTATTGATCACAACCAAAGGAGGACGCAAGGACCAGCCGACACAAGTATCATTCGATGCTTCGGTTTCTTTCAACGGACCTACTACGCGCCCCACCTATATGAACTCCATGCAATATGCTACCTGGATGAACACCGCACAGCAAAACACAGTGGGACGAGACTATTTCGATGCTGAATGGATGCAACACATTGAAGCTTACTATAAAGATCCGGCAAACAACTCTCCGGTATTTATCCACTCAGATCCGAGTATCAGTAAAAACGGCACCAAATACACGTATGCCGGTAACACCAACTGGATGAAAGAGATGTATAAGAAGAATTATCCTGTCCAGAAGTACAATGTCAATATCAGTGGCGGCGGTAAGAAGGCTACCTATTACACTTCTTTAGGATATACCGACCAGGGATCTCTAATTCGTTTCGGTAACGAACAGTTCAAGAAGTTCAATGTGATGAACAACATCAACTATGACATAAACGAATGGTTGCACCTCTCCATGAAAACAAGCTTCAACCGCACCAAGCTGAGAGGATTGAATCAGGATAACGTGCATGGCGATAATTTTATGGGAGGTGATACGCGTCCTATCATGCCGGTGAAACACCCGGACGGAAATTGGGCCGGACAGGGCGACTTTACCAACTTCCCTGCCATTCTTGAAGACGGCGGTAACCGGCAAACCAACAAAAATGACCTTTGGAACACGATCACGATGAAGCTGACTCCTATTAAAGGTATGAGCATCAACATGGACTATACGTTCAATTACTATAGTGAGAATAATAAGGTACACATGAAGTCATTCGACGAATATGGAGCCAACGGACAATTCCTGCAAACTTTTGCATGGACCAATCCGAACTCTGTGTCCCAGTCACAAGCCAACGATACCTACAATGCTTTCAACTTTTTCGGCGATTATGAAAAGACGTTGGGCAAACATTACCTGAAGGGAATGATCGGTTACAATCAGGAAAGCAAGCACACCACCGGATTCAATGCCGGACGCGAACAACTGATCTCAAATGACTTGGGTTCATTGAGCTATGCCACAGGCGACCGTTGGGTAGGCAGCTATGACAACTCCTGGGCTACCCGAAGCGGCTTCTTCCGCCTCAACTATGGATATGACGACCGTTATTTACTTGAAGTAAACGGCCGTTACGACCTCTCTTCCAAATTCCCCAAACACGACCGTGCCGTGTTCAATCCTTCTTTCTCGGCAGCCTGGAGGCTATCCAATGAAAGCTGGTTCAAGAACTGGACAAACAGTTTCTTTGACGAATTGAAAATCAGAGGTTCTTATGGTAGCTTAGGCAATCAGGCACTCGACAATGGATGGTATGCTTATCTCTCTAATTACAGTACCGGACAGACCAGTTGGATTATGGGCAGCAACCAACCGCAGTATGTGGTTCCGGGTGGACTTGTCAGCTCGTCCATCACTTGGGAGACCGTAACACAATGGGACCTGGGACTTGACTTCAACTTCCTGAACAACCGGTTGAAAGGTGCTTTCGACTATTATCAGAGACGTACATCGGATATTCTTGCCGCAGGTAAAATCCTGCCGGGTATCCTGGGTGCCAACGAACCTCAGGAAAATGCAGCCGAATCATTGACGAAAGGTTGGGAATTTGAGATCAGCTGGAACGACCAGTTAGCAAGCGGGTTCCACTACACAGTCGGATTCAATCTGTCCGACTATCAATCGGAAGTTACCAAGTTCGATAATAAGTCAAAAGAACTGGGCAACTGGTATGTGGGACAGAAACAAGGAGAAATCTGGGGTTATGAAACCTATGGCTTATTCCAGTCCGAACAAGAAATAGCCGGAGCCGCCAATCAGGATAAAGTATCAGGAGGTATCAAACTGATGCCGGGTGACATCCGTTTTGTAGACCGCAACAACGATGGCGTTATTGACTGGGGTGACAACACTGTTGATAATCCGGGCGATATGAAAATTATCGGTAACAGCACTCCGCGTTATCATTACGGCATCAATCTGGGAGCCGATTGGAAAGGCTTCGACTTGGGTATCTTCTTCCAAGGTGTGGGCAAACGTGACCTCTATCTGCCGGGCACTTCATTCCGCAGCCATTACGGAAGCGAATGGCAGGTACCTTCAGCCTACAACAACGATTACTGGACTGAAGAGAACACCGGAGCCTACTTCCCACGCGCTCGCTTCAATGGTGGTTCGGCCATCAATCAGGCTCAGACACGCTATCTGGTTGACGCTTCTTACTGTCGTCTGAAATCGCTCAGCATTGGTTATACATTACCTAAAGTATTGACCAAGAAAGCTTCGATCGAAAAGATACGTATCTACTTTACCGGTGAAAACCTTTTCACTATTTCAGACACTCCCGACGGACTCGATCCGGAATTGGATAACCCATACAAATATCCGATGCAAAGATCATTATCTGTTGGTTTAAATCTCACATTCTAATACAAAGCATCTTATGAAAATCAAATATTTATTCTATATAGGAGTGGCAACACTCGCCCTATCGGGCTGTAACGACGGTTTCCTGGAAAGAGCCCCGGAAGCAATCAATGACAAAACCTTCTGGAATACCACAGGAGATTTGGAAACATATGCCAATCAATTCTATAGTTACCTCCCCGGAGGTGTAACCTCAATAGCAGACGGTGAGAGCGATAATCAGGTACCTAACAGCATCCCCCAGTTCTTCTGGAATCAGTTGAGCACCCCCGCAGAGGCAGCAAGCTGGTGTAACTGGAGCAAAGGCGGATGGCAGCCGATCCGGCTGGTAAACTACTTCCTGACCCACTATCAGACGGTAAGCGGCAAGGAGTCGGAAATCAACCAATATGTAGCAGAAGTCCGCTTCTTCAAAGCGATGCAATATGCCGGATTGATGAGAACGTTCGGAGATATCCCCTGGCTGGATAAAGACCTGGGCACGGGTGATACGGATATTCTTTACGGACCGAAACTGAAACGGTATGAAGTGATGGATAAAATCATTGAAGAATTTGATTTTGCCATCCAATGGTTACCCGAGAAACCGGCTACCGGACGCATCGGAAAAGATGTAGCACGCCAGTTGAAAGCCAGGACTTGTCTGCACGAAGGTACATATTATAAATATCACACCGAATTGGGATGGGCAGACAAAGCAGACCGTCTGCTGAAAATGGCAGCCGACGAAACAGATGCAATCATGGCAACCGGCAAATACGAGATCTATAACACCGGACATCCGGAAAAAGACTATTACGACGTATTTGTAATGGAAGACAAAACAAACCTGAAAGAGGCTATCTTACCGGTGATCTATCTGGATGGCAAAAGAAAACACGGTATGAGCCGTACGTTGTCCGAAGCCAATACCGGCTTTTCAAAAGACTTTGTAGAAAGTTATCTGTGTCTCAACGGTAAACCCATTACAGGAAACGACCAATATAAAGGGGATGACAATATGAAAAATGAAACTACCGACCGCGACCCACGCCTGAAGCAGACCATCCTGACCTGGGACTTCCCTACACGGGTGACTGTGGCCACCAACGACAGTACGTATGTTGAAAAGGAAGAAGATTTCATTTCGCAATACTGCCTGACCGGATATAAGTCCATCAAATACCTTATTCCGACAGATAAAGCCTTTGAGGCAAACAACAATACTTATGACGGCATCGCCTATCGTTATGCAGAAACCTTGTTGATCAACGCAGAGGCTAAAGCCGAACTGGGTACGATTACACAAGCAGACTTGAACAAGACCATCAATGTATTGCGCGACCGTGCAGGTATGCCTCACCTGACTATGGAAGTAGGTTTCACCGATCCGAACTGGCCCGCCTGGGGATACAGCCTTAGCCCGCTATTACAGGAAATCCGCCGCGAACGCCGCATTGAGTTGGCTGGTGAAGGATTCCGCTGGGACGACCTGGCCCGTTGGAAAGCCGGAAAAATATGTGATAATGTGAAGACATACGTCGGAAAACGTGAACCTTATAAGGAAGGCAAGTACGCAGTCGTATATCCTGCCTATACCAATGCCGACTACTCTTATGAAGCAGGCAAAAGCCGCACCTGGAATGACAGGCTTTACCTGAGGCCGATACCGACCGGGGAACTTCAGAGAAACGAGAACCTTCTCCCGCAAAATCCGGGATGGTAATAATTGCTTTTTAGTTAATCCCCGGAACGAGTTTCCGGGGATTTTTTTATCTTTGCATCATTAACCCTTTTAACATATCATGAAAATAAACAAACTACTGTATGCCGGAGCTGCCCTGACCCTACTTGGCGCTTGTGCTCCTGCTGTGAAAGCTCCCGAAGCTATCTTACCTGTTCCCGAAGAAAAACAAGTGGAATGGCAGAAAATGGAAACGTATGCTTTCGTTCACTTCGGCCTGAACACTTTCAACGACCGTGAATGGGGATACGGAGATTCGGACCCGAAAACGTTCAACCCATCCAAGCTGGACTGCGAACAATGGGTGAAAACCTTTGTAGAATCGGGTATGAAAGGAGTAATCCTTACCGCCAAACACCATGATGGCTTTTGCTTGTGGCCTACCGAACTGACAGAATATTGTATCCGTAACACTCCTTACAAGGACGGTAAAGGAGATATTGTAGGTGAACTGGCAGCCGCCTGTAAGAAATACGGCATTAAATTCGCTGTTTATCTCTCTCCCTGGGACAGACACCAGGCTAACTACGGTACACCGGAATATGTAGATTATTTCCATAAACAACTGACTGAGTTGATGACCAATTATGGCGAAGTATTCGAGGTTTGGTTTGACGGTGCCAACGGCGGTGACGGATGGTATGGCGGAGCCAAAGACAGCCGTACCATCGACCGCAAGACTTACTACAACTATCCACGTATCTATGAAATACTGGATAAACTCCAACCACAGGCCATTGTTTTCTCCGACGGAGGTCCCGGTTGCCGTTGGGTAGGTAACGAGAACGGATTTGCCGGAGCTACCAACTGGTCGTTCCTGCGTGCAGGCGAAGTGTATCCGGGCTATCCGAAATATCGCGAACTGCAATACGGACACGCTGACGGTAACCAATGGGTACCGGCAGAATGTGATGTCTCTATCCGTCCGGGGTGGTTCTATCATCCGGAAGAAGACAACCGAGTAAAAACCGTAGACCAATTAACAGACCTTTATTACCGGAGTGTGGGACACAACGCGACCCTCTTGCTTAACTTCCCGGTTGACCGCGACGGGCTGATCCATCCGATCGACTCGGCCAACGCAGTAAACTTCCACAAGAATGTACAGAAACAATTGGCACACAACCTGCTCGCAGGTATCCAACCGAAAGTATCGGATGAACGTGGAGGAAAATTCTCAGCCAAAGCCGCAACAGATGAAAGTTGGGATACTTACTGGGCTACCAACGACGATGTGACTGCCGCAGATATTGAGTTCGACTTCCCCAAAACGGAGAAGGTCAACCGTATGATGATCCAGGAATATATTCCGTTGGGACAACGTGTCAAATCATTCGTAGTGGAATATGATAAAGATGGAAAATGGCTGCCGGTGAAACTGAATGAAGAGACTACGACCGTGGGCTACAAACGCTTGTTGCGCTTTGAAACCATTTCGACCGACAAACTCCGCATACGCTTCACGGATGCACGCGCCTGCCTTTGCATCAACAACATAGAGGCTTATTATGCAGGTGAGACACCCGACACATTCACCGTAGAGGCCAAAGAATTAAAAAGTTATCCGTTTACACTCGTAGGAGTATCCGAAGAGGAGACTAAGAAATGTATGGATAAAGACAAGAGCACCACTGCTTTTGTTGAAGGGGACGCACTGGTGATCGATCTGGGAGAAGAACGCACAATTACCTCTTTCCATTATCTGCCGGATCAAAGCGAATATAACAAAGGATTAATCTCCTCTTATGAACTATCTGTAGGTACCGAAGCAAATGCGGTAAACCAGATAGTAGCTAAAGGGGAATTTTCAAACATCAAAAACAATCCGATTCTACAGTCTGTCTACTTCACTCCGGTGAAAGCACGATACCTTTCTCTGAAACCTACCAAAATGGTAACAGAAGGAGAAACTATGGGATTTGCAGAAATAGGAATCCAATAACAACAGTACTCCGGAGGTATGTCAGAAGTAATTATAAATCTGAGGCATACCTCCATTATTCAACCCTTTTTCCCTTTTTATATATTCCTTATAAGAAGGATAGCACTAAAGGATAACATAGTTTAACTACCAGGTTTGATTTAAGTTACGAATATTACGTAGTTTTATGCCATTTACTAAAAAGCATAGACTATGAGAACGAACACAACCCTTTTCAGCTTACTCCTTTCCTCCGGTTTACTCTTCTTGGGATGTACCAACAAACCCTCTTCATCACAAGCACCAATCTCCGAAACAACATTTCCCATCACTCTCTCTTTTGAAACCGGAATCGGGACGGAACAAACAGTTACCCTGAGCCAGATAGCCCGGGAAGTGAAAATCATCCCTTTGGAAACCACCGACCAATGTTTACTGCCGGCCATCATAAAAAACAGTATTACACTCTGCGGACATAACTTATACATCCCTACGCAAAAACAGGTCTTTCAGTTCACGGACGAGGGTAAATTTGTCCGGACAGTTGCCCGGATGGGACAAGGCCCCGGAGAATATACCGGTATTCGTTTTATATCAACAGACGATGTTTCCAAACAAGTATTCCTGATGGACCATGGAAAACTACTGGCATATTCCGGCAACGGAGAGTTCATGAATGAATGTAAGTTTCCATTTGCCTGGCAATTTTCGGCACTGAACGACAGCACTTTTGCGTCCTACATTTACAACAATACGGGAAACAAGCTTTTCAGATTATTAATAATCAACTCTAAAGGCTATACACTGACTTCATTTCCCCAATACGACCGTTTCACCATTCCCAGCGGGCTAAACCTCTATTTATGGGGAAAATGCGACAAATATTTATACCAGTTCCAGAATCAGGTTTGCATGAAAGAATACTATAATGACACAGTATTTACCGTCCGTCCGGATACACTCCTGCCCCGCTATATCCTACAACTTGGAAAATATAAATTGCCCAAAGAGAAACGCTTCGAAGTTCTCGACGGCAACTGGAACGTTTATGAAACAACGGCTTCCAACTATCTCCGCCCGGATATATTGGAAACGCCCGGATACCTGTTCATCCCTTATACTTCATGGAACGTAACGGACAAGTCGGAAGCTCCCCGCCTGGCTATGTACGACAAACAGAAAGGACAGCTATTCGGTGTAAAAGACGGAATGATACAGAACGATATGTATGGCAAAGTCCCTTTTTACCCGGCAATGCGTGTGGCAGATGATGTTTTATTGTATTATTGGGAAGCAAGTGACATACTGGAGTTGGCAGAAGAAGATCCGGAGCTGAAAAACATCCCCGAATTAAAAGATCTGAAAGCCGACGATAACCCGGTATTCATGATCGTAAGAACCAAACAAGTTGCTCAGAATCTTTAAACTTGTGCATTTTTCAGACGGATTTCTTGTCAGAACCAAGCGTTTGCTTAAATTTGCAGGCTGATAGTTAACCGGATAGTGAATAGCAAGAACCTTACTACTGACTACTGGCTGCTAACTTGTAGAAATACTAATACTAAAATTAATAACATGAGTTTGAAAATTGTTGTATTGGCAAAACAAGTTCCCGACACACGCAACGTTGGGAAAGATGCCATGAAAGCCGACGGAACCATTAACCGTGCGGCACTCCCTGCCATCTTCAACCCCGAAGACCTGAACGCTCTTGAACAGGCTCTCCGACTGAAAGATGCCCACCCAGGCTCTACCGTTACCATCCTGACCATGGGACCGGGACGTGCAGCCGACATTATTCGTGAAGGACTTTTCCGTGGTGCCGACAATGGTTATCTGCTGACAGACCGTGCTTTTGCCGGTGCTGATACGCTGGCTACTTCGTACGCTCTGGCAACAGCCATCAAAAAAATAGGCGAATATGACATCATCATCGGTGGTCGTCAGGCTATCGATGGAGATACGGCACAGGTAGGACCGCAGGTTGCAGAAAAGTTAGGACTGACTCAGATTACGTATGCGGAAGAAATCCTGAAAGTAGGTGACGGAAGCATTACCGTGAAGCGTCACATTGACGGTGGTGTGGAAACCGTAGAAGGCCCGCTGCCCATCGTCATCACTGTCAACGGAAGTGCAGCTCCCTGCCGCCCGCGCAATGCAAAGCTGGTTCAGAAGTACAAACACGCCAAAACCGTTACCGAGAAGCAACAGGGCAACCTGGACTATACCGACCTTTACGACACCCGCGACTACCTGAACCTGGTGGAATGGAGTGTAGCAGACGTAAACGGTGATCTGAAACAATGCGGCCTCAGCGGTTCGCCGACAAAGGTAAAAGCTATCCAGAACATCGTGTTCCAGGCGAAAGAGAGTAAAACCATCAGCGGCAGCGACCGTGAAGTGGAAGAACTGATTGTTGAACTGTTGGAGAACCACACTATAGGGTAAGAGGAGAGAAAAGATATGAATAACTTATTTGTATATTGCGAAATAGAAGACGGCATCGTCGCAGACGTAAGCCTCGAACTTCTGACAAAAGGACGCTCGTTGGCCAATCAGTTAAACTGCCAGCTTGAAGCAGTTGTTGCCGGAACCGGTCTCAAAGATATTGAAAAACAGATTCTCCCGTACGGAGTAGACAAACTCCATGTATTCGATGGTGAAGGACTCTATCCTTATACTTCACTTCCCCACACTTCAATCCTCGTGAATCTGTTCAAAGAAGAACAACCGCAAATCTGCCTGATGGGTGCAACCGTGATCGGTCGTGACCTCGGCCCGCGTGTATCGTCAGCTCTGACCAGCGGATTGACAGCGGACTGTACCTCACTGGAAATCGGTGACCACGAAGATAAGAAAGAAGGTAAGGTTTACAAAAACCTGCTTTACCAGATTCGTCCGGCATTCGGAGGTAACATCGTTGCTACCATCGTCAATCCCGAACACCGCCCCCAAATGGCAACCGTTCGCGAAGGTGTGATGAAAAAAGCCATTCTGTCAGCCGACTACAAAGGTGAAATCATTAAGCATGATGTGAAGAAATACGTAGCCGACACCGATTACGTAGTAAAAGTCATCGAACGCCATGTAGAAAAAGCCAAGAACAACCTGAAAGGTTCTCCGATCATCATTGCCGGCGGTTACGGTGTAGGTTCGAAAGAAAACTTCAACTTGCTGTTCGATCTCGCAAAGGTGTTAAACGCAGAAGTAGGCGCCAGCCGTGCCGCTGTAGATGCAGGCTTCGTTGACCACGACCGTCAGATCGGCCAGACCGGTGTTACAGTACGTCCGAAACTCTATATTGCCTGCGGTATCTCCGGACAAATTCAGCACATTGCCGGTATGCAGGAAAGCGGTATCATCATCTCCATCAACAACGATCCGTCAGCTCCGATCAATACGATTGCAGACTATGTGATCAACGGAACAATCGAAGAAGTTGTACCGAAGATGATTAAGTATTATAAACAAAACAGTAAGTAAGAAATGGCTAACTTTTATTTAGATACTCCGGAACTCAAGCATCACTTGAACCATCCGTTGATGAAGAGAATTGTTGAGCTGAAAGAGCGCAACTATGCTGATAAAGATAAATTCGACTATGCTCCGGTAGACTTCGAAGATGCAATGGACAGCTACGATAAAGTACTGGAAATTGTAGGGGAAATCTGTGGTGACATCATCGCTCCCAATGCAGAAAGCGTCGATCACGAAGGTCCGGTTTGTGCCGACAACCGCGTAACTTATGCCAGCGGAACTGCCCAGAACCTGGATGCCTGCCGTAAAGCCGGGCTGATGGGTATGGCTATGCCCCGCCGCTTTGGAGGTCTGAACTTCCCAATCACTCCATACATCATGGCTGCCGATATCGTGAGCCGCAGTGATGCAGGTTTCGAGAACCTCTGGGGACTACAGGACTGTGCCGAAACCATCTACGAGTTTGCCAACGAAGAACAGAAGCAGCGCTACATCACCCGTGTATGCCAAGGTGAGACCATGTCAATGGACCTGACCGAACCGGATGCAGGTTCCGACCTACAATCTGTCATGCTGAAAGCCACTTACAGTGAAAAAGACCAATGCTGGTATCTGAACGGCGTGAAACGCTTTATCACAAACGGTGATGCCGATATTCATCTCGTATTGGCACGTTCGGAAGAAGGAACACACGACGGACGCGGTCTGTCTATGTTCATCTACGACAAGCGCAATGGCGGAGTTAACGTACGCCGCATCGAGAACAAAATGGGTATCAAAGGCTCCCCGACTTGCGAGCTGGTATATAAAAATGCCAAAGCCGAACTTTGCGGTGACCGTAAACTGGGCCTTATCAAATACGTAATGGCATTGATGAACGGTGCCCGCCTGGGTATTGCCGCACAATCGGTAGGTTTGTCACAGGCAGCTTACAATGAAGCTCTGGCTTATGCCAAAGACCGTAAACAGTTTGGCAAAGCAATCATCGAATTCCCTGCCGTAGCCGAGATACTTTCTTTGATGAAAGCTAAACTGGATGCTTCCCGTTCACTGCTGTACGAGACAGCTCGTTTTGTAGACATTTACAAAGCACTGGACGACATTGCCAAGGAGCGCAAACTGACTCCGGAAGAACGTGCCGAACAGAAAACATTCGCCAAACTGGCTGACGCCTTTACTCCGCTGGGCAAGGGCATGGGCAGTGAATTTGCCAACCAGAACGCTTACGATTGCATTCAGATTCACGGTGGTTCGGGCTTTATGAAAGATTACGCCTGCGAACGCATCTATCGTGACTCACGCATCACTTCCATCTACGAAGGTACCACCCAGTTGCAGGTTGTGGCTGCTATCCGTTACGTAACGACCGGTGCTTATCTGGCACGTATCCAAGAATACGAGAACATGCCGGTAGCTCCAGAACTGGAAGGCTTGCAGAACCGCCTGAAAAGTATGGCAAGCAAATATGCAGCCTGCGTGACTCAAATCACAGAAGCAAAAGACCAGGAACTGCTCGACTTCTGCGCACGCCGTCTGGTAGAAATGGCTGCCCACATCATCATGGGTCACCTGATGGTTCAAGATGCTTCGAAGAGCGATCTGTTCTCCGAATCGGCTCAGGTATACGTACGTTATGCTGAGGCTGAAGTAGAAAAACATATCAACTTTATTCGCAAATTCGATAAAGACGATCTGGCTTACTACAGAAAGTAAAGAGTTTACTTCAAGACTAAAAAAAGGGATTCGGACAACCGGATCCCTTTTCTTTTTCTACTATCGGAGAGAGGCGAGTTATTTTTATCTCCCGAAAATACCCAATTAATGTCAAATGATTTGGCTATGTGACTGGTTTTTACGAATATTGCAACAAAATTAGAGAGATACCGGATTACGGATCAATATAACACGAAAAAACTTCAGTAAATAATCTATTAAAAGAAAAACAATTATGCGGAAAATCACATTAGGTCTGATACTATGCAGCATGGTTACGCTTTGCTTTGCCGGTCAAAGACCTTTAGAGGGATTTAAGTATGCCTCGGAAAAAGCCCCGGTGGGCAACGAATGGGAATCACCGGAAAACTTAGCACTCAACAAAGAACAACCGCGCGCCTGGTTCTTTTCCTTCCAGGATGTGGAAAGCGCACGAAAGGTGTTGCCTGAGAACAGTAAATACTGGTTGTCACTGAATGGTGACTGGAAATTCAATTGGGCACCCGATCCGGACTCCCGCCCTAAAGATTTTTATCAAACAACCTTCGATGTTTCAGGATGGGACAATATCCCGGTTCCTTCAAGCTGGAATATTTATGGCATCCAGAAGGACGGAAGCCTGAAATACGGAGTACCCATCTATGTGAACCAACCTGTAATTTTCATGCACAAAGTGAAAGTAGACGACTGGCGCGGAGGTGTGATGCGTACCCCCCCGACCAATTGGACTACTTATAAAGACCGTAACGAAGTGGGATCATTCCGTCGCGACTTCGACATCCCGCAGGACTGGGACGGTCGTGAAGTATTTATCAGCTTCGACGGCGTGGACTCTTTCTTCTACCTCTGGATCAATGGACAGTATGTAGGTTTCTCCAAGAACTCACGCAACACAGCCAACTTCAACATCACTCCTTACCTGCAAAAAGGAAAGAACACCGTTGCTGCCGAAGTATACCGCAGCTCGGACGGCTCATTCCTTGAAGCACAGGATATGTTCCGCCTGCCGGGTATCTTCCGTACCGTAGCCCTCTATTCTACTCCGAAAGTACAGGTACGCGACCTTGTTGTAATCCCCGATCTGGACGAGACATACACCAATGGTTCATTGGCTATCAGCGCTGACATCCGTAACTATGGCAAAAAAGCTGCCAAAGGATACCAGATGGCTTATACACTTTATGCAAACAAACTGTATTCGGACGAAAATACCCCCGTTGCCAATGCGGTTGCCAATGCTACTGTGAACCTGGTGAACCCGAACGAAACCGTAGAGGCTGAAAAAGCGATATTGAACGTGCAGTCACCCAACAAGTGGTCGGCTGAGTTCCCTTACCTCTATACACTCGTTGCCGAATTGAAAGACAAGAAAGGCAAAACAATAGAAACCGTTTCAACTACTGTAGGTTTCCGTAAAGTGGAAATCAAAGACACCCCTGCTTCTGCAGACGAATTCGGACTGGCAGGCCGTTACTATTATGTAAATGGCAAGACCGTGAAACTGAAAGGTGTCAACCGCCACGAATCAAATCCTGCCGTAGGTCATGCCATCACTCGCGAAATGATGGAGAAAGAGGTAATGCTGATGAAACGTGCCAACATCAATCACGTACGTAACTCTCACTATCCGGACGATCCGTACTGGTACCATCTGTGCAACAAATACGGACTCTATCTGGAAGATGAAGCCAACATCGAGTCTCACGAGTACTATTATGGAGCCGCTTCACTGTCTCATCCGGTGGAATGGAAAAACGCCCACGTAGCCCGTGTGATGGAAATGGTTCATGCCAACGTAAACAATCCTTCGATTGTCATCTGGTCATTGGGTAACGAAGCCGGACCGGGAAAGAACTTCGTAGCAGCCTATGATGCACTGAAAGCATTCGATTTGTCACGCCCTGTTCAGTACGAACGTAACAACGACATCGTCGACATGGGTTCCAACCAGTATCCTTCCATCGGCTGGATGCGTGGTGCCGTGAAAGGTAATTATGATATCAAATATCCGTTCCATGTTTCGGAATATGCTCACTCTATGGGTAACGCCTGCGGTAACCTGGTGGACTATTGGGAAGCTATCGAGTCGACTAACTTCTTCTGTGGTGGAGCTATCTGGGACTGGGTAGACCAATCGATGTACAATTACGATAAGAAAACCGGAGAGCGCTATCTGGCTTACGGTGGTGACTTCGGTGATACTCCGAATGACGGACAGTTCGTTATGAACGGTATCGTATTCGGTGACCTGGAACCGAAACCACAATATTATGAAGTGAAGAAAGTGTACCAACACATCGGCGTACAACCAATCGATGTAGAAAAAGGACAGTTCGAAGTATTCAACAAGTATTACTTCAAAAACCTTTCGGACTATGAAGTTAAATGGTCACTTTACGAAAACGGTAAGGAAGCACAATCGGGCATATTGTCTATGGGTGAAGTGGCTCCGCGTACCCGTACGCAGATCACGGTTCCTTATCAGTTCAGTAAACTGAAAGCCGATTCGGAATATTTCGTGAAGATTCAGTTCCTGCTGAAAGACAACATGCCTTGGGCTGACAAGAACTTTGCGCAGGCAGAAGAACAGATACTCGTTAAAGAAGCTACTGCACGTCCTGCCATCAACACTGTAGCATCCGGAAGCGACAAACCGGAAATAATTATGATTAAAGCGAGCGATATCATTACCATTAAAGGCAATGGCTACACAGCTCAATTCGATATCAAAACAGGTACTATCTACAGCCTGACATACGGAAACGAAAAAGTAATTACTGACGGTAACGGTCCGAAACTGGATGCGCTCCGCGCGTTCACGAACAATGATAACTGGTTCTACTCTCAGTGGTTCGACAACGGACTGCACAACCTGAAGCACTCAGCTACCGGCTTCGATATGACTACCAAAGAAGATGGCACAGTCGTATTGTCATTCACAGTAAAATCCCAAGCTCCAAACGCAGCTAAGATTTTGGGTGGAACGAGCTCCGGCAAGAACAAAATTGAAGAACTGACGGACAAGAAGTTCGGCAGCAATGATTTCAAGTTCACCACCAATCAGGTATGGACTGTCTATAAAGACGGCTCCATCGAACTGGAAGCAAGTATCACATCCAATCAGCCGAGCCTCGTATTGCCTCGTCTGGGATATATGATACGCGTGCCTCAGCAATATGATAACTTCACTTACTACGGACGCGGACCTATTGACAACTATGCCGACCGCAAGGTAGGACAGTTCATCGAGCAACATAAGAACACGGTTGCCGGAGAATTCGTCAACTTCCCCAAACCACAGGATATGGGTAACCACGAAGATGTGCGCTGGTGTGCATTGACCAACAACGCAGGCAACGGTGCTGTGTTTGTAGCTACCGACCGCTTGTCGGCTTCGGCTCTGCCCTACTCCGCACTCGACCTGATCCTGGCTTCACATCCGTATCAGTTGCCGAAAGCCGGTGATACTTATCTTCATCTGGATGCAGCCGTAACCGGCCTGGGTGGCAACAGTTGCGGCCAAGGTGGCCCGCTGGAACAAGACCGTGTCTTCGCCAGCCATCACAACACAGGTTTCATCATCCGCCCTGCGGGTAAAGACCTGACTGCAACAGCCAATGTAGCCCCTGCCGGAGAGGTGCCGTTGTCCATTACCCGCAACCGTGCCGGTGCAGTATCTGTATCATCACAGAAAAAGGATGCGGTTATCCTCTACACAGTAGATAAGAGTAAACCCAAAACTTACACCGAACCGATCGCATTACGCAATGGCGGTACAGTGACTGCCTGGTTCAAAGATGCACCTTTCATCAAAGCAACCATGACATTCGACAAGATCGAAAGCATCCAGACGGAAGTGATCTATGCAAGTAGCGAAGAATCGGATGGAGGCGAAGCCAAGAACCTGACCGACGGTGACCCGAATACCATCTGGCACACCATGTTCTCTGTAACCGTGGCTAAACACCCGCACTGGGTAGACCTGGATGCCGGTGAAGTGAAAACAATTAAAGGTTTCACTTACCTTCCACGTCAGGACAGCAGCAACGGTAATGTGAAAGATTACACCATACACGTAAGCCAGGATGGCAAAGAATGGGGTGAACCAATCCTGAAAGGTACTTTCGCAAGAGACCTGAAAGAGAAGAAAGTAATGTTCGAGAAACCTGTAAAAGCCCGTTACATCCGCTTCACCGCTCTGAGTGAACAACGCGGACAAGACTACGCTTCGGGTGCCGAACTGACGATTCTGGCTGAATAAGAGTACGGCCAAGCATAAAAAAACAGAGCCTTTATCGGGGCGGAACAGACACTCTGTCCACCCTTGATAAAGGTTCTGTTTATATCATATAGAGGCTCTGATAGAAACCGGAAAAGCCTCTTTATCCAACAAAATAAACCTTTTACCAGTCCTCCATTACACCTTCCCTTTTAAAGACGATAAGCTGATTCCGGAGAGTACTGATTTCACGTCTCATCAGTTCCATCCTTTCCAGCAAATGATGAATGGCATCGATACCCTCCATATTGATGGACAGGTCGTAATACATACGGCTGTATCGTTCCACATCGGGAAGTTGCGACGCAAGCAGATAGTGCTCGCCGCCCTCGGTGCGTACCTCAATCAAGCCACCCTCTTCTAACAGGTCGATAAATGAAGGCTCAATATGACATTTGTGACAGTATTCACTGACTATTATTAATTCGGTCTGCATAGCGCTCTTTCATTATTAGTTCATACTCTGTTGTAACTCTCTGAACAGTTCTTTCTGCCTATCTGTCAGACTCGTAGGTATCTTGACTGAATAAGTGACAATCAAATCGCCAAACTGTCCTTCTTTCTTATATATGGGGAAACCTTTACCCTTCAGGCGTACTTTCGTACCATTCTGGGTTTCGGGCTTTATCTTCAGTTTCACTTTACCTTCCAGCGTATCAACCACCTTTTCACCACCCAGTACGGCAGTATAGAGATCGACTTCCACATCCACGTACAGATCATCTCCGAGACGCTTGAATACAGGATCTTCGGCTATCCGGAAAGTGATATACAGATCGCCTGCCGGACCACCGTTAATACCTTCACCACCGTATCCTTTCAGTTTAATCACCTGTCCGTCGGCTACACCGGCCGGTATTGTGATACGAACCTGCTTTCCATTCACATTCAACACCTGCTTATGGGTCTGTGCCGCATCGCGAAGAGACAGGTGTAGTTCCGCATTAAAATCTTGTCCGCGGAAACCTGAGCCGCCTCGTCCGCCTCCGCCCCTATGCCCGAACATAGACTCGAAGAAATCCGAGAATCCTCCGGCATCACCACCCGAGAATCCTTCTCCATCGGACGAGTACCAATAGGAACCACCGTCTCCGCCAAAGCCGGAGAAGCCGCCTCCACCCGCACCGGCATGCTGGCGGGCCTTCTTCTGCGCTTCGAATTCGTCCGCATGTTTCCAATGTTCGCCGTATTCATCGTACTTTTTCCTTTTCTCCGGATCGCTCAATACTTCGTTAGCTTCATTAATCTCCTGAAACTTATCCTTGGCGCTTGGGTCATTCGGATTCAGGTCGGGATGATATTTACGGGCTAATTTGCGGAAAGCCTTCTTGACATCATCCTGAGAAGCATTCTTGTCAACTCCGAGAATCTTGTAATAATCTATATAAGCCATGTTTTTTATATATTTAAACCTCTATATTAAGTGTATACAAACAACACGCCAACCGGAGTTTTAGGTTCAATTTTTAGCACAAATTAATAGGAATATCGAGCGGTATGTCCTCTTGAACAGGAAGACGGAACCAGAAGCAGGCACCCTCTTCTACTGCCGTATCGACCCCGATCGTTCCTCCCAGGCGCTCTATGATCACCCGGCAGATGGCGAGTCCCAGCCCCGTGCCCTTAACGAAGGAGTTCAGTTTGACAAAACGTTCAAAAACTTTTTCAGCTTTATCGGCGGGAATACCGATACCTGTATCTTTCACGAAGAAATAAAGTTCATTCCTCTGTCCGTTCAGCCGGTATCCCAACGTAATGGAACCTTCGGCGGTAAACTTCATTGCGTTATTCATCAGATTGATGATGACCTGCGACAAACGCAAACGATCCGTATTGATCACACAGCAGGGTTCCTTTTCAGTAAACAGAATCCGTACCCCTGGGCGTTGGTTCTTCTGCTGCATTTGCAGGCAGATGTCCTCCATCAGTTCGTTGATATCCGTCAGGGCATAGGAAAAATCCATCGTTCCGGCTTCTATCTTCGACAGGTCGAGAATGTCGTCGATAAGCTGCAACAAAAGTTCGTTATTCGAAGTGACAATCCGGATGTACTCCTCTTTCTCTTCGGCATCATCTGTCTGGCAGATCAGGTCGGAGAAACCGATGATGGCATTGAGCGGTGTACGTATTTCATGGCTCATATTGGCAAGGAAGGCCGACTTCAGCCGATTGGACTCCTCTGCTTTCTCCTTGGCCTCTTGAAGCATACGGTCTACTTTCAGTTTCTCGGTGATATCTTCAAAGCGCAGCAATCCACCGATAATTTCACCTCCCGTATCACTATAAACGGGGGTAGCGGTAATTTCAAAGTCTACATGATCCACATGGGTAATATGCCTCACCATTTTGCCGGTACTGATGGCCTCCTGAAAAGCACATCTTTTACACGGTTTGTCCCCTCGCCCCGTTGTCCGGTAGCAAGTAGTGCCGGGAATATAATGACGTCCGACAACCAGATTCTTTATATTACTGGTCTCTTCCCATTGCACCTTATAATTTCGGTCAATATAAATCAGGCCGAAATCAATACTTCTTAAAGCCAGTTTCTGTTTACGAACGGCTCCCTCCAGTTGCTCTTTGGCAGCCAAAAGCTCCCTTTCGTACATCTTAAGCTGAGTGATCTCCCAACGGGCCACCAGTAACCATTTGCCCAGTTTGCCCGAAGATATGATTGATTTCACCACAAGGGTATCATGCACTTTTCCATCGGCAGTCACATACCTCTCTTCCGCTTTATAGGGTTTTCCGGCCTTGACAAGATCTTCATCTATTTTACGGTACTGTTTACCCCGTTCTTCACCAAAAATATCGGCATCTGAAAAGCCGACGGCATCTTTGCGGCTGATGCCCGACTGCAACTCGGCCTCCTTATTCCAGTACGTGTACTTGAATTGTTCCTGAATATCCTTCACCATAATAGGAAACGGAAGATTATCTAATATCTCAAACAGGAAGCGACGATAGTCATCGTCTGCCGAAGCCGATTTACGAAGCCGGAAGTTCTGAAAGAGCAGGAAGCAAACGGTCAGAAACAAAAATACGGATAACACATAAAGCCATAGATTATCGGTTACCCCCATTACCAATAGTAGTTTGGTTGCCATAATTGCATATTGTGATGAATTGACGGTAAATATAGAAATTATTCTCCGACTTTCACCACAATATGAAACAAAAGCACCTGTAGGGAACAAAGTTTCGAGATACTACACTTATATCCCCAAGTCTATAGTTTAAATGCGTTTTCAGCGAATATTCATTTTCCTGAACATCTCAAAGTCCTCCTTACGCAATCCGATATCGTCGTAAGCCCGCGGCTCGTTGTGGTCATTCAGGTAAAAGCGGGGGAACTCCGTATAGGACGGGCTTGCCACGGACAGCGAGTCGTTCACATAGGCAGTAGTCACTCCGGCCAGATCGAGTACCGAATGGAACACTACCCGGTTCGAAGCGACAGACTTTTGACGGTTTTGCTGTAAAGCAGCGATATGCTCCGGATATTTCTCCCGGTATTTATCCGAAGTCCAGACAATAAACGGCACGTGCAACTGATAATACGAAGGCACAGGCGACGCATGCAGGAAAAGGTGACGGTCGTCGTCAAAAATATCTTCTCCATGGTCCGAAGTATAGAGCATGGCCGAACCGGCATCCTGTTGCTGCAACAAGCCGATCAGCCTTGCCAGGAAATCGTCGGTATAGCGGATGGAGTTGTCATAGGCATTAATCAGATTGTCCCGATACTTAAATTCGGCATCCGCCGGACTGTCGGGCCGGAAAAACGCAGCCCCGGCAGGATAGCGCTCACGGTAGTTAAAGTGCGAACCATAGGTATGCAACACAATGAATTGTTTGCGGTTCCCTTTGGCAAGTTCCTCTTTCACCAATGCCAGCAGGTTGTCATCCGAAAGATTCTGACCAGCGGTCAGCGAATCTTCTTTGATGAAATCGCAATGATCGGCCTCTTTTCCGAAGAAGTCTATAAAAGAATTATTGTAACGCTGATTGGAGAAAAAAGCCGTCTTGAAACCTGCCTCCCTGAAAGCCGTAATAATACCTTTCTGATGGTAGATAGAGTCGAAATTCTCTGCCGAAACGGCGGACATCAGCATCGGAACGCTCTTATGGGTTGTGTTCGACTGGGTCAGCACATTCGTGAAAGCCGTAAGATTGGGTGTTTCCGACAATTTGGGGTTCGTTTCGCGGTCATAGCCATACAACGACCAGTTGAGAGCACGGGATGTCTCCCCCACAACCAGCACGTATATCTCGCGGTCCTCCGCCGGATGGGTGGCAACAGCATGGAAAGTAAAATCCTTCGAAGTCTCTGCATAGTCAAGGGTCTGCGCGTTGCGCTCTACGGCAAGCACCACGTTGTAGCACACATTGACCGGATATAAATCGGTGGTCATCTCATATTTCTTATCCAGCAAGTAGGCAGCTCCCAACGAAAGAAAGCCAACGGCAAGTACTCCCCACGCACGTTTCCGTTGCCTACGGATAAAGTCGACAGAGAGCCTGCGTTTACGAACTATGGAAATCATACCCAGTATCAGGGCGGGTATATACAGTATCACGATCGTAACGAGGGCCGGCAGCAGATTATCGAGCAACTCCATGGCTTCGGAAGAATTGGTCGTAGCCAGATTGAGGAACATATCCACCGCTATGATGGACTGCCCGAACAGATAGAGCAACACGATCTGAAAGGCCCCGAAGAATACAAAAAGAAACAATATCCAGAGCATCTTTCCGCAATTCCTGGACAGGGTCATAATCAGATAATAACAACCCAGAGGTAACAGAACGTTGGCAACCTTGGCCACAAGCGGTAAAGGTTCCGTGAAACACAGTACTATGTTGGGCACAATCAGCACAAACAAAAACAGGTAGAACAAGTTCTCCTGATTATCGAACCATTTCTTTATCTTATTAAAAAGCTTCATTGATATTAAATATAAATCCGGTCTGGCCTTTTCCAAACCCTAAATCCAATCGTACATTCACTCTCTTCTTGAACTCCCACCGGTAGCCGAATCCATAATTGGGAAGTATATGTTTCACCTCGAACGAAGAAAAGTCGGGAAAAACATTTCCGGCTCCCACCCAGACAGCTACTCCGTTACGTTTCCATACATGCTGCCGGAGTTCAACCTGCATATCCACCACATTCTTGTCACGGAATCTGCCATCGTAATATCCGCGCATGGAATACGAACTGCCCAATGTTGCCATCAATCCCCAGGGCGGATTGCCGTAAGTCAGCAGCGTATGAAATTGTCCGGCAAGTATTCCACCTTTCCACACCTTACGATAGTAGCTTGTGGTCAGCTCCGTACTGCTGAACGCATAGTCATTCCCCAGAAACGCAGGACTGAAACGCTGGTCTATGCGCAGATAATACCCCTTATAGGCATTCGTGAGGAAGTCCCGCGAATCGTACACAAGGGAAAGCCCTGCACTGACGTTGGTCGTACGGGCGTCCATCCCCTGCCAGAGTTCGGGTTTCTCAAAATTGCGTCCGTCGATATAATCGAAACTTGCCATAGGTCCCAGATAGAAGTTTTTTGCCAAACGGAACATAAAGTCGACTTTCACCTGTGCCTGAAAGCGCTTGTAACTGCTTTCATTTTCGTCATTCACCGCATTCCGGTATCCTACTCCCCAATACAAACTGGGAAAAGAATAAAAATAAAGGTTATAATTCAGCCTGTATTTATCTTTCGGAAAGATATGATTGCCCCGAACGCCCAGCAGATAGAATCCGACAGTGGACACATCGCCATACAATGATACGGTGGAAAGCGGCAGAAGTGTATCGGCACGGTCGGTACGGTATAATCCGGCAGCCACCAGTCCCAGCCCAAGCTTGGTATCACTGGAATAATGCGGACCGCCGATTACACTGAAATCAAACTTCTTGTTCTTCTTCTCCTTATTGGCATCATTGAAGTAATCAAGGAATTTCTTTAAAAAACTACGCTTCACCGCAGCAGAGTCGGCAGCGACAACAGTAGAGGCGGAATCCTCCGCAACAGGAATATACGTAATCGGTGAGAGACTATCGTTGCAGTTCTCCCCCTGTGCCAAAGATACAGTCCACAGTGCGGAAAAGCATCCAAGTAATAGCCAGTTTTTGTGTTTAGGTTTCATATATTGTTCCCTCTTAAGAAAACTCAATCTACAAAAGTAGTTTTATCATTCCTTGTTACAATCATATTACATTCTCTTTTATCATTTATTGCCTCCATTTAACACTTAATAAACGAAAAAAGTTCAGAATATGCCATATAAAGCAACATCAAATTCTAAAAACTTGTAAACGACACATAATATCAGCTAATAAAACTACCCTATTATTCTTTAATTAAATTAAATCCGCTTTATTTGCATTATACAACTTAACACATTCCCCAACCTTAAACAATGCTTCCATTATGAAACGGAATTACTGGCTTTTGGCCATTGTTTTCTTGCTTTCCACCCTGCACGCTCAGGCAGGTGAATGGATACGGATCAACCAACTGGGTTACCTCCCCCAATCTAAAAAGGTAGCCGTATTTATGAGTGAAGTACCGGTTGAAGTGAACAACTATTCACTGGTCGATGTATTCACCGGAAAAACGGTACGCACTTTCACATCTCCCCGGAAGACAGGCCCGATCGGACAAATGAAATCAACCTACCGGCTGGACTTCAGTACCTTTGATACACCCGGAACCTACTATCTGAAAGCCGGAAAAGCAGTATCGCCTCACTTCCCCATCAACCACCGCGTATACAACGGAACGGCCGACTTCCTGCTGAATTACATGCGCCAGCAGCGATGCGGTTACAACCCCTTCCTGAAAGACAGTTGCCATGTACATGACGGCTTTATCGTGTATCATCCCACAAAGACCGGACAGCACATCGATGTCCGGGGAGGATGGCATGACGCGACCGACTATCTGCAATATACCACAACCTCGGCCAATGCCATTTACCAGATGATGTTTGCCTATCTGCAAAACCCGGAAGCTTTCGGCGATGCTTACGATGCTGCCGGACACCCTGGAGCTAACGGCATCCCGGACATTGTGGACGAAATAAAATGGGGGCTCGACTGGTTGAACCGGATGAACCCTGCCCAAGGAGAACTTTACAACCAGGTTGCCGATGACCGGGACCATGCAGGGATGCGCCTGCCCGGCAAAGATTCGGTGGACTACGGCTACGGACGAGGACAAGGGCGCCCGGTTTACTTTTGCAGTGGTGAGCCTCAGGTTCGCGGCAAATTCAAGAATGCAACCACCGGAGTGGCCAGTACCGCAGGCAAATTCGCCTCTTGCTTTGCACTGGGGGCAAAGGTACTGAAAGATTTCTATCCGGACTTCGCCCAAGAAATAGCCTCTAAAGCAGATAACGCCTATCAGGAGGGTATAAAGAAACCCGGTCCCTGCCAGACGGCCTCGGTAAAGTCACCTTATATTTATGAAGAAGACAATTGGGTGGACGATATGGAACTTGGAGCCATGGAACTGTTCAAAGCTACCGGCGACCCCAAATATCTGGAGCAGGCAGTAGAATACGGAAGGCGTGAACCGGTGACACCGTGGATGGGTGCCGACAGTGCCCGCCACTACCAATGGTATCCGTTTATGAACATGGGACACTACTGGGTAGCCAAAGCTTCGGGCAACGAGCGCCTGCGCGACGAATTTATCCGGAACCTGCGAACCGGAATACAGCGAACGTATGAAAAAGCCGTCGGTAGTCCTTTCCTGCACGGCATACCTTATATCTGGTGTTCGAATAACCTGACCACCGCCATGCTTACGCAATGCCGGCTTTACCGTGAGCTGACAGGCGACACGACTTATGAAGAGATGGAAGCCTCTCTGCGCGACTGGCTCCTGGGGTGCAACCCGTGGGGAACCAGCATGATTGTAGAGCTACCTTTATCCGGAGATTATCCGATACAGCCTCACTCTTCATTGCTGAACGCAGGAGTAGGCAACACTACCGGCGGACTGGTGGACGGCCCGGTATACCGCACCATTTTCGAAAGTCTCCGGGGAGTGAACATGGAGGGCATTCCGGGAATGCCCGGACAGGATTACGAACGTTTCCAACCGGACTTAATGGTCTATCACGACGCCCTCCACGATTATTCGACCAATGAACCGACCATGGACGGAACCGCTTGCCTGACCTACTACTTATCTTCTTTGCAGAAAGACGGAATGAAGCAGGCAAACGCAGCAGCAGATAAGAACATCTACAGCAATGGCGGCATTGTACGTACCGACCCGTCCAAAAAACAAATCACGCTCGTATTCACCGCCGCCGATAGAGCGGACGGAGCGGACGCCATCATCAGTACCCTGAAAAAGCAAGGTATCAAAGGGGCATTCTTCTTTACCGGAGAATTTTACGAACTCTATCCGGACGTAGTGCAACGCCTGCTGAAAGAGGGGCACTACGTCGGCAGTCACAGTTACGGACATTTGCTGTACAGCCCGTGGGGAAACCGCGATTCGCTGCTGGTGACGCGCGAAGAGTTTGAAAAAGATCTGTTGAAAAGCTACGAAGTGATGCGAAAGGCCGGCATTGAATTTAAAGATGCTCCGCTCTATATACCGCCTTACGAATATTACAACCGGCAGATTGCAGCGTGGGCAAAGAATATGGGCATCCAGGTGGTTAACTTCACCGCCGGCACAGCCAGCAATGCCGACTATACCACACCGGACATGAAGAACTACCGGAGCAGCCAGGCAATCTACGATAAAATCCTTTCGGTAGAAGCTGCCGAAGGATTGAACGGTCACCTGATGCTGATCCATTTCGGGACGGACGCCCGCCGCACGGATAAATTCTATAAAGGTCACCTTGAACGGTTGATTAAAGTCCTGAAGAATAAAGGATATAAATTTGTCCCACTGCGAGAAGCCGTTGGCATATAATTCAGTTACAAGATAAAGGTTAGTTAAGAAGGTTATCATAATAGGTATTTAAGGTAGACAATCGACCGGATTGTTTTCAGTAAACAAACCCCTCCACCCCCAAGGAGCGTGGTTTGAATAAGCGAAGGTCCGCGCCTGCGAAGGTCCGGACCTTTATTATGCCCTCACGGCTCTTTCATACTCAGCCTTCTTCTCATACAAAAAACACGTTTCGATCTTCCATCTTCCACCTTTTAGAGTGCATTCCGTTGATTGTGAGATGTATAGATTGGTGGAAGATGCGGTTTTTATGCCATTTATCTTCCACCCCCATCTTCCATCTTCCACCCGCTGTTTTAGGGGATATTTCAGTAGTAACGGTTTGGAAAACAAATGGATATGTCCAATTTCTTATCCGTTTATCTCTCTAAAAGCATTTCATTTCCCTTACTCTCTTTAGTGCAAATGGTCGGATCCTTATCTCGGCCCGGGCATGCGGGCTCATCGGCCCGGGTATACGGGCTCATCAGCCCGGGTATGTGGGCTCATCAGCCCGGGTATGCGGGCTGGGATAAAGAGTTATATGATAATGGTTAATCTGCTGGATTTCTTCGGTAATAGTCGGCCGGATTCTTTCTTAAAAAAGAAACAACGAAGCGCTGCTTCCGCATGGCTGTGTGCGAATGGAAGGTTTTGTGGGGGGCAAGGGAGGAAGACGGTTGTTAAATGAAAGAGCCGTGATTATGCCTTCCCTCCAAGACCGGCTCCGTTTCTCCGAGACATCTGTTTGCCAAGTTGCACAACTGGTATGCCATATCTCCTAAAAGAGAAGGAATTTGCCTCCCGGACAAAAATAAAACGCTATACAGTAAGGTTTCTCCCATGAAATATTTATCTTTACCGTCACAACTTTAATCATACGGATATGAAAAACAAGATACTCCTGCTACTGCTACTTCTGGGAAGTACGTATGCCGCAGCACAAACCGTAATTGAAAACCCTTCTTTCGAAACACGCCAGGGAAGTGCACACACCATCTCGAAGATAGAACTATCTCCGACAGAAACCCGGCTCACGATACGGACGGTATTCCGCCCCCAATGGTGGACCAGCATCGACAGCCTGACTTATATTTATGCCCCCGAAAGCAGAAAGCAATTTTATCCTCTCCGCATAGAAGGGCGCAAATTTGGCGAACGCGTAACGACTCCCGCCTCAGGAATAATAGAAAACGACTGTGTCATCACCTATCCTCCCCTGCCCGAAGGCACAACCCGGATAGATTGGATGGAGGACGATCTTAAATCGGAAACCAACACCTATGGCATTCTGCTGGTGAAACCGCAGGAGACCAAAGAGCAGGCCTTCCTTCGCGAAATCCGTGGAAACTGGCAGCAGACAGATGCAGGAAACGGATGGGACATCGGAATTTACGATTCACTTGCCATCATGGATAACCGGTTCTGGAAATATGAACTTTGCCGGAAACAGGGGAAAAAGCTCAAACTGAATTTAAGGAATGAAACTGACGGACAGTGCCAACTTGAAATAACACAAGAAAAAGACGGCAACATACGCATCGGCAAAAACGGTGAAAAAGAGAAAAAGTATATCCGCGCCGGACTGCCCCATCGAAATTACGCATCGGTAACAACTGCTTCCACTACTCCCCGGACTGATTTTTTCCGGAAAGATACGGCTCACATACGTGGTTTTCTGGATGGATACAACCCGCAGTTAGGATTTACCACCGCCCTGATCTATACAGACAATCATATCACCCGCGAGAGTAGTCCCGCCCTGGTGACCATCCATCCGGACGGACGTTTCGAGTCGGACTTCATTGTCAATTATCCTGGGGTACATCACCTTAGTCTGGGCAGCTGTTGGATAGGGTTTTATGTCAAACCGGGCGAAACACTGATCCTTTACCTCAGTTGGGAAGACCTGCTGGACTACAACCGGCAAAGAAGGTTGAAACCCATGCTGACAGAAACTCAATATATGGGGGCTTCAAGCACTTTCAACCAAGAATTGATGCCTTGTGAACCGCTCTTCCCAAGAGACTTCAACATCCTGTTGAAAGCATGCGGCACGCTGACTCCCGATGAATTTAAAGCACAGCAAAAGCCGATGTACGACCTGTGGATGCATCGGCTCGACTCGTTGGAACAATCAAAAACGCTGCAACCCGAAGGAATGCAAATGCTGAAGAATAATGTGAAAATGATGTACGGCAGCTGGCTTCTCGATTTTATCCTGCAAAGAGACATGAATGCCCACAAAGATACCACCAACGCGATATTAAAAATAAAAGAGGCTCCGGACTATTATGATTTCCTGAAAGAAATGCCGCTCGATGACGTCCGTGCCATCGGTTGCAGTTCTTTTTCAACCTTCATCAACCGACTTGAGTATATGAACCCTTTAAACCGGGCAAGTTGGCAAATCAAGATCGGCACAGACGACCATGTGAAAAAATATGCGGAAAGCTGGCAAAAGAAAAAGGAGATATTGGAGGACACGACAGGAATCCCATTCCCAATGGCCGGAGAACTCATTCTCACCCGTTCTTACCCCTTCCTGGCCGGAACTCTCAAGGATGGGAAAAAAGCTTTCACACTACTCAATATCCTGAAAAACTATTTGCACGAGCCATTCCTTATGGCAGAGTCCGAACGTATGTACCGTCAGATTTATCCGCCACAAGGGAACCAGCCACAAGAACTTCCGGCAGGGAAAGGAACGGATATCATCCGCAAAATCGTAGCACCTTATCATGGAAAATTGGTGGTCATTGACTTTTGGGCAACTACTTGCGGGCCTTGCCGTGCCAGCATCGAGCATCATGCAGATTTGCGAAAAGAGTACCGGAACAGTCCGGATATCAAGTTCATCTTCATCACCAGTGACAGTGAATCACCTGAAAAAGCTTACAACGATTATGTAGAGAAGAATCTGAAAGAAGAAGTCATATTCCGCCTTCCGCAAAGCGACTATAACTATTTGAGGGAGCTATTCCACTTTAACGGTATCCCCCGTTACGTATTACTGGACCGGGACGGAAAACTGCTGAACGGGGATTTTCCGATGTACAACATCGAACAATTCCTGAAAGAATCTAAAATAAGAAAAGAATAAGAAGACTTCACCACGGAGTAACACAGAATCCCAAAGAATTTAATTTCTATCATTCTCCCTCTGTGAGACTCTGTGCTACTCCGTGGTGAGCATCTGGCGCTATTGGATGCAATCCTATTTTTTCAATATCCGGATAAACGTATCGATGTCCTCCTCCGTTGTGTCAAACGAAGTAACCAAACGAATTTCATCCGCCTCTTCATTCCAAAAATAAAAAAAGTAAGATTGCAGCATACGATCTATTTCGGCGCGAGGCATGGTCAGGAATAATTGGTTACTTTCCACCTTTTGGGTGAAACGCACACCGGGAATCTGCTTCAAAGCTTCATAGAGACGTTTGGCCATCGCATTGGCATGCATTGCGTTCTTCAACCACAGTTCCTCTGTCAGATAAGCCGTGAACTGGCAGGAAAGATAACGCATCTTCGATGCCAGTTGAGCCGATTGCTTGCGTACGAATCGAGCTTCCGCTTTCAACGAATCATCAAATACGATCACACACTCTCCCATCATCAATCCGTTTTTGGTTCCGCCAAAACTGAGCACATCGATACCGCAATCTACGGTCAATGCTTTCAGTGAAAGGCCGAGGGCAGCACAGGCATTGGCTATACGTGCACCATCCATATGTACCCGCATCCCGTGTTGGTGGGCCAGTGAGGTAATTGCTCTCAACTCTTCCGGCGTATAAATAGTACCCAACTCCGTACACTCCGAAAGATAAACAGCGCCCGGCTGCGAATGGTGCTGGTCACCAAAGCCATGCAGATAGGGAGCGATCAGTTCAGGTGTCAATTTTCCGTCGGGAGTGGCTACGGGACGGATCTGGCAACCGGTCATCTTCACCGGAGAACCACATTCGTCTACATAAATATGTGCAGTTTCAGCACAAATAATAGAATTATAAGGACGAGTCAACAGTTGCAAAGCAATGACATTACTGCCTGTTCCATTGAAAACAAACAACGGCTCACAGTCGGCAACAAATATTTCTTTAATTTTCCGGACAGCTTCTTTTGTCCACGAATCGTCACCATAGCCCAGCGCATGATCTTGATTAGCCCGTGTCAGAGCTTCCATGATGGCAGGGTGTACACCCGAATTATTATCAGAGGCAAAACTTCTCATAGTCTATAAAGATAAATTTTTCTGCAAAGGAAGAAAATTATTCGCAGAAAAAGAAAAGATTTCCCCACAGACTACACGGAGGGCACAGAGGTTTTCTGATATTATATCCTCAGCTGATGAATGGACAATCCAAAATAGGAATGAATCGGTTCCACCACAGATTACACGAATTTTCACCGAATCTTTAGTCCTAAATATCAACGAATAATTTTAAATATCAACGGAATAAATTATTAATCTGTGGAAATCTGTGTAATCTGTAGTGAAATCAAACTCACTCAGGAATGAAACTTCTTCTTACGCAGCCAATAATCCAATCCGAGCAGGAGCAGAACCAAAGTTGCAATATAGCTATAGAAAACCATCATCGGAGAAGCGGTATCGGACCAATCGACTCTGGACAAACACTCCTTTAAGTTGAATTCTAATTTGAAAACGAGTGTATAGACCGCCATCCCTATCAATAGCAATATACCCAGAATCATGCCGCAAAGCATAGTCCGTTCTTTCCGTTTCCGCTGTTTTTCGGCCTCCAGTCGAACCTGTTCCATCATCCGGTAATTAAAATTGGACGGCAGATTACCAGGTTGTCTTTTCCGAAGGGCCTGCTTCAATGCATTTTCCGTACATTTCTTATTTGCTTCCATAATTACTCATCTCCGTTCATTAATAAATAAATCTTTTTGCGGGTACGGTGCAACTTCACCTTGACATTTCCCGATGAAAGTTTCAGCACCTCTCCTATCTCCTCTATCGACTTCTCTTCAAAATAGAAAAGTGTAATCAAGGCTTTTTCCTCAACATTCAGCAAGTCGATGGCTTGCATCAGTTTCGCAGTCCGTTCTTCGTCATCGGTAGGACAAAGTATTTCGTCGGCCTTTTCATCGGGTACATTATTTATGGTACCTTCCTCAATATAAAGAAATTCCTGTTTCTTTTTGCGGGTAGCGGATACAGCCGCATTATAAGCAATCCGATAAAGCCAGGTAGAGAAGCGGCACTCTCCCTTATAACTGTCAAGACAGCGGAAGGCTTTCAGAAAAACATCCTGTACCAACTCTTCCGCATCTTCGGGACAACCGACAATCTGCACAATCAGCACATAAAGCGGACGGCTGTAACGGTCGAGAAATACAGAAAAAGCTTCTGTGTCCCCGTTCAGTATCCGTGCTATGTATTGTGTTTCTTCGTTCTGTACCATGATATTCGGTTAGACGCAAGCGAATCAGAAAGGTTACAGGCAAAAAAATATTTTTTTCTTTGTAACCTTTCCGTAGTCTATTGCGTCAAACTGTGCAAAGAACGGAATTATTCACTTAAAAACATACGATTATGATGGATTTCATTACAGTCCCCTTAGTTGTGGGTATCATTACCTTAGGTATTTACAAATTGTTTGAACTTTTTGCGTGCAGACGCGAACGCATCACTCTTATTGAAAAGTTAGGAGAGAAAATGTCAGAAGGCAATCTCGAACTGAATGGGAAGATTTGTTTGCCTGACTATAACCGTTCTCAATTGTCATTCGGAACCTTGAAAGGTGGCTGCCTGCTATTGGGAGTAGGACTGGGGCTATTAACCGGTTTCATTATCAGTTATGTAAGCATCTCTCCATATGACTTTGGTAGATTCGACAGGGGATATACCCGCGAAATGATAGGAGTTATCTACGGATCATGCACACTTCTCTTCGGAGGAGCTGGATTAGTGACTTCTTTTTTGATAGAACGGAATTTCTGCAATAAAAAGAAAGAGGAATAAAAAATAATCCCCGGAATACAATACCAATGGACTGTTCCGGGGATTTTTTTCACAATAAGCAGCATCATCTACCCAATATAAACATTTACACAGAGGTAAACATAAAGTTCCTCCTCTTCTTGTTCAAACTCAATCTTATCTTCTCTGGCTAACCAGCCCAGAGCTGCCCCCAATTCCTTATCCTTCAACCCGGATTTCCTTTTCAGATTGCCATAACTCCATTTGTCATTGTTGCTCAACAATTGCCAAACTTTTCCGGCATTCAAGCCAATTTCATTCTTATCCATTTGATACAAAAGTTTAAAGGTTAAAACACATAAAGTTACTATTTACGCGGTGTAAGTTAACAAAATTATGTAAGCATTGTTACTACAAAAACACTAAAAACATACTACATACGATATTTTTAACATAAAATCTATCTTATATACCAATATACCAAGGTTATTAGCATACGTTAAATATACAACTTTTTGATATAATCACCTGTTATTGCATCATTGAATAACCTAAACTGAATGATAGATATGGGAAAGAAGGTAGCAGAACAGCTTGTCGACACTCTGATTGAGGCAGGCGTCAGAAGAATTTATGCAGTAACAGGCGACAGCCTGAACGAAGTGAATGAAGCCGTCAGGCAAAACGAAGCAATGAAGTGGATACATGTACGTCATGAAGAGACCGGTGCGTATGCCGCAGGTGCGGAAGCACAACTGACCGGACTGCCGGGATGTTGTGCAGGAAGCAGCGGACCGGGACATGTCCATTTAATCAATGGGCTTTACGATGCTCACCGTTCGGGAGCTCCTGTGATAGCCATTGCATCAACTATTCCAACCGGAGAATTCGGAACTGAATATTTTCAGGAAACCAATACGATCAAGCTATTCAATGACTGTAGTTTCTATAACGAAGTAGCTACTACTCCCCAACAGTTTCCCCGCATGCTGCAATCGGCCTTGCAAACAGCCACTACCCGAAAAGGAGTAGCCGTAATCGGGCTTCCTGGTGACTTGGCAAAGAAACCGGCAGCCCAAGTAGAGTCCTCTGAACAGATTTATCCGTTAGCTTCGTCCGTATGTCCGGCCGAAGAAGACCTGATCCGGATGGCCGGCATGCTGAATCACTACGGACGCATCACCTTGTTTTGTGGTATAGGCTGTAAAGGAGCACATGAGGAAATCATCCGGATGTCCGAGATTCTAAATGCTCCTGTCGCGTATACTTTTAAAGGAAAAATGGAAGTACAATATGACAATCCCTATGAAGTAGGTATGACCGGACTGCTGGGTATGCCTTCCGGCTATTACAGCATGCACGAAGCAGAAGTGCTTGTCATGCTCGGAACCGATTTCCCCTATTCCGCCTTTTTACCCGATGATATAAAAATCGTCCAGGTGGATATTAAACCCGAAAGACTGGGACGACGTGCCAAAGTGGATCTGGGGCTTTGTGGAGATATACGCTCTACTCTTCGTGCCTTATTGCCCATGCTACAACAGAAAAAGGATGACTCTTTTTTACGCAAACAGCTGAAACGCTACGAAGGAGTAAAGAAAGATCTGGCTGCCTATACGGAAGATAAAGGCAAAATGGATCAGATTCATCCGGAATACGTGATGTCCGAAATCAATAAGATTTCATCCGATGACGCCATCTATACGGTAGATACAGGTATGACGTGTGTATGGGGAGCCCGCTATCTGCAAGCGACCGGAAAGCGGCACATGCTGGGCTCTTTCAATCATGGTTCGATGGCAAATGCCCTGCCCCAAGCTATAGGAGCAGCGTTGGCTTGCCCGGACAGACAGGTAATCGCCCTTTGTGGTGACGGAGGATTATCCATGACATTGGGAGATCTGGAGACTGTGGTACAATATAAACTTCCTATAAAAGTGATTGTGTTCAACAATCGGTCCTTGGGAATGGTAAAACTGGAAATGGAAGTGGACGGACTGCCGGATTGGCAGACGAATATGCTGAATCCTAACTTTGCACAAGTAGCCGAAGCAATGGGTATGACAGGCTTCAATGTTTCCGATCCGGAAGAGGTATTAAATACATTATGTAATGCATTCGAACTGGAAGGTCCCGTATTGGTAAATATCATGACCGACCCGAATGCTTTGGCCATGCCTCCGAAAATAGAATTAGGCCAAATGGTAGGCTTCGCCCAATCCATGTATAAACTACTGATCAACGGACGCTCACAGGAAGTTATCGATACGATCAATTCGAACTTTAAACATATCAGAGAGGTATTTTAATGATGAACAGGGTTGGTTGAATGATGAATGGTAAACGATGAACGGCAAATAATGGATAATTATGATCCATACCTTGCGTTCATCGTACACCATTCAGCATTCATCATTTATCATGTACAGCCTTTAACAACCACGCCAATTGTACTCCCAGGTCTTTCATATTTCTCAACCCTTCTGCATCATCATAAACTTCTCCCGGCATTTCACCAATACCGAAGTTCCAGTAAGTAGATCCGGGAACAATCATTCCGCTTCCGAGCATAAAACGGTTAAGTTCATCATAAACCGTTACGGCACCACCTCTGCGGACACTAATCACGGCAGCTCCAACTTTACGTGTCAGTGTACGCCCTTGTCCGATAGTGGTCAACCCCAATCGGTCCATAAAAGCTTTCATCTCCGCGCTCACACTACCATAGTAAGTAGGTGATGCCAGAATTATTCCGTCTGCCTCCTGGGCTTTTCGGATAAACTCATTCATTGGGTCGGTCTTGATGACACATTGTCCGTCCTTTGTCTTGAAACAAGTATAGCATGAAGCACAGCCACGCAGCAACTTCCCACCCAACTGTACCAATTCGGTTTCTATACCGGCTTCCTGTATAGGTTTAAACACTTCATTAATTAGCATCTCTGTATTGCCACCTTTACGGGGACTTCCGTTAAACGCCACAATTTTCATTTTGTCTGTTCTTTTATAGGTTTAAAATGCAAATATAAATTAGTAAAATATGTTAGAGTAAAAGTGCCCTTGGTTCCGGCCCTCCTATTTTGTTTTATTATTGATACACAAGCACAATTTAACACAATTTACCGTGATGATCTCTAAATTTACAAACCAGATAAAGGTAAACGAAAACGATGCAATGTACCCGCCTCATTGCGGATTTATCTGACTCACATCCACAGCGATAACACCTTTATGAGGAGCTACATATATTCCTCGGCGAGTACATCCGCCTACTATGTAAAGCGTATTTTTCCAATAAAAAAGTCCTGCGCTCTCTAAATCCAAAGCAGCCAGTTCGTAAATACGCATGGTATTTGTTTTTATATCGTAAACTTGTAAATTACGATTCTCAAAAATATAGATACAATCGCCATCAGAAGCCAGGCCGGGATAAGAAACTCCGTCTTTCAGATCACATAACCGTTGCCATTTTCCTGTCCGCAGGTCATAACTAACTGTAAACCACATCGGTGCTGTACGGTAACCACCAAAAAAGTAAACTTTATCTCCCACCAGAATGCCATTCATCCTACCACACCATTCGGCAGGAATTGTGTTTTCCTGTTCATACCAAACACCCCTTTTCAGGTCAAGCATATGTATCTGATTAGAAAACATCTTCTCCTTTACCGCCCCGCCCATCACATAGAGGCATTCATCATAAATGAATGAAGCGAAGTCAACTGCCTGATGAGGATTCACAGGATCAACATACAAAGTATCTTTATTCAGATCATAAACCTCCATTGTAGCATCTGTATATTCCAACTGTCGATTGGTGGATAATCTTTTTCCACCCAAAACAAATATTTTATTCTTATAAAATTGAGCGGTATGTCCCGCACGAGGCACAAAACCTTTCGCACATTTTTTCCACACATCCGATGCAATGTCATATACATACATATTATTGGAACGATATTCCCAAGCTTCAGTACCTTGCCTGTATTTATTGGAAACCATTCGGACAAGAGTCTCATCCCCCGCAACCACATAAATTTTGCCATCGTGCAGAAACCCACCAAAAGAATATAAAGGTTTAGGTAAAGAAGCCAACGAAGTCCATTCCAGAAAGAAGGGTGGACGCTCTCCACTAACTACCACTTCATGCAATAATTGGGGAAGTTCATACATGGACACTTTATACTCAAGATGCCGTAACTCGGATAATGTACATTTAAAAGACGAGTAGCCGACATACGAGAAAATAATGGTATCGCTGAGCCCCATCTTATTATGTGCAAATCGAAATTCTCCTTTAATGTCCGTCACTCCAATTCCTATGGAATCTTTCTGCATATAGATATTCACACCGGACAAAGGCTGTCCTTTTTTTCCATCTACAACAATCCCCCTGATCTGAGCCCTGCTGACTGATATTTCTAAAAAAAGAATACATAGGAATAAAACTATACGCATACACATTTTATATTATAATCCACATCAATTATTCCCGAACCGGAGAAATGAAAATCACCACAAAAGCAATAATCCATAGAGAAATACTATGTGTCTCCATTTTAATTAGCTTTGGTTTATATCTACAAATATACACAATCCTATAACCGCGTCCAAACGTTCTGCAAAATATCCGCAAAGGTCAACAAAAAAAGCTGCTTCCGTTTCCGAAAGCAGCTTCCTTTTTTCAATCCTGGGAATAAATTACATCATTCCACCCATTCCTCCCATTCCGGGAGCGCCCATCGGCATTTCGGGTTTATCTTCTTTCTTTTCTACAATCACACATTCGGTAGTCAGGAACATACCAGCAATAGAAGCTGCATTTTCCAAAGCCACACGAGTCACTTTAGCAGGATCTACCACACCGGCTGCATGAAGGTTTTCGTAAACATCCAAACGGGCATTATAGCCATAGTCACCTTTACCTTCACGAACTTTCTGAACTACTACAGCACCTTCTTTACCGGCATTGGCTACAATCTGACGCAACGGTTCTTCGATAGCACGTTTAATGATTTCGATACCGGTTGTTTCGTCGGCATTGTCGCCTTTCATACCTTCCAAAGCATCGATTGCACGGATGTAAGTTACGCCACCACCCGGTACGATACCTTCTTCAATAGCAGCACGAGTAGCGCGAAGTGCATCATCCACACGATCCTTCTTTTCTTTCATTTCTACCTCAGAAGCAGCACCTACGTAAAGAACAGCTACACCACCTGACAGCTTAGCCAAACGTTCCTGCAATTTCTCACGGTCATAATCTGATTTAGTAGCAGCAATCTGAGCCTTGATCTGGTCGCAACGTTCTTTGATGTTTTCTTTAGCACCGGCACCGTTTACAATTGTAGTGTTGTCTTTAGAAACAGTCACTTTGTCAGCAGTACCTAACATTTCGATAGTAGCCTGCTCCAGTTTCAGACCCTTTTCTTCGCTGATCACCACACCACCGGTCAATACGGCAATGTCTTCCAGCATTTCTTTTCTGCGGTCACCGAAGCCCGGAGCTTTTACTGCACAAATCTTCAACTGAGAACGCAGACGGTTCACTACCAATGTAGTCAATGCCTCACTATCTACATCTTCCGCGATAACCAACAAAGGACGGCCTGACTGTACAGCCGGTTCGAGGATAGGCAAGAAATCTTTCAGGTTAGAAATCTTCTTGTCGTAAATCAGGATGTAAGGTTTCTCCATCTCACATTCCATCTTCTCCGTATTAGTCACGAAGTAAGCCGACAGATAACCGCGGTCGAACTGCATACCTTCTACCACACCGATAGTAGTATCAGTACCTTTAGCCTCTTCAATAGTAATTACGCCATCTTTAGAAACTTTACGCATGGCATCAGCAATCAGTTTACCGATAACCGGATCATTATTAGCGGAAACAGTAGCAACCTGCTCGATCTTGTCATAGTTATCACCAACTTTCTCTGCCTGATTTTTAATAGAATCAACCACTTTGACAACAGCCTTGTCAATACCACGTTTGATATCCATAGGGCTTGCACCGGCAGTTACATTCTTCAAACCTTCTGCTACGATAGCCTGAGCCAAAACAGTTGCAGTAGTTGTACCGTCACCGGCATCGTCACCTGTTTTAGAAGCAACTTCCTTTACCAACTGTGCACCGGTATTCTGGTAAGCATCTGTCAGTTCAATTTCTTTTGCCACTGTCACACCATCTTTAGTGATGTGAGGAGCACCGAATTTTTTCTCAATAATTACATTACGTCCTTTCGGGCCCAGTGTTACTTTTACCGCATTTGCCAAAGCATCAACACCTTTTTTCAATTGATCGCGAGCTTCGATATTGAATAATATTTCTTTTGCCATAATGATTTTACTATTTAATTAATTGATTAAACACTACGTTTATTAACCCAAAACAGCGAGAACATCGCTCTGACGCATGATAAGGTATTTTGTACCTTCTACTTCAAGTTCTGTTCCGGCATACTTTCCATAAAGAACCGTATCGCCTGTTTTTAATACCATTTCTTCGTCTTTCGTACCGTGACCAACTGCCACAACTTCACCCTTCAAAGGTTTCTCTTTTGCTGTATCAGGAATAATGATACCACCAATTGTTTTTTCTTCTGCAGGTGCAGGGAGTATCAGCACTCTGTCTGCTAATGGTTTAATGTTCATAGTTACTTTTTATTTTTTATATGTTATACTTATTATAGTAATATTTTGTCCTTTTAGCAGGACGAATAACCTATTGCGAAAAGTGTGCCAAAAGGGAAGAATGATTGTTTGTCAGAGAAGGACTGCCAAAATGACTGATGACATTGGAAAAACAGGCGCTTACTTAATAGGTAAGAGAATTTATTTTATGGACATATGCTCTTACGGGTAGTTTTGAGTTAAATTCATAATCTCATGGCAAGAAACAGTCATATAGATATATATTATTTTATAATAAGGAATTATATTTACTTTAAAAATCATTCATAGATAACAATTTAATAAAAAGAACTGGTGTAAAAGGCAAATATTAAATAGTTTCATTTAAAAAAAAGAAAAGAAATATTTTGGATACATTAAAAATTATCCATACATTTGCAACGATAAAATGAATGACTTATCATTCTCTTACCTATTAAGTATGAGAAAAGTCTTTTCCTAATCTTTATTATTACGTTATCGTATAACGCCTCTGTAAGAGGTAAGAGCGTAGCGTGCCTTATCAACAAATCATTTTTAATTTCTTATCAAAACGCTTTGTAACCTCAACATTGCTGTTTTTGTATTACGCCAACTTACACAAGGGGGGAGTATCTCCCATTCGATTATTCATCAAAGCAATAACAAATACTCAACATTATAAAAACATTAAAACTATTGTTTATTACTGCATTGTCTGCAATGACTCTAAGTTGCAGCGAAAAAGCTACAACAGAAATCCCTGAAACAGAATTGAGAAACATCAGTTGTACCACTCAATTAACAACTCATTCTTCCGCCCAAACAAGAGGATCCGCACCAACAAGTCTGGACGAGGACCATTTCGTGCTGTATGCATTCAAAAAAAACGGAGAAGGTAACTTTAGTTATGAAGAGGCTAAACACCCAGCAGCTGCCATTAATGGGGAAACCTGGAAATATAATGCTGCATTTCCGGTAGGTACCTATAAATTTATTGCATTTTACAATCTGGACGAAAGCAACCGAACTAATCTCAATGAAATTATAGAAAACATAAAAAATATAAGTTGGGAGACTGTATTAAAAAGTATCGTAATTACCCATTACCCCTCTACCACTTCCCAATACCAAACGGACATGAATGAAATTTTCTGTGGTAATACGGAAGAGATAAATATTTCCAGTGGTGTAGGCGGAGATGACAATGAAATAAAAATAGAATTAACTTTGGCACGTATTGTATCACGCATAGATATTAAGTTTATCAAAGTAGCGTCAAACAATCCCACAATAGAAGTACCATATAAAACAGGTAATATATTTGGAAGTACAGAGGCGAACCCATTGACATCGTTGATCTTCAAGCCAACAAATATCCCTCTCAAATATAACCTTTATGGAGAAAATCCGGACTATACAGCAGGCATCCCATGTGAAGTAACCTACAATACTCCTACATTTCGATATGGAGAATCCGGCGCGGATGCAGTAAAGTCAACAGAGTACCAACCATTCCCTAAAGATGCAGATGCAATCAACCAAAATATGGAAACTAATATCAAAAATGGTATAGCAAACGGTGGAGCCTACTTTATGGGATCTTACTTACTACCATTTTCACCATCTGTTTCTCAAACGCTGAACGCCAACATTCAACTTAACAAAGCAAATCAGGAAAGAACGATCAAAGTCCCTTCGTTCACAGTCACCAAAAACTATGTTTCTGTGATTACCATTAAATTAAATTCTTCGACTGAAGCCGAAAACAATGGTGAAGGTAATGATGACGAACATCTATTCAACCCAAAATCTACTTTCATTGTAGAAATAGAAAAAACTTATGACGGTATCCATCAAACGGATGTTGATGTCGAATAAATCCACTAAAATCCTTCTGCAGAGCCTAATATGATGAAACACTACATCGGACAATTACTTTTGGGAACACTTGTGCTGGGAAGTGCCTGTACTAACCACCGGGAAATAATCGAAGGAGATACTTCCGTCAATGTCACATTTAAGGCCCAACAGTCACCTTCCACCAAAGGAGGAGATGACGACGAAATGTCAGTTCTCATATTTAAAAAAGAAGAGAACCAATTTACCAAAACAGAAAGTATCCAAGAGAGTCCATGGTTTACCGAGAAAGAACACTTGCAAAAAAACATCTTATTGCCAACAGGAATCTATCGATTTCTGTTGGCAAAAGGATTTTCTCAAAATGCGGTAAGTTCTGAAAAAATTTCATTCGTGACCGAAGATAATCCGGAAAATCTAATTTCAACTTCATATGACCGGAACTATTATTTTCAGTATCCTACCCATGTTGTAAACGAACAAACGGAACTCAATCACTGCACAACAGCCCTCTTTACGGACTCAGACCAAGAAGAGATCCAAGACAGTCAGACAGAATATGATTTATCAACAACGAATCAAGCACAAATTTCCCGGAAAATAAACCATTTACAAGGACAATTATGCTTTATTGTGCAAAGAGCCAGAAAAGAAAACGGACAATACATATCAATTGATTCACCTGAAAACACCTTTGATAATGCACTGAAAAAGATTGATGGCATCAATCTTACAATAGAAGGAAGCAGTAGCCGCTGCTATTTAAGTGAAACCGGATTAATCTTTAAAAATCCGATGTCCTACCACTGTTCGGCACGGCTTCAAGACGGAAATTTCTCTTTTAAAAAGTTTGATGTAGACAAATTTGTTTCTCTGTTCAGTCCGGCTATTGAAAAAGCAGACTATCAAAAGTACCAAGGAGCAGCTTATTGCGAAGGTCCGCTACTATTCCCTGCCCCTCTCAATCAAACGATTTGCATAACCATCGATATCGATTACACAGGAACTCTGAAGAGCAAAACTTTCACATTAAAAAATATCACTTTAGAACGCAACAAGATGTACCTGTTCACCCTTTGGATTTTAAATGAAAATATTGATATTTCCATTTCCCCTGACGCCGAACTGAATTTAGAAGAACTAAAATTCAATAGTCAGGTTGCCGGTAACGACGGATTTTGGAACTAACAACACACAGGCAATGAAACCACATACACTTTTTCTGATTTTAGGAATTCTATTGTTGGGGGTCTTTTCGTGTGAACAACCCGAAGGAGCCCCTGAAACTTCAGCCTTCAGCCTTAGTCTGGTGCCTCCTGCCGGAGAGGTAGTCCCCGGTGATAATACAGTATTACCCCAATTGGTTTACCATCTTTTCATTTTCCGTTCCGAAACTTCTACCCCTTCATCCAATGATGGTTCCGATTATATCTTTTGGGAACGGACCGAAGAGAAAGGGCTCGATCTGGAAGAAATCCAAAACTACACATTATCCATCCCGACCGAATATACTGATCGATTTTATCTGTTACTACTCCATGCCACTCCGAAACAGAAACCGGAGTCTGTAGTCTTAAGTGGAGAAGGTATGACTTTCACAGACTCAGAGATCAGTATGGTTAGAGAAAACGATAACAGCTATATTCCTCTTTCCAAAGATAACTATTATGCCATCCAGGCTCTTACCCCGGAAGACATAACACAAGGAAAAACTTCTATCGAGTTCAAATTAAAACGGGCAGTGGGTGAACTGGTTTTTGATGTAATGAAGTGCGATGAAAAGGGTAATCCCATCGATATTGACGCAGAATGCTCCTCAACTTTAGACAGAGTATTTCAAATAGATATGGAGGTAAGCGGAGTGACACCCAAAGTGTCTTTAACCAACGAAACGAAAAAGCCGGAACGAATTGATATTTGTTTCTCTAAAACAGTCACTCTCAAAGAGGATACATACTTCCCTGTTTTCGAAAGCAATAAAGGAATCATAGAGTTACTTAACGATGCTCCGTTGGATATTGATAATAAAGCCGTAAATGGAGCAACGCGCATCTGTGGTCCATACCTCTTCTCCAAGATAACTTTAGATAATCCGGAAACAGGAGTGGCAGAGATAGAAGAAGGAGTCAAAGCTGTCCTCAAATTTTCGTATTATGACACAACTCCATTTCCCCCCGGAAGTTACAATACCAAAAAACTCACTCTATCTCTTACCGACAAACCATTGACTATCGTGAAAGACCATTATACTGTAACCAATATACGCCTTCGAAACAATCGTATCATAGATCTTTCTGTTTCGGGTAATTACGGAATAGACTGGAAATGGGACTAAAAAATAATGAGAATATGATGAGACATAGATTATTATATACTCTATCAGGATGGATAAGTCTATTATTCTTATATACCTCCTGTAGTAATGAGGTGGAATTCCCTGATAGTAAGGATGAACTGGTTACAGTCCGATTAACTGCCACTATAAACAGTAAAGAGTTCTCAACAGACAACGAAATTGTACCGATGAGGACACGAACCAACAGCATAGCAGACTACAATGTGACAGCAATCAACGATAGCCGATTGATCATTATAAAAGAAGTAGATAACTCCACATGGGTGATAGAAGAGATAGAAGATAAGGTTATTCCCCAAGGATACATAAAATCTTCCGATTCATTTAACTATACTCTCCAAAAGACACTACGCCCGGGAAATTATAAATTTATACTTCTCATTAATGGTCCGAAAAACAATACATTACAACCTAATCAAAGCTTTACAGAAAGCGATATTCCATGGCTAACAAGCCTTGATACAGACTATTGCAGTTATGAAATATTTTTTGCAACATCAGACATTGTTACGATTAAAAAAACTGAAAAACTTGAAGACTCCGGTCATCACCACCCATTAACAGAACAATTAACTCTAAAGCGATATTCTTCATTAATACGCCTATCTACAACAGGAGACGACTTCTGGGGAATCTTCGATAAAGAAACAGAGATTAATTATTCCATAAAAGAACAAAGCATTACTGGAATAAATCTACTTGGTCAAACTGTCACAAAAGATACTGAGTTATCTTTCGGTAAATTAAAAACAATTATAAGACAAGCATTTCAGTATCAAGTCGGTGATCAGACCATGTTTTTCACTTACTTTGGAGTGAGAGAGGAGGATAAATTAAAAAACATATTAACCCCACCCGAAGGTAAAAACATTACTGTAACCATCTTCCAGGACAACGATCAAACACCGCCTACTATTGAAGTCGAAACCCAAGCGATGCGCAATCAAGTGACGACTCTTATCCTAAATAAAGTAGGATCTGCTTTAAACTGTCAATCTCTCATAATAGGTACACCCGATAATTGGGATCCTAATAATATTCCATGGGGACACATAGAACTCAATTTCTCAAAATGAAAACAAACCGTCTTTTATACCTTCTTTCTTTCATTCTACTTTTTAGCAGTTGCTGGAAAGAAGATTTGAAAAACTGCTGGATGGGTGACGTTACCTTGACAATTGCAGCTGAAAAATTCCAGCAGCCGGCTACCGATAAAGGGCAATTGGAAGATAATCTGTCTGCCAGAATCAGTAGCATCCGTTATTATCTCTATAAAGATAACACACTGGTCCAGTCCGGAATTATAGACAATGCAACTGACCTGGACACTGATACGCATCCACTGAGCTTTCCCAAACTGGCATTCGGAGAGTATTGCCTGGGACTTGTTGCCAATGCTTCAGAAGAGGAACTTTCTGACACGACTACCCCCGAGGCACTCAATTTAAACTATCCGGGAGCCGAACAAACAAAAGATTATTTTACATCCTGTTATGATTTTACCGTTGATTGTGAATGCGGTTATCAAGACTTCGTAATTCTTCGACGTACTCAAGCCGTAACTCAATTCCAATTGAAACAGTTACCCAAAAACATTACCGGAATCGCAGTAGAAATGCATAAAGTAGCGGCAACCTGTCAGATTGATACTTTATATAAAGGTGAAACAATAGCCGAATACCATACCACAGTCACAGAAGCCACTAACGCAGAAGGTATCGTTTCTTTCAATATAGGTACCTTCCCAACAACCGGAACAGAGAATGCCAGCATTATCCTTAAATTATATGCCGATGGTAAGTCCGATTCTCCGGTTTACCAGAACACACTAAACAATGTACGCATTCTACGTAACCAACTGACCCGTATCAGCACAGATTTTAACTATACCATTCTGGGGAACTCCGGCTTCTCCGTGACCATCAATCCTGACTGGGATGGTACAAATAATGACGATGAAACAATCATACCCTAACTTTAGACATTAACGCAGTAAATCATGAAAAAGAGAATACGAACTCTGATTATTATCTTATTACAAACTTTCATGCTTGTTCGTCTATCAGCCCAAACATCGCATACCATTAGTGGTATCGTGAAAGACAAGGAAGCCGCTCCTATTTCAGGAGTAAGTATTCAGGTAGATGGTCAGAAATGGAAAGCCTCTACGGGGAAAGAAGGAAAATTCACACTGGAGATCCCACAAAATTCCATCATCACTTTTTCCTCCGTCGGTTATGAAACAGTCACTATTCACTCCGGTAAAGAAAAATGGCTGGAGATCATTCTCAAAGAATCACAAAGCCTGTTGCCCGAAATCATGGTTACATCCACATTAAAGAGCAGTATGAAATTTGTTTTCGCTCCGTCCGATCTGGAATTAATCAAAGATGTGCTCTATCTTAAAACCCGATATAAGATTCCTTCCAAACGATTTCAAAACGACTCCCGGGTTATCATTCAGCCAATTCTGGTAAACAGTAGCCAGGGAACCCGAAAAGACTTTTCCCCCATTGTATACGACGGTAAAAACTACGACATCCTGCTTCGCCGTGGAAATATCTGTGGTGATCCGTCAGAAAAAGAATATTATTCCCGTTTCGCACAAGTCATAAACCCTGACTCGATCTGTAATCAGACATTGACTTATGCCGATTCATGCACAGTAGATAACATCAATGACTTATACACAACAGAAGTGCATATCAAGATAAGTACTTTTTGTAAAGACGAATATCGGGACACAGTCCGTATCACAAACGGCATTATTTATCCGATGCGTTTTTTCAACTATAATCTGAGTGCAATGGATTTGGACAACAGCTATATACCCAAACAAACCCCTCTCAACTTCAATGAGAAAGGAGAAATGCATCTCCGGTTCCGTCCTGAAGATGCGAATATTTACGAAAATGAAGGAAGAAACGCTGAAGAACTCAGGAAAATGAGAAAAGCACTGGATGATATCGATAAAGATCGTACTAAAACACTGACAACTTTTCAGATCACAGGATACACTTCTCCCGAAGGAACGTATGAATACAATCTTAAACTGGCTAAAAAAAGAATGAAAAACGCAGCAGAGAAAGTATTCGAAAATATTTCCGAAGAAACAATCAGGAAGGCCAAAGTTGAAAATGATGCCATAGTAGAATCATGGAATACGATTTGCGAACTAATGGAAAAAGACAGCATCAAAGAAGTTACCCAACTCAAAGATCTGATCAGACGCGCCCGGGGAAACCATAATGAAATATCCTGGGGGGCCAGACGAATGAAAATTTATCCGCTTATTCGCGACCGCTACCTACCCCGCTTGCGAAGAGTCGAATATTTCTACGAGTATTCTGAACTGCGTACACTCAACAGAGATGAAATCAATGCTCTCTATCGGAAAGACCCCAAAAAATTAACGGCAAGTGAGTTCTGGAGTTACATCATGAATCAAAAAGAAATCACTGACGAAAAAAGAGAAGCTTTATACAGAGAAGCCCTCTCGGTACATCCCGACCTAATGATTGCAGCCAACAATCTGGCATCACTCTTAATAAAACAAAACCGTGCCGATACAACTCTACTGAAACCCTTTATCACGCAGGATGCCCCTTCGGCCATACTGGTCAACCAAACTGTATCCTATCTACAAAAGCGGGATTTCAAAAAAGCAAACCATTTTGCAGGACTTCTGCCTGATAATAAAGAGACCGAAATGGTGAAAGCACTTGCTGCCGCCATGGATGGAAAGTATCAGGAAGCTTATCCCACTTTCGAGAAACAAGGGGGAATCAATCAGGTCATCCTACTGCTGAGCATGAAGCAAAACCAAAAAGCCTGGGAAATCCTGAAAAACATAGAAGATACTTCTCCCGAGACCGAATATGTCAGAGCAATCGCTGCAAACAGGTTGGACAACATAGGCGAAGCTGTTACTCACCTGAGGAACGCCATCGCCCAAAAACCGTCTTTAAAAGAAATTGCTTTAAAAGATGGAGACGTATTAGATTTACTGGATTTATTAGATATAGATAAGAAATAATGTATGAAAAAGAAAGCCTTCTTCCTACTTTTGCTATTGCTTATTCCGCTGCCCTCCATACTTTCACAAGAAATAGCATTGAGAACCAATGCCCTCTCCTGGGCAACCACCACTGTAAACCTGGGAGCTGAATTCAAAATCTCACCTCGGCTAACTGCAGGAACAGATATCATGTATAAAGGGTGGACTTTTTTATCCGACAATCGTAAAATGGGTGGTTTCTTAGTTCAACCGGAAATCAAATATTGGTTTTGCATCCCTTTCTATAAACACTTTATGGGACTTCATGCCCATTATGGCCAGTACAATGGAGGATTCAGTAAATATCGCTATCAGGGAGATTTATACAGGATCGGGATATCTTATGGCTACCAATGGATCTGGAAAAAACGATGGAACATTGAAGTGTCCGCCGGAATAGGATATGCATCTATAAATTATGATAAATATGAACGTCCCAAATGTGGATTATTCCTTGGACAAGACCATTCCAACTACTTCGGATTAACCAAGCTCGGATTCAGTCTTATTTATATACTCAAATAGCAAGTACTTTCCATAAATAATTTCATAGTTCTCTAAAAATCTAATGTTAAAAAGTAAGCGGATTGTCTGTGACGGATAATCCGCTTTTTATTCATTCATCCAGCAAAGCTTTTTTGAAATCATCAATCTTATGCCGTGCCTCAACAGGCATTTCCGGATAATGCAAATCAAGTTCACCCATGCGTTCACAAAGAATCCGCCCCACAGCATAACGCATGAACCATTTATTATCAGCCGGAATCACATACCACGGTGCATCTTCCGTCGAAGTATGAGTCAGCATATCCGAATAAGCCTTCATATAATCATCCCAATAGCTACGCTCTTTCAAATCGGAAGTAGAAAATTTCCAGTTCTTTGCCTCATCTTCCAGCCGTGCCAAAAAGCGTCTCTTCTGTTCATCTTTCGAAACATTCAGGAAGAATTTGATAACAATCGTACCATTCTCCGTCAGATAGCGTTCATAATCATTTATCTGACGATAGCGCTTTTTCCAGAATTTCGGAGTGACATCTTCCAAACTGGTGACACCCGGCAACTTATTAGACAAAATAATCTCAGGATGTACCTTGGCAATCAACACATCCTCATACTGCGAACGATTGAATATACCGATACGCCCTCTTTCCGGCAGGCATCTGTTGATACGCCAAAGATAATCATGGTCGAGTTCTTCGGCTGATGGTTGTTTGAAAGAGTATACCTGACAACCCTGCGGATTGATACCGGACATTACATGTTTAATTGTTCCGTCCTTTCCGGCAGCATCCATTGCCTGAAAAATGACGAGGACCGAATATCGGTCCTGTGCATACAGTTTCCCCTGCAAAGCAGAAAGTTTCTCAATATCTTCAGCCAGTAATGCCCCAGCTTCCTGTTTGGTCAAATCGCCTGTAAAGTGAGTATCAAATTCCGAAACGGTATGTTCCGCTCCGGGAGTAGCCAACAGCCTTTTCAAGATTTCTTTTTTCATTTCGCCAATCTGTTTATTATCTTCTTCGGACGTTATTTAGCTAATCACTAACCAATTCGATAATTGAAGTACTTTCCTGAAATCTTCTGGATGAATAGGCCATTGAGAAAGCGATATAGACCAACAGGGCAAGAGCAGTGACAACCAGCAACGTCCTGATTAGAATGAAATGCTGTCTTTGTTTTAACTCGTTTGTATCCATTTCTGATCCTTTCTTTTTAGAGTGCAACCTTTTACAGTGACACCTGTTATAATCCGGTAATAAAGATACAAAGAATCGGGCAAAAAAGTTTCATCCGATTAGCTAATTAAACCAAAGGAGGCTTAAATTCTATTCTTTACCTCCTGACTTTAAATTCTGCAACGAACGGACAGCTTCCCTAAACCCTTTTAACCGGTCACTGGTCTTATGATAAATAAAATAGTCTCCCAAAAAGCCAGCCAGTATCATCACACACAATGTTGTTCTAAAAAGAGGGTTATGCCATATACAGAAAAAGGCAATTATGACGGGAGTGATTGCCACATACGCAAAAATATATGTCAGATTCATCAACACCTTGTAAGATTGTAACCTCCTGTATTGTTGCTCTACATGTTCTGTTACAGTCTTTAAGGTATATACAATCCGAAACATGAGACTTTGCATAACCAAAAGCCATATCACCATTCCCAGCAAATACCATGAAATCCAGTCGGGAGCTACATTTCTCCAAAAGGTATAACATACCACACCCAGAAAGATACCTAAGACACCGAAACCGATCTTTTCCACACGCAATTGTTGCTGCAAATAGGTTTCTTTCTTTGACTGTATCATATCTATAATTATCTGGCGGTTGAGCAATTCATTTTTCTCCACCTGTTCGGAGAGTTCCATCCATTTTTGTTTTAATTCATCCAGTTCCATATTTGTTTTTTATTGGTTCGACATCTTCTTTAATTTCTCTTTGATCCGGTGTAACCTTACAGCCACAGTATTCCGGTTACTTCCGGTGATGGCTGCTATTTCTTCATAACTATTTTCATCCAGCCACAATAAGACAAACATTCGTTCATATTTATCCAGTTGACGTATTAACCGATACATTTCCTTCAACGACTCATAGCGCAAACAATCATCATACACTCCGAGTTCCATACTCAACGGCACATAATCCAATGCTTTCTTTTTTCGTAAATCCGAAATACAAGTATTCAAAGCTACACGATATATCCACGTAGACAACTTGCTTTCATTCCTGAATCCCGGATAAGAGCACCATAAGTTTACTACTACTTCCTGATAGAGGTCGTTCAAATCTTCCTGGTTGGAAGTATACATAAAACAAACTTTATATATAAGAGCTTTGTGTAAAGTCAACAGGTTTATAAAATCCTTTTCTATTTCCATGTTTCTTGTCTCTTTTAATCCATTAGTCGGTAAAAGAAGAAAATAGTTTCAGAGAAAAGAGAAATAAATTAAGATACATTACTTGCTTCCTCTCATACAGAAAATGGTTCTTCTTCAAATTTGGTGGTAAATTCTTTATTTCTTTATTTTCAAGTTGATAATTGTCCTTTTTGCTTGCTTTAATAAGAAAAAACAGACACCGGCTGAATAAGATAACTCAAGTTTCGGAAGTGAATTTGCGCCGTCTGAACCGGTATCTTCATCCTTATACCTTTCTTCAATTAACATTGTTAACGCCTTTTGCAGGTTGTCAGGTTCTTATGCGTAAATAACAAGTCTTTTGCATTTAAAGAACTTGTTATTCACATCCAAAGAACAAGCTTTAACTCTGTGTTAAAACAAAGCTTTTGAGGATAGAAATCTTACTTTTTAAAGATATTGATTTTCAGATGGTTTATTCTAAAATTCGCTTCTTCACCTCATGGATGGACTCTTCGGGGGAAAGCCGGGATACTTGCTTTTTTGTCAACTATAAACGAGGGCTTACACTTCCGAAAACGGAATTAAATTCCATGAGTAAAAGAAAACTTACCACCAAATTTGAAGAAGAACTCAGAAAATGCATTTCGATCTTCGATCTTCCATCTTCCACCCTTCATTTAAGAGGATTTATTCGTTATAAAGTCCTAATAAACAAGAAAATGACATTAATTACTTATCTCTTTGTATCATATAAAGCATTTTATTCTCCTTAGTATATTAAGCAAAAATGGTTTGAGTATTATCCTGTCCTGGGTACACAAACCCATGGAACCTCGTACCCGGGCTGAGATAAAGACATCGAAAAGAACAGTAATATTCTTATTTACAATGCATTATAAGCAGCACAAAATCGAGTTGTTTTATTAATAATCCGCATGTAGAAAAGGAGGTCCAAAAAATCTCATCAGCCTAAGAACTGATCAAGTAGTCACCGGATACTAAGTAACTAACTATCTGTCCATACACGCTATCTCAATGGCTTGTTCTTTATATTTCTTGGTTGTATTGAGCAGCGAACTGCCTACATAAAACAAAAACACCAGACTGACAATGGTCATCAATGTTCCTATCATGGCGAAACGACTTTTCTGCTGTAATTCTTCTCTACTCATAAGGCTTTTCTCTTTTAATTTTGACAGGACAAAGATAGCGGCAAGAATTTACGTTCTTTTTACAGGCTTGTGACAACATTGTTTAATCTCTCAACTTCTTCACCCAACCGGGAATAATTATAGCACCTATCAGCAAATACATGTAATAGGTAATAATCCGCCAAACGAAAGCAACAACCAAAGCCATGCCTGCCACATCAAAAAAATCGGTATAATATTCACGAAACATATATTCGCTCACTCCGCTGCCGCCGGGAGTAGGGCTGATAGTCATAACTACCCATAGAATCAGCTGACGTACAAAGGCCAACAGTTGGCTGCCCGAAGTGGTAAAGGCTATCAGCAAAGCATTGACTACCAGATAACGTGAAATCCAAGCCAAGCAAGTAATCCCAAAAGCTTTCAACCAAAAGGTAAAAGACTTCTGACTCATCTCTCTGGAACTTAATACCAGATTGTCCGTAAGTGTCTCGATGGCCTTGTGCCAACGTCGGAGCAGTGGCAAGCGGAAAATAGTGAGTAACAAACGTTTTACCCATTCCGGACGCCGGAACAAAGCAAGATACAACAGGAAAGTCCAGATCGTAACGACCCCATAAATCAGGAAAAACAGAATCTCAATTCCTGACGATAATATAGCCACATTACCAAACAAATCATCAAACGAAAATAAGAGTAAAACCAGCGGGCAGCCCAATACAAGAAACAATTCATCCAAAAACAGGCAGGAGATAGTCAAAGCTGTACTGCGTCCGGCATTAATGCCTTCTTTATTCAAAAATAACACAATCAGACTACTCCCTCCCACTGCAGAGGGAGTCACTGCCGATGTGAATTCACAAAGCATATTTACCCGAAATGCCTGACGCCAAGTCAATTCCCTGTCAGTAATAAAGCGGAAACGCCACATCAACCCACCGTCTCGCCCAAACATAAAAAGTATGGCAAGTAGCAATCCGCCTACCAGACGCCAGGAGAAATGAATATCACTGAAAAGTTCCGGATTGAACTCCCGGTAGAACAGCCACCCTACCACTGACAGCCCTATCAGGACGGGAAGCAGGATATAGCCGGCTTTAAAGGTTTTAATAGAATCTGACATGATTAAAAGAATTGGGATATTACAAGTTACCGGTTTTCTTTCCGTTTTATCAACCGGCTATAACGGTCGTACACCTCCTCGGTGACATCTTCCCACGAACGGGCAATGGTTCGCGACGCCTCCTCTCCCACTTGTCTGATCACGGCAGGGGCCTGCAATATTTCACGTATCCGACCGGCATAGGCATCCGTACTATTAAAACTCAGAAAACCATTTACCGAATCGGAAATAATTTCCGAAGCAGTCGAATCTTTGATAAGTATCGAAGGAGTGCCCAGAGCGGCAGCTTCACGCACTACCAACGGGGCATTATCATATAAAGAAGGAAAAAGAAAAAGATCGGTAGCCACATAATAGCGTTTCAAGACTTCACGCTCTACAATACTACCGACAAAAGTCACTTTGGAAGATAATCCCAACCCCGCCACTTTTTGTTTCAATTCATCATTTGCATAACCTGAACCTACAAAGTACATCCGGAAAGGAACATCCGGTAATAGTGCAAGTGCATCGAGCAAAAAGCCCAAATTCTTTTCCCAAATATGCTGACCGACAAAAAGAAACATAAACTCCCCGGAGCAGAGTCCCAGTTCGCGACGTGCCTCCCGCCGCATGGACTCCAATGAAGGGACACCCGCAAAATCATTTCCGTTATCCACCACTTCCACCCTACCTTTATACCCATACTCCCGCAAAGTTTCTTCTACGGCAGCCTGCGGAATCCACACTTCGTCGGCAGCTTCGTAAAAACGAATCACCTTTCGTATCAGATAGTCTACCAACAGACGGGAAGGAATGGCCCTCTCAAAATCCGCCCGGTACTTGGAGTGAAACGTAGCTACAACCGGAACATGTTGTTCTCTGGCAATCTGCATGGCCAGTGCTCCCGAAGAAAAAGGACAATGCGCATGTACCAGTTCAAATGAAAGCCGGCTGATACGCTCGTGAAAAGGCCAGTCGATGCGCGGAAAACCTAATCTGTAAGGCTTTCTCATAGGAATGGGAATGGATGAATACCGGTAAACCGGGTATTCTTCCGCATCTCTCGCATCAGGCGACTTAGGAGTCACTACACAAACATTCCCCGTCTTCTTATGCAGCCAGTAGGCATAGTTCTGTGTAGTAAGTGATACCCCATCCATGATCGGAGGGAAACAATCGTTAAAAAGACCTATCATTGCATTCCATTATCTGTTTGCAAAGAAACAGCTTACGTATTACAATTGTTTGACGGACTTGTGACGAGAATGTTTTTCTTCTAAATCATTCACTTTCGATCGTCGGCATATCCCCATTATCATCAGCAGACTTATCCACTAATTGATGCATCTTTTCCCAATAATCAACCGCATCTCTCCGTTTAACCTTGTCCATATGAGCCGAAGGGTCAAAAACAAAAGAAAGCTTAAAATCAGAACTGACAACCCGATTCTCTAATAGATAGAAAATGATATACTTGTTACGCTTACTATTCTCTTTGATCCTGATTCGGGGACACTTAATAGATTCATCGTAATAGTGCACAATGCGTTCGGTTATTCCCGATTCCAGACGGCATAAAGACAATGCATCACAGATGGTCTCCATCTGCCGAACGGTTTTCAAATTCTCAAAATCACTATTATGGTTCTCCCCGTAATATGAATCAGCATCAACCGCAACCGAGATCGTAGTATGGTTGTCAATTATAAATCCTTCTAACAGAAGAGCGATGTTTAGATTATCCCCGGACTCTCCCAGCATCCGAAGTGAATCGCGTGTTTGCTCCTTTTGTCTACTGAAGTCCAATACTTTACGAAGCCGTTCATCTATTGCCGGATGATCCGGACTGGCATATCCATACTTGAAACAAGGAACCTCGGGCTCTACCTGAAAATCGTTTATACGCCAGAGACGAAACCACGAATTGTTATTATAAAACATCTTTTGTGGCACACCCAGTTCGTCGAACATTTCTACCGTATCATATTCATCGACAGTTCCTGCTTGATACTTGCGAATCTTCGAAATAATACCGTTTTCGTGATGGTCTACTTCCACACGACGCAAAGAATCACTCTTGTAAAATAAATAAATGGTGGTATGATCCCGATCGTAACAAAAGGCATTTTTGCAGTCAGCCAGTAAACCTACCACAGTGGGTTTATACCGTTTGTGAAGCAGAATATCGGCACTCCCGTCAGGGATGTCCCCCAATCGCATATCCATAAGGACATTATTGCACGGTTGCTCGGCACTTCCTCCAACGTAATGCCCATATTTGTTGAAATAGCGCACACCGACAACCCGGGCAGGGAAAGGAGAAAGGCGCATCTTATAATCATAAAACAGTGTTTTATCCGCATTATATTGGGGTCCTGCCCAGTATAAATCATTGACTCCACCCATTTCTCGCATATTTGCAAGCATAACATAACCCAATAGCAACACAGCACACAAAGTTGCAGGAATCTTTGCAATGCCCAGTACAACAGAGAAATTGCATACAGTCGGGCGCCACAAACAGCCACACCCGAAAGCAATGGCAAAAAATAGAACTACTTTCAAAGTTCCGTGAACAATTTTAGGATCTGCAGCCATCTGGCACGAAGTCAGCAACATATAGGTCAACAGCCCATACACACACAACGACCCTATCGCCCAATATAAATGGTCCAAACCTTTCAGTCCAAATATAAAACTACAGGCTATAAACAGGAGAAACGGCAACGTCGGAATGCACCATAATATTGATACCAGGACAAGTGCCCCTAAATCAAAACCGGAAATCACATAACATAAGAGCATCAGAACCAATACCGCTCCCAAAATCCAAATCATTGTCAACAGATACGCATTCATTCTCTTCATTTTCTTCTTTTTCTTTGAATGTATTCTACTCAATCATAGCCCATGACATAGAGAATACCTATTCCCTTATTCCCAAGTTCGCCATAATCGTCGGACCGTATTCAATACTATCACGACATACGGTTCCACAAATATATAGATTAATAGACAATCATTCACCCGAATATATCAGTAACTTCATTCACAGGCTCTCTTTTGAATACCTCACAGATACTCTTTCATTATTCAAAACTTAATTTCCGATCCATCGGCATCTCACTTATTTAGGATAACGACAGGTAGCTTCTTGAAACGAATAAATTAAATCTAAGCCTCTTGTTTACAGCCTTCTTTCTCTATTCTTTACTATCTTTCGGTTTTATTCCTTATCTTTGTCACCAAAACAATTAATCAAGGTCATTCTATGAAGTTCAAATCAACCTTTATGCTTGCATGGTTAGGACTCGGTCTTTGCACATCCTGCACTCCCGAAACTCCGACAGCACCCCAAGACTACACTCAGTACGTAAATACCTTTATCGGAGCAGCCGACAACGGTCACACCTTCCCGGGTGCCTGCCTGCCCTTCGGACTGATACAGGCAAGCCCGGAAACCAATGCCATCGGATGGCAGTATTGCTCAGGATACAATTATCAGGATTCACTGATCTGGGGCTTCTCTCAAACTCACCTCAATGGCACAGGATGTATGGATCTGGGCGACCTCCTTGTAATGCCTGTCACCGGACAAAGAGTACGGGATGACTACAAAAGCGGTTTCTCTAAAAAGACAGAAAGCGCAACACCAGGATACTACACTGTAGAACTCGATAAATATAAAGTAAAAGCAGAACTGACCGCAACAGATCATGTAGCACTGCATCGTTACACTTATCAGAATGCCGATTCAGCCTCACTGTTACTCGACCTTCAACACGGATTGGTATGGAATCCCCAACAATATAAATCGCACGTAAAAGCTTGCGAAATCAATTGGGAAGATGCTCAAACACTGACAGGACACGTGCGCAGCAGCGTATGGGTGAATCAGGATTTATACTTTGTAATGAAGTTCAGCAAGCCGGTGACCGATTCCATCTCCCTGCCAATGGAAGAAACTGAAAAAGGAAAACGTCTGTTAATGAGTTTCGACATGAAGCCGGACGAACAACTGCTGATGAAAGTAGCCATTTCTACAGTCGGTGTAGACGGTGCCCGTAAGAATATGGATCAAGAGTTGGCAGACTGGGATTTCGACGGTACAAGACAGAAAGCCAAGGACATCTGGAACAGTTACTTGAGCCGTATCGAAGTGACAGGTACTCCGGACGAATTGGAGAATTTTTATACCAGCTTCTATCATGCACTGATACAGCCTAATAATATTGCCGATGTAGACGGAAGATACCGTAACGCCAAAGACTCGGTAGTAAAATCAGCATCGGGAGTCTATTACTCCACCTTCTCGATCTGGGATACCTACCGCGCTGCCCACCCCTTCTATACATTGGCCGTACCCGAACGAGTAGACGGTTTCATCAATTCGATGATCGAACAAAATCAGGCACAAGGCTACTTACCTATCTGGACCTTGTGGGGTAAAGAAACGAATACTATGATCGGCAACCACTCTGTTTCGGTTATTGCCGAAGCTTATAAGAAGGGCTTCCGTGGCTTTGATACCGAGAAAGCATTCGATGCCATCAAACAGACACTGACTGTTTCGCATCCGAAATCGGACTGGGAAACTTATATGAAATATGGTTATTATCCGACAGACAAGGTAGATGCCGAATCGGTTTCACGTACACTTGAATCGGTTTACGATGACTACGCCGCAGCTACAATGGCAGAGTTAATGGGTAAAAAGGAAGATGCGGAATACTTCAGTAAACGTTCGGAATTCTATAAGAACCTGTTCGATAAGGAAACACAGTTTATGCGCCCGCGCTATGCCGACGGACGCTGGAAAACTCCTTTCAATCCCAGCGATCTGGCACATGCCGAAAGCCGCGGAGGCGATTATACTGAAGGAAATGCCTGGCAATACACCTGGCATGTTCAGCACGATGTACCGGGATTGATCGAATTATTCGGTGGTAAAGGGCCTTTCCTCAACAAACTGGATTCATTGTTCACTATCAAACTGGAAGGAAGCGGACTGGCAGACGTTACCGGACTGATCGGACAATATGCCCACGGCAACGAACCAAGCCACCATGTCACCTTCCTGTATGCTTTGGCCGGCAAGCCGGAACGCACTCAGGAGTTGATACGTGAAATCTTTGATACCCAATACAAAAACAAGCCCGATGGTCTCTGTGGAAACGACGACTGCGGACAGATGTCAGCCTGGTATATGTTCAATGCAATGGGATTCTATCCGGTCGATCCGGTGAGCGGGCATTATATATTCGGTGCTCCGCAGATGCCGAAAATAGTACTTCACCTGCCGGATGGAAAAACGTTCACAGTCATTGCCGAAAATCTGTCGAAAGAACATAAGTACATCGACAGCATCACACTGAATGGTGAACTTTATACCAAAAACTATATCTCCCACGAAGACATCGTGAAGGGTGGTACGCTGGTATATAAAATGAAATAACCAATTATAAACTCAAAGAAACAATGGACAAAAAGTTACTGATGATGGCGCTGTTGATGACAACAGGACTTGCCACACAAGCACAAGAGAGGCTGACGCAGTATCAGGTAAGAAATGCCATTACTGTACGCACTCCGATCATGAACGACAGTATCAACCCCAAAGGAGAAAAACACACCGCCAAAGCACTGCTGCAAACGCCGGTAATGCTTGACCTTGCCAATGCACCGACACAAATGCTGTCTGCCGACACGGCAGGCTTGGTCACTTTTGCGAAAACCGATAAAGACAATCTGCTTTATCTGCTGAAGACTCAGCTACGGGCCGAACGCTTCATGAAAGGCAAACTGAAAGTGACCTCTCCGGTCCGGTGGGAGCTTTTCATCAACGGCGAATCGAAAATGGTGAAAGATGCTGCGGAAGACAGTATCTCCAAAGCAGCAACCAAAGAAATTGCCCTACGCCTGGAACCGGAAATGGATTATGAAATTGCCATTAAACTACTTTCAACCCCGGACGATAAGACTGCGCCTTCACTGAAGTGCGAACTGGTGAAAGATGATAAATTCAAAGAAGTGGCATGTAGCACCGATCCCGATCAGAAACACCGTTTCGCGCTCGACAATACCGTATACGGCAACCGCGCCATTGCTGTTTCCGTATCACCGGACGGGAAATATCTGTTGACCCGCTATTGGGACAATCATTCGTTGAAACGTTCACGCACCTACTGTGAACTGACTGAACTGAAAACAGGAAAAGTACTCCTCACCAATCTGAGGGACGGCATGAGATGGATGCCGAAAAGTAATAAACTTTATTATACGGCAGTGGCATCCGAAGGAAATGACGTCATCACTCTCGATCCCATCACGCTGAAGGAAGAAGTTCTCCTGCAGGGCATTCCCGAGCAAGGTTTCAGCTGGTCGCCCAACGAAGACTTCCTGATATACTATCCTCGTGAAGAAGGCGTGAAAGATGATGGGCCGTTGAAACGCATTGTCAGCCCCGCCGACCGTATTCCGAATACACGCGGACGTAGTTTCCTGGCCAGATATGACATTGCCAACGGAACTTCCGAACGACTAACCTACGGCAATCACAGTACGTATATGCAGGATATCTCACCGGACGGCAAATATTTACTTTACAGCAGTTCGAAGGAAAATATCACGCAACGTCCTTTCTCTCTGAGTTCACTGTTCCAAGTGAACCTTGAAACATTGGCTGTCGATACTCTGTTCTTTGAAGACCGTTTCCTCGGAGGAGCCAGCTACTCACCGGACGGCAGACAATTACTGCTCACCGCCAGCCCGGAAGCTTTTGACGGTATCGGCAAGAATTGTGGTAATCATCCGATCGCCAATGATTTCGACTCTCAGGCATTCATCATGGATTTAGCTACCCGCAAGATCGATCCGATCACTAAAGAGTTCAATCCGTCTGTCAACTTCCTGCAATGGAACAAAGGTGACGGGTGCATCTATTTTAGCACCAATGACGAAGATTGCCGGAACATCTATCGCTACTCTCCCAAAGACCGTAAGTTTGAGAAGTTGAATCTGGAGACTGACGTTACCAGTGCATTTGCCCTGTCAGAAAACAATCCGTCGTTGGCTGCTTATATCGGACAAGGATGCTACAATGCAGGAGTTGCTTATGTATACGACCTGAAAAAGAAAACCTCTCGACTGATAGCCGACCCGATGAAGCCTACCCTCGAAAAAATTGAACTGGGTAAAATGGAACCATGGAATTTCACTGCTTCAGATGGCACTGAGATTAAAGGTATGATGTGTTTGCCGCCTTCATTCGATCCTAATAAAAAGTATCCGCTGATTGTGTATTACTATGGAGGAACGACCCCGACAGAACGAGGCATCAGCAATCCGTACTGCGCACAACTGTTTGCCTCACGTGACTACGTGGTATATGTTATCCAGCCGAGCGGAACAATCGGATTCGGACAGGAGTTTTCAGCACGCCATGTCAATGCCTGGGGAAAACGTACTGCCGACGACATCATTGAAGGTACCAAACAGTTCTGTAAAGAACACCCGTTCGTGAATGATAAGAAAATCGGTTGTCTCGGTGCATCTTACGGTGGATTCATGACGCAATATCTCCAGACTCAGACGGATATTTTCGCCGCCGCAGTTTCACATGCCGGTATCAGCAATGTGACCAGTTATTGGGGTGAAGGCTATTGGGGATACGGTTATAATGCCATAGCCGCCGCAGACAGTTATCCCTGGAACAATCCGGAACTGTTCACCAAACAAGGCTCGCTCTTCAACGCCGATAAGATCAACACTCCACTCTTACTGCTGCACGGCACCGTAGATACCAATGTACCTATCGGTGAAAGCATCCAGCTATTCAATGCCCTGAAAATATTGGGTAAAACAGTAGAGTTCATCACTGTAGATGGAGAAAACCACTTCATTGCCGACTATCCGAAACGCGTGCAATGGCATAACAGTATTATGGCATGGTTTGCCCGCTGGTTGCAGGATAGTCCTCAGTGGTGGGAAGATATGTATCCGGAACGTCATTTATAAAACATATTCCACTGAAAAAGACAGGGAGAGCACTGATTTATTATGAAGTTAATCTGAAAACAGTTAAAACTCTGTGATCTTTATGGCGGTAGAATCCGATGAAAACAGCAATCATCAATCCAATCAATATTGGCGTTGAAAAGACTTATAAAAAAGAACGGGGCCTTTGGTTTTAAACCAAGGTCCCGTTCCTTTTATCTCCCTACCTTTTTTACGCCAACAGTCCCCGGTTTTAAAAAGGTAAGGGCATTTTCCTTATTTTGTTAAAACGCCAATCAGTTCTTCAGCAGTAACCATTTGCTGTTCACCGCTTTCCATATTTTTCAGCATAGCTTTTCCCTCATTCATTTCATTCTCACCTACGATAGCAACGAAAGGAATGTTCTTAACATTTGCATAACTCATCTGTTTCTTCATTTTCGCAGCGTCGGGAAATATCTCGGCACGAATACCGGCTGCGCGGGCCTTAGCCAGAATACCCATAGAAAAAGCAGCTTCTTTCTCACCGAAGTTAATAAACAGAAGCTGAGTTCCATTAACAGCCTCCTTCGGATACAGTTCCAACTGGTTGAGCACATCGAAAATACGGTCGGCACCAAACGAAATACCTACGCCCGATACTCCTGCCATACCGAATACACCAGTCAGGTTATCGTAACGACCTCCACCGGTGATACTGCCAATCTGCACATCAAGCGCCTTTACCTCAAAAATAGCACCTGTATAGTAATTCAATCCACGTGCCAATGTCAAGTCAAGCTCTATTTCGTTTTCCAGTCCCATCGTTTGAAGGGTATTCAAAATAAACTCACTCTCTTCCACTCCCTTCAAACCTGTTTCGCTACCGGAAAGTACAGTCTTCAGTGTAGCCAACTTCTCAGCATTGGTTCCACTCAGAAGAATGATAGGTTTCAGTTTGGCAATAGCCTCATCACTAATCCCTTTCTCAGCCAATTCTTTATTCACATTTTCCAAACCGATTTTATCCAGTTTGTCGATAGCTACAGTTATATCCACAATCTTATCCGCCTCTCCGATGATCTCGGCAATACCGGTCAGTATCTTGCGATTATTGATTTTTATGCAGACACGGATACCGAAACGGGTAAACACCGTATCTACTATCTGCATCAACTCTACCTCGTTCAGCAGTGAATCACTACCGACCACATCGGCATCGCATTGGTAAAATTCACGATAACGTCCTTTCTGCGGACGGTCTGCACGCCAGACAGGTTGAATCTGATAACGCTTGAAGGGAAAAGTTATTTCATCACGGTGCATTACCACGTAACGGGCAAAGGGTACGGTAAGGTCATAACGCAACCCTTTTTCACAAAATTTACTGGCCAGTTTAGCGGCGTTACGGCTTAATAGCTCTTCGTCTGTAATACCCGAAAAGTAATCACCTGAATTCTGTATTTTAAAAAGTAATTTGTCACCCTCTTCACCGTATTTTCCCATCAGGGTAGAAAGCATCTCCATCGAAGGAGTCTCAATCTGCTGGAAACCATACAGATGATATACGTCACGAATTGTATTGAATATGTAGTTACGTTTCGCCATCTCTACGGGCGAAAAATCACGGGTTCCTTTCGGTATACCTGGTTTTGCTGCCATTGTTTTAACTGTTTTATTGAATTGAGTTGCAAAGTTAGATGAAATAATTGATTATTAAAACAGAAACCACAGACTTTCTGTGAATCTGTAAACAAATGTATCCGGTGTCCGGTTCCGTTAAGACTGTTCATTTTCGGACAATACTTTTTAATGCCATTCTGCTCAATAAGAGATATTTATTAATTTGGTATACCATTTGCCTTCTGAAAAACAAAGAAATCACATTATCTAACAGAAATCATATGAAAACAGTTTTTTTGATCATTACAATGTTATGCCTTGGACTACCGGGAATGGCACAAAACAACGAAAAAAAAGAATTTGAGAGAAAGTACAGCGCACTCACTCAGGAAGTAGCAAACGCCCGCAAACAGAAAGATTACAAAAAGGCCGAGAAATTAAATTGGGAGAAACTGAAGTTGTATCAAGGATTGCCTCAACAACTTCAGGAAAAAGCAAAAAATATAACAGGACTGGTTTATTACGACCTTGCTTGCTATCAAGCACTTCAGGGAAAGAAAAAGGCAGCCCTGAAAAACTTTGAGAAGGCTTTCAACTCCGGATGGAATGATTACAACCATGCTAAAGGTGACAGTGACATCGACAATTTACGTAAAGAGAAGAAGTATCTGGAAGTAATGGCTAAAATGCGTCTGGACAGTGACTATCTGTATATTCTGCAACAAGCCGAAGGATACAACAGAACTGAAACAAAACCGATATGTTATAATGAATCAGTAACTGACACTCTACCCCGCTTCACCTACATGAATCCTAACGACAGTAATCTGGTACAGTTACGGAAACATTTCAACCTGGATAGTATCGCCGGAAGCGGAGACGAAATCTCCAAAATCAAAAACCTTCTCTACTGGGTTCACAACATAGTTCCACATGATGGCAATTCACGTAATCCGGAAGAGCGGAACACAATAGCCATGGTAGAACTTTGCAAAAAGGAGAACCGGGGCGTAAACTGCCGGATGATGGCACAAATGCTGAACGAGTGCTATCTGGCTATGGGATTCAAATCCCGTTTCATCACCTGTATGCCCAAAGTGATGATCAATGATTGCCACGTCATCAATGCGGTCTACTCCAACACCCTCAACAAATGGTTATGGATGGACCCGACATTCAACGCTTATGTAACAGATGAAAAAGGAAACCTTCTGGGCATTGGTGAAGTGCGCGAACGCCTCCGCAACAATCAACCCGTTGTACTAAACGAAGACGCAAACTGGAATAATAAAAATAAGCAGACCAAAGAGTATTATCTGGATTACTATATGGCCAAGAACCTGTATTACGTAACTTGCCCTCTGCAAAGCGAATATAACGCAGAAACAAACTATCCGGGCAAAAAGTGGTCGATGTATATCTCGTTAGTTCCGGAAGGATACAGTACCAATGGAAAGCCCGGTGCCACCGCCTACGACTCACATAATGACTCTTACTTCTGGCAATCGCCTTATCAAGAATAACTTACGGAAATACGAACAAACACAATATGATGATAGTGCCGTTTACAGTTTGTACACAATACATACTGTAAACGGCACACAAACAGAAAGCTCCGCAAACATATAGAAAGTTTGCGAAGCTTTTCTTTTTATTCCGTATGGGAAGGAGAGATTAATCCCGGCGTCCCATAAATATCATAATGTAGTAAATCAGCGTAGCCAACGAGCCCAACGCAGCAACAACATAAGTGTATGCAGCCGAACGGAGAGCGTCTTCCGCTTTGGCATGATTATACGAGTTAGTAATTCCCGATGCACTGAGCCATACCAATGCACGTTTGCTCGCATCAATCTCTACCGGAAGTGTGATAAAACTGAACAAGGTGGTCAAAGCAAACAGGATAATGCCGGCAAGCAATAACTGCGGGAACGAATTCAGTAACAAAATACCGGCAAGCAATAACCACGTCATCCACTGTGAAGCGAAAGAAACCACCGGCACCAGCTTACTGCGGAGCGTCAACGGCGCATAAGCCCGTGCATGCTGAACAGCGTGTCCGCATTCGTGAGCAGCCACGGCAGCAGCCATGATGCTATTACTTTCATAAACTCCTTCACTCAGGTTCACTGTCTTATTGGCAGGATTATAATGATCGGTCAACTGTCCGGGAGTGTGAGTCACCTGAACATCGTAAATACCGTTGTCATGCAACATTCTAATAGCTACGTCGCGTCCTGTCATGCCGTTTCCTGTGGGTATCTTGGAGTATTTCTTGAACTTGTTTTGCAGGTTCATCTGCACCAGCCAGCTAACGAGAGCGATGCCAATAAAAATAATCCATTGAATTCCTATTACCATATTCTTTCTTAATTAAATTGTTATGATAGCTAATATACAAATAGCTTGCCAAAAATAAACAAAAGCGACGGAGAGGAGATTTCCCACACATCGCTTTTATGAAGAATTAGCTAAAAATTAGTCAATTGTAAGTTCCACCACGTAATCTACATCCGTCGGAACTTTAGCGAGTTCCAGTACAATTCCTTCTTTATTCTTTGTGAAGCGTACCGGCGTTTTGTCAGCAAAGACCACTGCCTTTTTCACTTTCTTATCAACGATAGGCAAGAATAAAGCCTTGTCCTGCAAATTAAGAATATGCACATAGAGTTTATTGCCTTTCTGAGTCGTTACTCCCCAATCGTGAGGAGCTACCAGACCACCTCTCGTTCCATAAATGGTTTCACCATACTTTGACATCCAGTCTCCCACCTCTTTCAAACGCTGAACAGCCACTTCCGGAAGTTCTCCATCGGGCTGCGGACCTATATTCATCAACAGATTGGCATCCTTACCGGCAGCCTTCACCAGATAATGAATCAAAGTTTTAGTTGATTTATAGTTCTGGTCTGTAATCTTATATCCCCACATGCCATTCATCGTCTCACATGTTTCAAGAGGCAGATGGCTGACACTCTGTCCGGAAAGTCCTGCGGTATTCTCTCCCGGAAGGTCACGTTCGAATATCTGAATATCCTCCCCTGCAAAAGGTACCTGATGATGATTATTACCAACCAGACAAGACGGCTGCAAACGATGGATCAATGCGTATTGTTCCGGAAGTTCCCAGTCGAAATCGGGATTGATATCCTGATCCCACCAACCATCGAACCAAATGGCTCCGATCGGACCATAATTAGTCAACAACTCTGTCAACTGATTATTCATAAACTGATAATAGCTCTTCCAGTCCCCTTTCGGATTGGGACGTCCGGTTCCGCGTCCGGCTCTTCCCTGAGGAGCGTCTTCACGATACCAGTCTATATGTGAATAGTAGAAATGCAGTTTGATGCCATGTTTGGCACATGCATCAGCCAGTTCCTTTACCACATCACGTTTAAAAGGAGTGGCTTTTACAATATTATAATCGGAATACTTGGTATCGAACATCGAGAAACCTTCATGGTGACGGGTAGTGAAACAGATATACTTGGCACCGGAGGCTTTGATAGCCGCCACCCATTTATCTGCATCAAATTTAGAGGGATAGAATCCTCCGGCCAGTTTGGCATACTCTTTATAATTCAAATTATGGTTCGTCATCGTCCACTCGCCGGTAGCAAGCATGGCATAGAGTCCCCAGTGAAGGAAGATTCCGAACTTATTGTCCTGAAATTCACTCCGGGCTTTCAGGTTAGCCTCTGTCGGTTGGTAATTTTGTTGCGCTGTCAGGGAAGCAGTCATTCCCAATAGCAAGAGAAAAGTAATAAAATGCTTCTTCATAAGTATTATAATAAAGGCCTCACCTCGCCCCTCTCTACTTTAGAGAGGGAAGAAGAAAGGCCTCGTTTTGAATTAATTCTTCTATAAAAGTCTACTTCTTCCTCCTTTTAAAAAAGAAGGATACAGGTGAGGCTTCTTATTCTTCAGTATATCTTTCAATAGTCTGCTCGCGGTCGGGACCTACAGAAACAATTTTGATTTGTACGCCCAGCTGTTCTTCAAGGAAGGAGAGATAAGCATTGAACTCTTCAGGAAATTCATCTTCGCTCTGCATCTTTGTCATGTCTGTCTGCCATCCCGGAAGTTCCACGTAGATTGGTTCCACTTCGTCGGTAATGTCATAAGGGAAGTAATCGATCTCTTCACCATTCATCTTATAGGCCACACAAGCTTTGATCGTCTCGAAAGTATCGAGTACGTCACTCTTCATCATAATCAGTTTGGTGACACCATTGATCATGATTGAATATTTCAGTGCAACAAGATCCACCCATCCGCAACGACGTTTACGTCCCGTCACCGAGCCAAATTCGTGACCAAGCGTACAGATCTGATCGCCAGTTTTATCGAACAACTCTGTGGGGAACGGACCCGAACCTACACGTGTACAATAAGCTTTAAAAATACCATATACATCGCCGATCTTATTCGGAGCAACGCCCAAACCGGTGCATGCACCTGCACATACGGTATTCGAAGAAGTCACGAACGGATACGAACCAAAGTCAATATCCAGCATAGTTCCCTGAGCACCTTCACAAAGCACGGATTTTCCGGCATCGAGCAAACCGTTTATTTCATGTTCGCTGTCTACCAACTGGAACTGTTTCAGGTATTCGATACCTTCAAACCAGGCTTTTTCAAGTTCAGTCAGGTCGTATTCATAATTCAGACCTTTCAGGATTTGTTCGTGGCGAGCCTTTGCTGCAGCATATTTTTGTTCGAAGTTATGCAGGATATCCCCCACACGGACACCGTTACGGCTTACTTTATCCGTATAAGTCGGACCGATACCTTTTCCGGTAGTTCCTACCTTAGCATCACCTTTGGCAGCTTCATAGGCAGCATCCAGTATACGGTGCGTAGGCAAAATGAGGTGCGCTTTCTTCGAAATATGCAGTCTCTCCTTCAAGTTGTGTCCCGATGCTTCCAGCGCTTCTGCTTCCGCTTTGAACAAAGCCGGATCGAGCACTACACCGTTACCGATGATATTTACTTTATCTCCCTGGAAAATACCCGAAGGGATAGAGCGAAGCACGTACTTCTGTCCTTCGAACTCAAGTGTATGACCGGCATTCGGTCCACCCTGGAAACGTGCAACTACATCATATCTCGGAGTTAAGACGTCGACTACTTTTCCTTTACCTTCGTCGCCCCATTGCAATCCTAATAGAACATCTACTTTCATTTTTCTTTTTTATTGTTATTATTTACTCTTTTTCTCTTGTTGGCCCTGTCGCATTTGCTACATATACCGTATATATATAAGGAATAATGCGAAAGTTGAAACTTACTTAGTTTGGTATTTTCAATCGCGTTCTGTAAAGCTTCATTCTGAAACTCTGTGACCCTACCGCACTGCGTACATATCTGGTGATGGTGTGTCTCGCGATTATATGATTTTTCGTATTGGGAGGAAGTGCCGAACTGGTGTTTTATCACCAGACGTGCATTGATAAGTAAGATGATGGTATTATACAGTGTAGCCCTACTCACCCGGAAATTTTCCTGGTTCATCATCTGCGAATAAAGCATATCGATATCGAAATGCCCGTCAATGGAGTATATGGTATCCAGTATCGCATAACGTTCAGGAGTCTTGCGATGTCCATTCGCATTTAGATATTCGGTGAATATCTGCCGTACCGTATCTTTCACATTTTGAGTTTCCATATCGGCGCTATTTTAGCGCCAACAAAGTTAATTGTTTTTTGCGGAAAGCAAAAATATATCTGTAAATTTGCACCCAATCACTAAAAAAATGTTTTATGACAAGAGTCCCCTTCACGCAAAATTATCGCTGGCACTTGCCTCTATTACTTCTTGTGTTCTGCTGTTCTTTCTTTATAAACAATGGCGCAATCTTTGCAGACATCATGGAATCAAGAAACATTGTCACTGCACGCGAAATGGTATACGACCATAACTGGCTGGTGCCTACCATGAACGGAGAGCTGCGACTGGAGAAGCCTCCACTTCCCACATGGATTGCTGCCGTGGTAGAAGTGATTTCGCCGGATAATCTTCCCTTGCAACGAGCCATGGCCGGACTTGCGGCCGTCATGTTAGTACTCTTTTTCTATAAGTTTGCTACGAAACTGACCGGTAACCGAACCTATGCCCTGGTATCTTCCCTGATCTTGTGCACCTCTTATAATATCATTCTGATGGGACGTACAGCTACCTGGGACATTTATTGCCACGCATTCATGATGGGAGCTATTTATTATCTTTATCTTGCTTTGCGGCAAACTGCCTGCAAGTGGCCTCTTTTCATTGCCGCAGGCGTTTTTATGGGATTATCTTTCCTTGGCAAAGGGCCCGTATCTTTCTATGCCCTGCTTCTCCCGTTCATTTGTGCCTACCTCTTATTCTATCGCAGGGAAACAAGAATGAAAGGGAAATGGACCGCACTCTTCACCATGATCTTTATTTGCATCGTGCTCAGCACATGGTGGTATGCCTACACATACATCTGCCACCAGGAGATGGCATCCTATGTATTCCACAAAGAGTCTTCTTCCTGGAGTAACCACAACGTACGTTCCTGGTATTATTACTGGCAGTTTTTCCTGGAAACAGGAGTATGGTCGCTGCTGACACTGACAGCACTGATAGTACCCTTCTGGAAAAAGCGGGTCGAAGCATCCAAAGAGTACATGTTCTGCCTGAGCTGGATGTTACTGATCCTTTTCTTCCTGTCGTTGCTCCCGGAAAAGAAGACACGCTATCTGCTTCCTATCTTATTGCCGGCCGCACTGACCATGGGATACTTATTTGTATATTGGATTCAACAGGCTAAACAGAAAATGCCGCACCTGAAAGACAGAGTGATTTACCGGATAAATGCTTATTTGATTGTAGTGGCTACATTGGCCCTTCCCGTTGCTCTCTACCTCTTCATGTACCGGGAAGGACGGATAGGTACAGGGATGTTCATATGGTTGGCTGTATTATTCCTGACAGTAGCAGTTTGGCTATTCAGCTCTGCGCTCAAGCTCCGGCCTTTCTCTTTCCTGATGGGAGTCGTAGCGCTATTTGCTGTTGCCGAGTTGTTTGTAATGCCTTATATCGGAAGTTTTGTGAGTAACTCAGATCCCAAAAGCATCAGCGCTACCCAAGAAAACCCGGAGCTAAAAGCTCTGCCATTCTATCACAGCAAAGACGAAGTGCTACGCATCGAGTTGGTATACGAAGCACATAAGAAGATCGGAGACATGGATTTAACCAATAAAGAAGAGATTACAAAAGCCCTGCCGTTTGTTCTGATCTCACAGAAACCGGCGGAACAACTGATTCCGGATTCCATCCGAAAGAATTTAAGTCTTCGCTTTATCGACTGTTATGACAACAATCGCTGGGCAAAAGGGCACAAAAGATATGATAGCGTATTTATCAGCAATGTGACAATAGTCGACGAACGATAAAGACGGACGATGAAAAGGTGTCGAGACTTCACCGCAGAGGGCACAGAGTGACACTGAGTGAGTTTTAAGTCATTGATTATCGATGTTGATAATCCGTGAAAACCTGCGTAATCTGTGGTGAAGTTTCGACACAACCTTATCGTTAATCGCTAATTTCCTCTCTCACCATCGTATACAGCATCTGTTCCGCTTCTTTATCAGAGTTGGCCATGCCTTCTACCAGGCGACATACCTGGAAAGCATGTTCTTCACTATGCTGCATATACTTACGGATAGCAAGCATTGCCGCATTACGGACATGATAACTTCCCGATTGTACGGCACAAATCGCCTGATCGAGCAATTCACCCGCAGGGCGTTCGGCCATATCTCCCTTTTTCATCAACAGACGGGCTATGGTAAGGAAGCCACAAACTTGTGTATATTCCGCCTCATCCGCAATCCACTGGAAAGTTTTCGCCGGGGCATAAGGCAGGTTTTGAAACAGATTCATACACGTAAGTTCTGCTATCTCAATATTGCGGATATCCTCTACCCAGATATCAGCTATCTCGGGAAAGAAGGTATCTATCGGCTGCAATAAACCTGCCAGAATCTTACACTCGCGGATATTCTCTTTCCACAAGGCTTGTGCCAAGTCATGGTTCTTCTCATAAGCAGCGGCGATGCTCTTGATACGGGGCAACTCAACACCAAAGTTCAGTTTATAGTCCAGCCCCTTCTCACGCATGCTTTGTGACACAACTCCGTTCATAGAGAGACGGAGCTGTGTTTTAATATCTTTCAATTGTTCTTTTACATCCATGGGTTAATCGTTTACAGAAGGCAGTGGCGAATAGTCCCTGCTATAACGCAGCATCTGCTCGGCATAGCCTTCATCATAGGTTACTTTTACATCAATTATATTTCCTTTCTCGTCGGTTACCGCATCGTATCTTGGATTCACGAATCCTTTATAAGGCGCCAGGTTCAGTTTCTTATAGCGGGCCAATACTTCGGAGTGAAGTTCGGGGTCTACTTTTACGGCATAGGTTTCTACCAGCGAACGGGCTGCTGCAAAGTCTCCGGTCGACTTGATGCGCTGTATCTCGGCCAGCAATTCGCCAAAGAGATGGCGAAGTTTCTGATAGTCGTTCACCACGACGTAAGTCTTACCGTCTTTCTGCACCATCTCCACCACCTTATCGGCCTTACCCTTCTCAAACACCCAACGGGCAATGAGCTGGCGGTTGCGCATGTGAGCCTCTTCAACACTGTTGCCCGGCTCGATACGCACCAACTGGGTCATCAGGCCATTCATCAGATAGGTATAGTATTCGGCCTTGTAAGCCTCTTCAGCCGGCACCAAGCCCAATTCCAGCAATTTAGGATCGGCTACATAGTAAAGTCCGAACAGATCGGCACGTGCCTCCTCTATTGTAGAGCCATAGGCTTTCAAGGCATCCGGATCAACTCCCGGAAGTAATTTTCCGGAACCGTGACCCAGGCATTCGTGCAAGTCGGTATGCAATTCTCCTGTCAGATCACCATATTTATCGATCAGTTGCTTTTCTGTATCACTGTACACAAACTCTTCGTTGAATCCGTTTCCATGAGCCGCTTTGTTATAAGCGTCGGTGATATTCCCGATAGTGACCGACTTGGAGCCATGATGGCTGCGAATCCAGTTAGAGTTAGGCAAGTTGATTCCGATGGCCGTCGCCGGATATAAGTCTCCGCCAAGAATGGCAGCAGTAATCACTTTGGCAGTCACCCCTTTCACCTTTTCTTTCTTAAATTGCTTGTCCACTGGGGAATGATCTTCGAACCATTGGGCATTGCCGCTTATCAGTTCAGTACGGCGCGTAGCCTCCAGGTCTTTAAAGTTCACGATGGACTCCCAGCTGGCCTTCATCCCGAGCGGATCACCGTATGTTTCAGTAAATCCGTTCGTAAAGTCAATGCGTGAATTCAGATCTTTCACCCAAAGGATGGCATATTCGTCAAACGTCTTCAGGTCACCGGTCTCGTAGTATTCAATCAGCTTGCCGATGGCAGCCTTCTGAGCTTCGTCTTCTGCCACCCCTTCAGCTTTCTTCAGCCAATACACAATCTTTTCGATGGCCTGTGTATAAAGCCCTCCTACTTTCCATACCTTCTCGACGATCTTTCCGTTCTCTTTAACCAGACGGCTGTTCAGTCCGTAAGAGACAGGGGTTTCATCTTTGGGGTCCTTCATCGCATTATAGAAATCCTCAGCTTCCTGCTGGGTGACTCCGTCATAGTAATTGCTGGCCGAAGTCAGCACCAAGTCTTCGCCGTCCGCCTGATTCACTCGTTTAGGCATCACCTTCGGATCAAAAATAACGGGTGACAGCTCCTCAAACAGTTGTTCTACCGTCTGTCCTTGAGCCAACGGCAGCCCGGAAGCATCTACACTGAACAATGCTTGTTTCAGAAACTCCGGCGTAAAGCCCGGAACAAATTTCTCCGAACCATAATGGTGATGAATACCGTTTGAGAACCATACGCGTTTCAGATAGGTGGTCAGATTCACGAAGTCCGGGCTGTTTCTGTCACCGGCATAATCCTTATAGATCGTCTCAAGCACCCGACGGATGGTAAGATTGTACTTTCCGTTCTGATCAAACAGAATATCTCTTCCTTCCAACGCAGCCTGAGTCAGATAATAAACCAACTCTTTCTGTTTGAGAGTTAAATTCTCAAATCCGGGTACGCGATAGCGTAATATCTGTAAATCTGCAAATTGTTCCACTGTATATTTAAAATTATCTGCCGCAGCAGGGTTTGTTTTTTCGGCTCTGCCGCAAGCAGTCAGTAAGATTGCGGCCGCAGCCATTGAAATAAAATGTTTCTTCATACCTTTAGACGTTGAGGTTATAAAACATAAAAAGGAAATACCTCAAAGCCGTACCCTGAGATAATTCCTTTTTATTCCGTTTCAAGAAATGCAATTATTTCTTTTTTTCTGCGTGTTTTTTACGATATCCGTTGGGTGTTTCACCTACGTTTTTATAAAATGCAGCGTAAAAAGACTGACGGTTAGCGAAACCAACCATCGCACTGATTTCCTCTACATTCTTGTCGGCATATCTTTTATCCGTCAACAAGTGCAAAGCATCTTTTACTCTGTACTCGTTCAGCAGGCAAGAATAGTTCATACCAAAGCGAGAATTAACTACAGCCGAAAGATAACGGGTATTGGTTTTCAGTTCCTTCGCCAAATCTTTAGCCGAATAGTCAGGGTCTCTGTACTTCTTCTGTACAACAATGATGTTCAGAATCTTGTCATACAACTCATCTGCCAATTCTGGTCTGATTAAAGACCGGTAAGCAGCTTTCTTTTCTTTCTTCTCCCTTAAATTGTAAGGGCGTTTTTTAGGAGTTTCTTCCTGGGTTTTGTTTTCTAAATCACTCATTGAATTAACTGGTTAGGGTTTGTTTTTAAATATCACTATTAATTTGTAACTTTAGATGTCACAAATTTCATACATTATTTTGATATACACAACTTTTTCGTATATATTTTTGATATAAAAACAATCAAAATCGTCGAAAAGTGGGTAAAAAGGGGCGTTAATAAGAATATTTAACTTTTAATAACCCGGAAATAAAGCGTACCTTTGCCCGAAAGATGAATGAAAAATATCAAATGATACAAACCCTCAAAACTTATTTCGGTTATGACAGCTTCCGTCCCCTGCAGGAAGAGATCATCCGAAACCTGATGAGTAAGAGAGACGCGCTGGTTCTGATGCCCACGGGGGGAGGCAAATCAATCTGTTATCAGCTTCCGGCCTTGCTGATGGAAGGCACTGCAATTGTTATTTCACCTCTTATTTCACTGATGAAGGATCAGGTAGAATCTCTCTGTGCCAACGGAATACCTGCAGGTGCACTGAACAGCAGCAACGACGAATCCGAAAATGCCAACTTACGCAGGGCCTGTATCTCAGGCAAGCTCAAGCTGCTCTACATATCACCGGAGAAACTGCTCTCCGAAGCCGACTATCTGCTGAGGGATATGACCATCTCACTGTTTGCGGTAGACGAAGCCCACTGTATTTCGCAATGGGGACACGATTTCCGCCCGGAATATGCCCGGATGGGATTCTTACGTACTCAATTCCCCAACATCCCCATGATTGCCCTGACTGCCACGGCAGATAAAATCACAAGGGAAGACATTGTCCGCCAACTGCAACTGAAGCAACCGGAGATATTTATTTCATCATTCGACCGCCCTAACCTGAGCCTGTCTGTAAAAAGAGGCTACCAACCCAAGGAGAAGAGCAAAGCCATCGTAGACTTCATTGCCCGCCACCGGGGTGAAAGCGGAATCATTTACTGCATGAGCCGCAGTAAAACTGAAACAGTGGCACAGATGTTGCAAAAGCATGGCATCCGTTGTGGCGTTTACCATGCCGGACTGTCTGCCCGCCAACGGGACGAAGCACAAGACGACTTCATCAACGACCGGATCGAAGTGGTATGTGCCACCATCGCTTTTGGGATGGGCATTGACAAGTCGAATGTCAGGTGGGTGATACATTATAACCTGCCGAAAAGCATCGAAAGTTTTTACCAGGAAATCGGCCGTGCGGGGCGTGACGGTATGCCCAGCGATACGATTTTATTCTATTCATTGGGCGACCTGATTTTGCTGACAAAGTTTGCAACAGAAAGCAACCAGCAGAATATCAATCTGGAAAAATTAAACCGGATGCAACAATATGCCGAAGCCGACATCTGCCGGCGACGTATCTTATTGAGCTATTTCGGCGAAACGGCTACTGAAGATTGCGGCAACTGCGATGTATGCCGTAATCCGCCCGAGCGCTTCGACGGAACTGTCATCGTTCAAAAAGCCTTAAGCGCCATAGCCCGTACCAACCAACAGGCAGGCATAACTCTCCTGATAGATATCCTGAGAGGGAACCCGACTGCTGAAATCACCGAAAAAGCTTATACGGAGCTGAAAACGTTTGGAGCCGGAAGAGAAATCCCGGCGCGCGACTGGCAGGACTATTTGCTGCAAATGCTGCAAATGGGATACTTTGAGATAGCCTACAACGAAAACAATCACCTGAAAATAACAAAGAGCGGAAGTGACGTCCTTTTTGGCCGTGAGAGGGCAATGCTGGTTGTCATCCGGAGAGAAGAGCCTGCTACCGCCAGAAAGAGAAGAAAGACCGTAAACGTCCATGCACAGGCATGGGACGGAGAAAGCAGAAGCAAGGAAGAAGACCTCTTCGAGGCCTTGCGCGCGTTGCGCAAGCAACTGGCCGACCAGGAAGCACTCCCGGCATACATCGTGTTATCGGACAAAGTGCTGCACCTGCTCTGCCTGTCGCGTCCCACAACCGTCGAAGCATTCGGCAACATCAATGGGATTGGCGAATACAAAAAGAAAAAATACGGAAAAGAATTTGTCGCGCTGATCCGCCAGTTTGTATGACCGGAAGAGAAACCGCAACCGGATTTTGTCAAGAGCAGTTTTATGTTTTATTAACCGGGTAGGCTACCGGCCGATAACAATAGGAGATATTTTCATAACACATATTGTAATGCACCGGAACAAAGCTTCATCCGGGTCGGAAGACGGTGTCTGTCCGAGTCGGAGCAACCGTCTGTTTGGGTCGAAAAGCCGGGCTTTCATCATCCGAAAGCCGGGCTTCCCCCCATATACCCCGGCTTCCCGTGCCGATGAACAGAAAAGGCATAAAAAAAGGGAAAAGCTTTCAACTTCTCCCTTCTACCGTATTTTAATCTGAATATAGTTTATGATTACGCTTACAAAGATACGATAATCAACAGCAAAAGTCAAGCTTCCGGACTATTATTTTCCGAAATTATTTGCATTGTTGCATCTGTTCGTGAACATCGGCAGGGGGCACTCCCAGCGAAATAGCTTTCTCGAAATCTGCCTTCGCCTGCGACTTCTTTTTCTGGTCCAGATAGATATCCCCCCTCAGCAAATAGGCATCGACGGAGTTAGGCGCCAGGCGGATGGCTTCGTCCAAATCCACCAGTGCCAGATCTTCATGTTTCATATCCCGCTCTACATCGGCACGGGCCACATACAAAACGGCATCTTCGGGAAATTCCACCAACAATTGGTTCAGGAGATCGAGCGATTCACGAAATTTGCCCTCTTTCTGTTCCAAAGTTGCCAAGCCGAGGCGTCCGTTATAATTCTTCGGATCAATTTCCAGCAAACGCTGGTAGTCCAGACGAGCTCCTTTATAATCCCGCCGCAACATATAAATATACGCCCGCATCAGCAAGGCTTCCGTATTCTTCTTGTCCACATCCATCACCTGACAATAATCCACATAAGCCTTGTCCTGCATACCCTGCTCCAGATAGATGGCGGCACGGTTCAGCAAAATGGGCACGGCGAGCGGCGCAATGTTGAGTGCATAAGTATACGACTCGACAGCATCATTATAACGTCCCAGCTTGCGTTGCACCAAGCCGAGATTAGAAAACAACAGAGCATTATGGGGGTTCTTCGGTTCCAGTCTCAATGCCTGCTTCAAAAGATCCTCGGCTTGCGCCAGACTGTCTTTTCCAACACACTCGACGGCCTTCTCAGAAAGTTCCTGATAGGTCTGAGCGGAAAGGGATATGGAAAAGATGGAGAAAAGAAGGAGAAAGAGATACTTCCTCCCTATCCCCTCTTCCAAAAGAAAGGGAACAATGATAGTTTTTCGATTCATAAATAATCTATTAAAAACGAACCGGTAATGGGGAGTATACGCAGAGCATACAGTTTCTTTCTCCACAGATCGGTCAGAGGCCGATCCCCGGTTCATATATATTAAAATGTCAGACAAGCGCGAGTGTGCTTTTTAATCCAGAGGATAAGCGTCAAACGCAAATAACTCGGTAGAGAGATAACGCTCGCCGGTGTCGGGCAATAAAGCCACGATCCTCTTTCCTTTAAACTCCGGACGTTCGGCCAGCTTGCGGGCTGCATAAACAACGGCTCCGGAAGAAATCCCCGCCAACAGTCCTTCCGTAGAAGCCAATTCACGCCCGCCACGGATCGCCTCATCGTCAGGCACAGGCATGATTTCGTCTACAACCGAAGCATCGTAAATACCGGGAACAAAATTCGCCCCAATCCCTTGTATACGGTGGGGAGCGGCCTTCCCGCCTTCAAGTACGGGAGACGACGCCGGTTCCACAGCTACTATATATACATCCGGATTATGCTTTTTCAGTGCACGGGCCACCCCGCAAACGGTTCCGCCCGTTCCTACTCCCGCTACAAACACAGCCACCTGGCCGTCAGTGTCCTGCCAGATCTCTTCGCCGGTGAAGCGTGTGTGCACCTCCGCATTCGAAGGATTCTCAAACTGTTGCAGAATGACCGAACCGGGGATCGAATCTTTCAGTTCCTCAGCTTTGGCTATGGAACCGGCCATTCCTGCCAACCCGTCAGTCAATACAATTTGTGCTCCCAGTGCTTTCAACAGATTGCGACGTTCCAGACTCATCGTTTCGGGCATGGTCAGTATCAACTGATACCCTTTAATGGTAGCCACCATGGCCAGTCCCACACCGGTATTTCCGCTGGTCGGCTCGATGATCGTGGCACCGGGCTTCAGAACTCCTCTCTTCTCGGCATCCTCGATCATCGAAAGTGCCACCCGGTCCTTTACGCTTCCGGCAGGGTTAAATGACTCCAGTTTAGCGATAATATTCTCTTGCAGGCCGTATTTACGACTATAACCGGACAACTCCATCAACGGAGTATGGCCTATCAGTTCGGTAAGTTTCTTTGCGATTTTTGCCATATAGCTCTCTGTTTTACCACAGTTAATGCGCAAAGATAAAGAAAAGAATCGTACCTTTGTGACCGTTCAATCTTTTTAAGTATAGAGTTTATGAAGAGAAGACTTATCCAATTCGTCACGACTTATTTTCTTTTTGTCCTCATATTCGTCCTCCAGAAACCAATTTTCATGGGTTACTACCATACCTTATATAATAAGGTGTCATGGACTGATTATTTCTCCGTGATAGGGCACGGGCTTCCGTTGGACCTTTCGCTTGCCGGTTATCTGACCGCTATTCCCGGACTATTGCTGATCGCTTCGGTCTGGATACAACCTTCCATTATCCGCCAGATACGCCGGGTATACTTCATGATCATAGCCATCCTGCTATCCTGTATCTTTATCGGTGACTTAGGGTTATATGAATACTGGGGGTTCCGTCTGGATGCCACCCCGCTTTTTTACCTCTTTTCTTCTCCCAAAGACGCATTGGCCAGTGTCAGCATTTGGGTCGTAATAGCCGGACTGGCCGCAATCGCCGTTTATGCAGCCCTGCTTTACTGGATATTCTATCGGGTGCTGATTTATCAGAAGCAACCTCTGAAAATACCTTTCCACCGGTTAAGCGTATCCGGAGTTTTGCTGCTCGTCACCGGACTCCTGTTCATCCCGATACGGGGAGGCTTCACGGTGTCGACCATGAATCTGAGCAAAGCTTACTTCAGCAGCAACCAGCGACTGAACCATGCGGCCATCAATCCTTGTTTCAGCCTGATGGAGTCGTTGTCGCGACAGGATAATTTCGACAAACAATACCGGTTTATGACGGCTGAGGAGGCCGACAAACTCTTCGCGGAACTCAAGGATAAACCGGTTACTCCGTCCGACAGTGTTCCTCAGCTTTTCACTATCGAACGCCCGAACGTAGTATTAATCATACTCGAAAGCTTCTCGTCCAAACTGATGGAAACCCTTGGAGGAGAACCCAACGTAGCTATCAACATGGATCAGTTCGGACGTGAAGGGGTCTTGTTTACCCACTTCTTCGCCAACAGCTTCCGTACCGACCGCGGCCTGGCAGCCATCATCAGTGGTTATCCGGCACAACCGACCACCAGCATCATGAAGTACCCGAAGAAGACGCAACACTTGCCTTCGATCCCCGGCAGCCTGAAAAAGGCAGGATACGACCTGCAATATTATTACGGAGGAGATGCCGACTTCACCAATATGCGTTCTTACCTGATTCAGGCAGGAATCGACAACATTGTTTCCGATAAGGATTTTCCTCTTTCCGAACGTCTCAGCAAATGGGGAGCACACGACCATGTGGTATTCAACCGACTGCTGAACGACCTGGAACAGAATCCTCCCAAAGAACCTTTTATGAAAATAGTACAGACTTCGAGCAGTCACGAACCTTTCGAAGTTCCGTTTCAACGGCTGGACAATCCGAGACTGAATGCTTTTGCTTATGCGGACAGTTGTGCCGGCGACTTTGTACGCCGGTTCAAAGAGACTCCTTTATGGAAGAATACGGTCATCATTCTTGTACCCGATCATCTGGGAGCCTATCCGCAGGATATAGACAACCTGACCGTAGACCGTTACCGGATTCCGTTGATTTTCATAGGAGGAGCGGTGAAAGAACCGAAACATATCGATACTTACGGTTCACAGATCGACATTGCCGCCACACTGCTGGGGCAACTGGGACTTCCGCACGAAGAGTTCGCTTTCAGTAAAAACATGCTTAACCCGGCCTCTCCTCACTTCGGATTCTTCACTTTCCCGAACGCTTTCGGAATGATGACACCGGAAAATGAAGTCGTATTCAACTGTGAATCGAACTCTGTCGTTTCGGACGAAGGAGAACATAAAGGAGAGAATTTACCCAAAGCTAAAGCATATTTGCAAAAACTGTACGACGACCTGGCTAAAAGATAATCACCCCATAACCCAACAACGATATGACTAACGACCTTATCCAGTCACTGGCCAACGTAGACCAGAACCTGCTGCTATACCTCAACGGTTTTCATAACACCTTTGCCGACTATTTCATGAGTACCTTCACCGGGAAATGGATCTGGGTGCCGATGTATGCCAGCATCTTGTATGTACTGCTAAAGAATTTCAACTGGAAAATAACTTTGTGCTGTCTGGCTGCCATCGCGCTGACCATTACTTTTGCCGATCAGGTTTGTGCCGGCCTGATACGTCCCGTCGTAGAGCGCTTGCGCCCGGCAAACCCGGAGAATCCGATCTCCGACCTCGTTCACGTAGTAAACAACTACCGGGGCGGACGCTATGGGTTTCCATCCTGTCATGCCTCCAACTCTTTCGGACTTGCCTTCTTCCTGGTTTTCCTGTTCCGCAAACAGTGGCTGAGCCTTTTCATTCTCCTATGGGCCACACTGAATTGCTATACACGCATCTATCTGGGAGTACACTATCCGGGCGACCTGATTGTAGGAGCTGTCATAGGATGCTGCGGAGCTGCACTGATGTGCTATCTGTTGAAGAAAATAGCCAAAGGCACCTCCTTCGGCAAAGTGAAACATACGGAAATCACGATCTATGCCGGTTTGCTGACCACGTTGGGAATTCTGATTTACGCTTTCATCATGGCATAATCATTCTTACTTTCGGAGTTCTGGAAAAGACCTCCTCTTTTAAAATACAAAAAGCCGACGGCAACGCGCTTCTTCCTTATGAAGCATGCGTTCCGTCGGCTTATCATCTTTATTACCAACCGTGAATCCGGCTACCGGTCATGTCTTCTTCGTACCCTTACTCATAGGCCGGATCTTGCTTCAGGACACCGCCTGCCTTGTCTATTTCGGACTGCGGAATGGGGAAGAATTCAAATGCAGGTTTATACACCTTGATATATCCCAGATAGGCGGGATCTTCCGCTCCGTTCACCAGTTTATCCATCAGCTTCCATCGTTTCAACTGGAAGTAACGTAAACCTTCAAAACAAGTCTCAATACGCCATTCGTTCCGGATACGTTCGCGAAGGTCATCCTGTGAAATACCTGCCCCGATAGCTGGCTGACCGGAGCGTGTCCTTACTTTGTTTATAGCATCCAGAGCTGTCGTAGTGGGTCCATGGGCTTCATTCTCCGCCTCGGCTATCATCAGCAATACATGAGCATAGCGCAACACGATTACATCTGCATCCGAAACAGTACTGTATCCGGGTGTCACATCCGTAGGCTGAATGTATTTGAGGGCGCTGAAACCGGTAGGTCCTTTATTATTCGATTCGTTCACCTGTACCTCCTCGTCTTTCCATCCGTCACTGGCAAAGTTAGCCATCATGGAGTGATTGACCGACTCATACAGACGGCGGTCCCTGTTCATGAACATCTTGGCACGTTCTGCTTTCTTCAGCGCATCATTGTTACCATACAATATGCTTTCGTCAGGACGTACGGTCAGAGGCGACTCTCCCCACGGTTTTCCATCCGTACATTCAAATGCATCCACCATATTGCGGGTCGGATCGAGAACAGCCCAGGCACCATAATACAAGTCCATGGAGTGAGTCAGGTTCGGACGCAGGAAGCGGACGGAGAACATGATTTCCGGTGATGCCAATTGTTTCTCAGAGATAAAATTGTCACGTACACGTGCTGCCAGGCTATATCCTTTGATACTCTGTAACAAAGTCAGCACCTCTTCCATCTTCGAAGGGATGGCCTTCCCATTGCTATCGTAGGCATCGAACAACAGAATTCTCGCCTTCAGAGCCTTGACAGCCGAAACGGTAAATCGCCCGGATGTCTGTGAGTCGGAATACAGTTTATCGGGCAATTCGCTGATAGCCTCGTCATAGTCGGTCATCACACGGTTCAACACTTCGGCACGGGTGGCCTTAGGCTGGTACATTGTGTTCAGATCGAGTGACTGGGTCACGACAGGCACTTCTTTGTAACACTGATACAACCATGAATAAAAGTAACCGCGCAACGCTTTACACTGTGCGAGCATAAACTTCTTATCGTCTGCACTGATATCCGATCCGGTATACTGTTCGAGTTGTTCCATCAGGATATGTACACGGGCAATGCCTTTATAGCAATTACCATAAATGTCGGTCACGAACCCGCCCTGATTGGGAGTAAGGTCTCCCTGGGCGATGGTCTTGGCCCAACCGTAGGTACCTTCACTGTGTTGCACGATTGCATTATCGGTCAATCCGTCCAGACAAGGCATAATCTGAGAGAATACACCGGAGTACATGACCGAATAGGTTCCGGCCAAAGCTGATTCAAAGTCACTCTTCTTCTGCCAGAATACGCTTTGCGAAGGACTTGACGGAGGATCTTTCTGAAGAAAGTCTTCACACGAGGTGGCACCGAAAAGTAATGTGGCAGCTAACAATATATGAATATTCTTTTTCATTGCATGTCCTAATTAAAATTCAACATTTAAACCAAACGAGTAGATTCTGTTTTGTGGATAGATGGCATCTCTTCCGTCACCGTTACGTTCGGGGTCGAGTCCTTTGTAAGGGGTCAGGGTCAACAGGTTGTCACCGGAGAAGTAAATACGTACTTTGGAGATGCTTGCCTTTTCGGTCCATACCCGCGGTAACGTATAGCCAAGTGTTACATTCTTCAACCGGAAGAAAGAAGCGTCTTTCAGATAATAGCTGTTGGGACGTGTATTCTTGCCTCCGCCCATATCCTGCCAATAAAGTTTGGGATGTTTGGCTCCATACGGGTTTTCTTCCGTCCACATGTGCTTGATATAGTCTTTGTTGGGAGAAGCGCCTTGCATGAAAGGCTGCACTCCCCAGTCAGTGGTGTAATATTTCTTATCAGCTACTCCCTGACCGATCAACGACAGGTCGAAGCCTTTCCAGGTGGCACTGGCATTGATGCCATATTCAAAGCCGGGGAAGCGTCCGGAGAAAGTACGGCGGTCGTAATTATCGATCACTCCGTCCGGTTTCCCATCAGGGCCGCTGATATCCTTATACTTCAGGTCACCCGGCTGGGTGTTGTCATTAAACTGCTTCGGCGAAGCGTCAATCTCAGCCTTGTCGGCAAATACACCGATGCACTCCAGCATGTAGTATTCATCGTAAGGCAATCCCTCACGTTTGATACTGTAACTTCCGATCTCCTCTGCGCCAAACTCAGTCAGTTTGTTGCGCGAACGGTCAAAATAAACACCGGCATTATAACGGAGTCCCTTGAGTGTGCCTCCCTTTACCATATTGGCATAATTCAGGGCAACCTCTATACCTTTATTCTCTACCGAGCCATTGTTTACAGTCGGAGCTGAAAGTCCGAGCAAACTGGACACCTGTGAAGAGCGCAAAATGTCATCGGTGGTCTTTTTATACCAGTCGAAGGTCACACTCAAACCATCAAACACCTGTAAGTCAAAACCGATATCGGTAATGGTAGTCGTCTCCCACTTGATGTTACGATTGGCATAAGCCGTCTGCTGATAACCGATAACCACTCCGTCCGAAGTTTTGGTAAACGGATAGTCATTTACCCCGGAGATCATGGCCTGATAAGGATAAAGCCCGATATTCTGGTTGCCCAACTGTCCCCATGAGCCTCTCAGTTTGAAGTTATTCAGCCAGTTGAGGTTCATTTTTTTTATGAACTCTTCTTCCGTAGCACGCCAGGCGACTGAGAATGACGGGAACACACCCCAACGGTTTTCATCGGAAATACGCGAAGTTCCGTCATAGCGCATATTGGCTTCAAACAGATAGCGCTCCTTGAAATTATAGTTGAAACGTCCGAATAAAGACTGGATAGCCCATTCTTCTTCACCTCCGCTGTTGCTCCAATCGGCCGTACCACCGGCATTGAGCACCGGCAGGTCAAAGGCAAAGTCCTTACGGTAAGCGTTGAGCGTTTCATATTTTTCCGATTCCTGATTATAACCTACCATCAAAGAGAAATTGTGTGCATTCTCCGCCAGTGACAGATCATATTTCAAGTAACTATAAAGATTGGTATAGAAACGGCGGCTATCGCCCACGCTCAGCCCCAATCCTCCTTTATCAAGCTCGGACGACTTCTCTCCGGTGTGGTAATCGTAAGTATAAGTCGTACTCCCTCTCCAGTCTTTACTTTTGTTCGACTGAAGGCGGGCAGCACCCTTGGTGTACCATGTCAATCCCTTAGCCAAGTTGATCTCTAACCACAACTGGGCATTAATATCGAAATTGTTGTCACGTTTCATCGCATTCTCTCTGATAATGGCAGGCATATTCTTGTTATGACTTTCGAACGAATAAGCCGAACTTGTCCAACGACGAATCCCCGTTCCGTCGTCCGGCAACCAAGGCATATAGGTCGGTGCTTGCGAAAGAGTAGAGAGGAATGCATCGTTCTGGCCTTGACGGGGTTGTTCCGTTTCCCCATACATCAGGTTGGCATAGGTTCCGACTTTGATGAAATTGGTAATGCGTGCGGTAAGGTCGATTGTGGCGTTATACTTTCTATATTTGAATCCACGCATAGTACCCGGCTGATCTACAAAATTCAAAGCCACGTTATAAGTAGTTTTCTCTGTACTTCCGGCCATCGAGAGATTATGTGTCTGCACTACGGCCGTACGGAACATATAGTCCTGCCAATCGAAATTGGGATATTGGGGGTCACCGACATTATTCCGATAGAGGTTGATCTGATCTTGGGTGTACTGCTTTCCGGTTCCGGAGTTCTTCCAGGCCAGATTTGCCAACTCCATATATTCTGCCGAATTGGTAATCCGGTCGTAGAGTTTGGTCGGTGTATGCAAACCAATATTCCCATGATAACTAATGCTCACCTTATCTCCCACGGCACCCTGCTTGGTAGTAACGAGAATAACACCGTTGGCGGCTCTTGCTCCGTAAATGGCTGCCGAAGCAGCATCTTTCAAAACGGAAACACTCTCGATCACACTGGGGTCGAGGTTGGTCATACTACCCGGTACGCCATTGATCAAGATCAAAGGATCTGATCCGGCAGAAGAGAAAGTCCCCTGACCACGGATACGGAAAGAAGTCCCTTCGCCACCGGGCTGTCCAAGCCCCTGATTGACACGCAATCCCGGAATTTGTCCTTGCAACAGGATAGCGGCATTGGCAACCGGTCGTTTCGAAATATCGTCACCGGTCACAGCCGATACCGCCCCCGTCAAGTTAACCTTCTTTTGGGTACCAAAGCCCACTACAACAACTTCATCCAGCTTCTGAGTATCCTCCTTCAGAACAATATTCATCGGAGTTCTCTCCGCTTTGACAATCTGTGTTTTATAACCAATATAAGAAATCTCAAAAGTGCTTCCTTCCGGAACATCCAGAGAGAATCTTCCTTTCAGGTCGGTAATACTTCCCAAAGTAGTCCCTTTTACCAATACGGATACACCAACGAGAGGTTCGCCGGCTTCATCGGTAACAATGCCGCTGGCTTTTACATTGTGCTGTTGTGTGACGGTAACTGCATCTTGCTTTAGGCTATCGGCCACAGCAAACTGGGGTGACATACATAATAGCAGCAAACTGGTACCTGCTATTTTGAGGCAATTCATTTCACGAGCTTTGATCAAACTCGGAAACAGGTTAGTTCTTTTTGTCATACATTAAATTTTTCGGTTAAACATAAAAAAAGGAATGTTCCATCCGGAAGATGTATAAATCCGGAATCAGTTTGGTCGTTCTTCTAAGTCTTCATAGGCCTTTTAGTTTTGATTATTAGTTTTCTGTCGACATTAAAACTTTGCTGAACTATGCTGATATCCTATTCCGAAAAACAATTCATTGGGGAGTAGTCCTTTCAGGACTTGGAAAGACAGGAATTTTGTACAGTTTATCAGAGTAAAAGCAAGAAATGCAGATGCTTTTTTGAAGGAACAACCGTATCATTTATACTTATTTATACCCATATTCTACCAAACTAAAATATAATACACTGAATATATGTAACTTATATCTATAAGATAGAAATTAAGGATGCCGTTTCGATTTACTACAAAAGATTGGTTAGTCTAAGTTCTCTGGTATTTATTAAAAAAAAGATTCTATTTTTGCATTTTATTAATTTTTATTCTTATCTTTGCTGCATAACATCTGCCAAAGACTTAAGAGATGTGAATTTTTTGTTAGCCTTAAAAGCTCCGAATTGCGTTTTCTACACTGCGGATATAGTCCTGAAAGAACTTAGCAATCCAATACGTACTCCAATCCTCCTCATATTTCTCTTACCGGCTCATCCGGGTGTAATCCAAGTTCTATGCCTAACTTTCTTCATCTTAGCGGCGAAGATATACATCTCCGCAGGCAAGATGTATATCTTGGCGGCGAAGACACACATCTTGGCTGCAAAGATGAAGTTTGATTGCCCTTTCAAGCAGATTTTCTTTCTATGCCTTAGGACTTTGGGCGAAATGAAATCTTATTTAAAATAGTGATTAATTTATGCCGACTATTTGAACATTAATTGTTTTATCGTGGTATTGTAGAAAAAGAAGTAATGTTTTAGCAATTGTCCTATTTTCAAGTATTTGCACGGCATTACTATCAAAAGAACTCTTTCAAAGGCAAAGGTATCCCCAAAACATGAAATTCAGGCAGATGCAGAAAGGCATCCCGACAATTACAGGTCGTAAAACATCATTCTTAAATAAGTAACAAATAAAGCCAAAAGGAACATACCTGCATTTTTGAGGAACATCCCCCAATAGCTACTATTCCAAAAATAGTGCGCCAGTAAATAGCTAAAAGTACTTATCCCTAAGAAAATAAGCACAGCAAAAAGTATCCAATATTCAAAACCGGCAGCTACCACCCCAACACACAATGTATTGACTCCCCACCACATCAGAAGATGATATAAGGCTAAGTTTGATAGATAAAAAATAATCTTTCCAAGTGTTTCCATAATCCGGCATTTATCATTTCCTTTTCATTTATTTGTCCCGAGGATATACTGCCACCGCTTCATTTTCTTTTTGTTTTCTGTCTGCGTGCGATTATCCACTGAGGACCGTCAGGAAATATTTTCAGGTTATCAAAGGTAAGATTTTGTACGTTACTTATTGAAATACTTTATATACCAGTCATAGAATTTTCGGATTCCTTCTTCTATGGAAGTAGAAGGCTTATAGCCAAAATCATTTTCCAACCGGCTTGTATCGGCATAAGTACATACCACGTCTCCCGGCTGCATCCCCATCATCTGCTTAACTGCCGTCTTACCCGCTGTTTTCTCAATCACAGAAATGAAATCCATCAGTTCCACAGGAGCGGAATTACCGATATTATAAATATAGAAAGGAATAGGATCGGCAGAAGGATGGGCGATGATCTTCATCAACCCTGCGATGATATCGTCTATATAGGTGAAGTCACGACGCATCTGCCCATTATTGAATACTTTAATGGGATCTCCGTTCAGGATTGCTTTCATAAACAGGCATGGAGCCATATCCGGACGTCCCCACGGACCGTACACTGTAAAGAAACGCACACCGGTAGTCGGTATACCGTACAGTTTGCTATAAGCATGGGCCATCAGTTCATTCGACTTTTTCGTCGCTGCGTATAAACTTACCGGTGTATCGGCCTTATCCGTCTCAGCGTAAGGCACCTTGTCATTCAGGCCATAAATACTGCTTGAGCTGGCATATACCAGATGATTCACCGGGTAATGACGGCAACACTCCAGCAAATTCAGGAAACCTACAACATTCGATTCGATGTACGCATAAGGATTTTCTATCGAATAGCGCACACCCGCCTGGGCTGCCAGATTAACCACAACATCAAAATGTTCGGATTCAAACAAGTGGTTCAGTCCGTCACGATCAGTCAAATCGATCTTAATAAAGCGATAAGAAGGGTATTTAGAACTTGGTAACAATATACCATCTTCTATCGAGTCTTTTGCTATACCAGTATCAGCAAGGCGGTCGTACTTCAACTGCACATCATAATAAGAATTGATTATATCCAACCCTACAACTTCGCAACCCTGTGCTATCAATGCTTTTACTGTATAAGAGCCGATAAAACCGGCAGCTCCTGTCACTAATACTTTCATGATTCAATCTTATTTAGAGTACCATTACGGAAAAACGGCCTATAACATAATGTTCCTTACCGTCAACAAATTTCTGCAGTTCCTTGTTCGAACGTATTTTCTTGTTCGAAATCATCAGGATGGTATTCTGACATTTATTATCCAAAACTTCTTCTTCAGTCACTTCTTTCACCCCTTCGTGCAGGTAGACATCCATATTCTCAGGACGACGTACATTCAGGACACAATAACCGGAAGTCCCTTTTTCTTTGGAAAGTTCCACTGCTTTCCGGCATAATTCGGAATAACCCAATTCACTGTTAATGGCAGGTACATCCCAACCGCCCACAAAGATAGCACAAAACAATCCGAAGGCAAGCGTATTGATAGTCTTGTTCAACGATTTCTTCCGATAGAGGAAATACAGAGCCGCACAACCACTAACTGTCAACACTCCACCGGCCACGTAAAAAAGCTTCTGTCCCAGAAATTCGGTGCCCGGCATTCGTCCCAACACGATAAGAGCGGGCAGGCCTGCCACAAAAACAACGGCAGGAAGAACCAACGTCAACGCCAGCCATTGATTCCATCGGAAATGTGATAGCAAAAGTACGGCCAGATAGACAAAAAATGGGAAAGTCGGTGCCAAATAGACGGCAAGTTTACCACTGAAACAAGACAACATCAGCAAAGTACTGAGGATGATTACCATAAAGAAACGCTCCAGATCTGAACGGATTAACCGACGACATGCCCCGGCCACAATCACCCCTATCAGCAATAACGCCCAAGGAGCCAACGAATACCAAACGGAAATAAAATAATAATAGAAGGGTGCACTATGGTCGAAAGCATTGACAGCCCGTCCTACAGTCTGGCGGAATAGCAGATCATGCAGATAGTTCAAACCTCCCTCTTCCCAACAGACACCACCAAACCAGATGAAACATCCTAACAGTAGCACGGCAAATGTCTTCCATCCCCAATAGCGTCCGAAGGTTTTCACACGCCCGGTGATAAGCAGAAAGACAAAAGTAGACAGCAAGGGTACCAGTATACCGACCGGACCTTTGGAGAAAACAGCCATAAAAATATAGAAGGGAAACAGAAAGGCATTCCGGTTCTTGCTGCCCTGTCCTTTCAGCATCCGGTAGAAAGTACGGAGGGCAAGAACAATGAACATACACATCAGCATATCCATACGCAAAACAACTGCCAACCCTAAAAACAAGCCGCAACTCATCAACATTAGCTGTGCCGAAAGACGATTGGCCGCAGATGTTTCACGTTCTACCCACCGATCCATTACCAGCATAATCACCAGAGCAGGAATGAAAGAGAAAAGTGACGCAAACCACATGGCATGACTGCCCAGCAACCATTTGCCCAGCATCAGAATCCAGAAATACAAAGGAGGCTTATCGGCATATTGCACACCGTGATTGGTGAACGTAAAAATATCACCATTGCGCAGTGCCTCGTCGACAATGCTCAGATAGCGTAACTCATTGGAGGGAGTATAATCCCGGAAAATCAGCACGGGCAATACTGCCAGCAATAATAAAAACGGAAGAAATTTACTTTTCATAGGCAACTGATTGCTTGGAGCTTTTACGCCCAATCATCAGATTGCGAAAATAGGCTACGAAACCGACCGACTGACCCAAAATCAGAACCGGATCGAGACGGAATACACCGTATGCCACAATAACCGATGAACCGACCAGACTGATAATCCAGAAACCGGCAGGCAGTAAAGACTCTTTATGATGGAATGAATAAGCCCATTGATATACAAAACGAAGAGTGAAAATGACTTGCCCCATTGAACCGAAGACCAACAGCCAGAGAGGCACCTTTTCATTTCGGAAAAAACTATCGATAAAGTGTTGTGCATCATGCAGCATAAAAGCTGCTGCAATAATGGGGGTAATTACCAGCAGAGTTTTCAGTACCCCGTGCAATTTATTCCAAATACCCTTCTCGTTCAGATTCCACAAATAGATATAATAAGAAATAAACTGTCCGAAGATAATAGAAAAATCATCACGCAACCACCCATAGATACACAACAGATAAGAACCGGCAATGCTCAGAATCCAAAATATGGAAGGAGATACTACCTTCTTTGCTTTTTCCGATAGTACCCACTGGAATATGATGCGCGCAGAGAAAAAAGCCTGCGCCAAAAAACCGATTACATAAATAAAGCCGTTACCTCCCACAAGACTACTCCATTAAGTTATTGTCGCCGACACGATAGTTAATATATCTCTTCTTCATCCAACGGTACGCAAAGCAATCGAGGAAAGGAGAAACCAGTCTGTTCCACAAATGATACTTGGATGTACCTGCTACACGCGGGAAATGACGGACAGGAATCTGTTTGATCTTAGCATCCTGCAATAAAATCAACGCAGGAAGAAAACGGTGCATACCCGTAAAGAACGGAATACGTTTGGCATAGGCCGTATGCAACACTTTAAGAGGGCAACCTGTATCCTGAACACCATCATGGGTCATCATCCGCCGGAAACCATTGGCAATCTTGGACTGGAGGTTTTTAAAAAAGGAGTCTTTACGATTGGCACGGATACCCATCACCAACTGATAGTCGGCAATATCCTTCAATAACAGGTTGAAATCCTCGGGAGTAGTCTGAAGATCGGCATCCATGTATCCCACATATACCGACTCAGCGTAGTCGATACCCGCTTTCATGGCGGCACTCAATCCGGAATTTTTCGCCAGATCCATATAAAAGAAATCCTTATTGCGCGCGCATACCTCCATGATACGTTGCTTACTGTTATCACGTGAACCATCGTTCACGAACAATACACAAGCCGTACAAATAGAGTTGGGCAAAAATTCTCCCAATTTCTGTTCCAAAGAGTAGATATTGTCTTCTTCGTTGTATACCGGAACAACGATAGTCAGTTGATAATTGATCGTTTTATTCATTGCCTCATTGTAAATATCCTGCAAAAATACAAAAAATAAGAAATAAAACAGGGGTATTGAAACAACAAACCAAATCTAATTTATGTTTTTATAGCACAAAAAGAAAAAATGAAATCGGATTATAACATTCATACAGACTTAAAACAGAAAAAGAATGCCGGAAAGAATATCACTCCTCTCCGGCATTGTCTGTTGTTTTATAAATATAAAAACGAAATCAGGCTTTCCGGATGTAATCAACAATCCATGCTCCTACTTCTTTCGTGCCAAACTTATCACCACCTTCTACCTGAATTTCGGGGGTACGTACATTTGCATCCAAAGAAGCATCGACAGCCTTACGGATCAAAGCGCCTTCGGCTTTGCAATCGAAGTATTCGAACAACATTGCTACCGAAAGGATTTGTGCCAGTGGGTTAGCAATATTCAAACCTTTTGCCTGCGGCCATGAACCGTGAATCGGCTCGAACACCGGAGTACTCTCGCCCGTAGAAGCAGACGGGAGTAATCCCATAGAACCGCTAATTACAGAACCTTCGTCGGTCAGAATGTCACCAAAGGTATTCTCCGTCACCATTACGTCAAAGAACTTAGGCTCCTGGATCATCTTCATTGCAGCATTATCCACAAACATATAATCAGTAGTCACCTCCGGATACTGCGGGGCCATCTCTTGTGCAATTTGTCTCCACAAACGACTGGAAGCAAGCACATTGGCTTTATCGACTACAGTAAGGTGTTTGCGACGCTTCATTGCGTATTCAAAACCGACTTTCAGGATACGTTCAATTTCGGGACGTGTATACATATTCGTATCATATGCTTTATCATTATCCTGATATTTCTCACCGAAATACATACCACCCGTCAGCTCACGGATACACAGGAAGTCGGCTCCCTCTACTAACTCTGCACGAAGAGGCGACTTATGAACCAAACATTTAAAGGTTTGCACCGGACGGATATTGGCAAACAAACCGAGTTTCTTACGCATAGCCAGCAGCCCTTGTTCCGGACGTACCTTGGCAGTCGGGTCATTGTCAAACTTAGGATCACCTACAGCCGAAAAGAGAACTGCATCGGCATTCTTACACACCTGATAGGTTTCTTCGGGGAAAGGATCACCTACTTTATCAATAGCATCCGCACCACAAATGGCATATTCATAGTTTACTTTATGTCCAAACTTCTCACAGACGGCACTCATCACCTCTACACCTTGTACAGAGATTTCCGGTCCGATGCCGTCACCGGCTAATACAGCAATTTTAAAATCCATATTGTTCAATAATTAATATTCTTCTATTATATTCAGCATTTTAATAGTAGCTTTGATGGCAGCCTCTGTCTGGTCGGCATCCAATCCACGGGTACGGAACACCTTTTCACCAAAACTCCAGGTGATGACTGTCTGTACGAAGGCATCGGTACGGCCTCCGGGAGGGATACTTACGGCATAATTAATCAGCATCGGGAACTTACGCCCCAAAGTCACCTTATATACTTTACGCAAAGCGCGTACGAAGGCATCGTACTGTCCATCACCGGAAGAACTTTCTTCGTAAACCTGACCGTCGATTTCGATACTCAGTGTTGCCATCGGCTTCAATCCGTGTGCTAAAGTGACAAAGTAGCTTTTCAATTTTACTTTATTGCTCATGCCATCGTGCTTCAACACATCAGAAATAATATAGGGCAAGTCTTCCTGAGTAACCAACTCTTTCTTATCACCCAACTCAATGATTCGCTCCGTAACCTTCTTCATGGACTCTTCATCCAGTTCCAGTCCCAGACTCTCAAGATTCTTGCGAATATTGGCCTTACCGGAAGTTTTCCCCAAAGCATACTCGCGTATACGCCCGAAACGCTCGGGAAGCAGATCATTACAATAAAGATTACTTTTATTGTCTCCATCGGCATGTACGCCGGCCACCTGAGTAAATACATTCTCACCTACAATCGGTTTGTTGGCGGGTATCACAATGCCCGAATACGATTCGACCACACGACTCACATCATTCAGCCGGCTCTCATCGATATTGGTTATGGCATTGAAATGGTCTTTCAAGATGGCCTGTACACTCGCCAAAGGAGCATTTCCGGCACGTTCACCCAAACCGTTGATAGTGGTATGGAGCCCTTTTACCCCACTCAGCACGGCAGCAAGCACATTACTTACAGCCAGATCATAATCATTGTGTGCGTGAAAGTCGAAATGTGTGTCAGGATAACGCTTTTTCATCTTCCGCATAAACTCAATCACCTGAAGAGGGTTCAGGATACCCAATGTGTCGGGAAGCATAAACCGTTTGATAGTGGTCTCCTTCAATGCATCCACAATCTGGAACACATATTCGGGAGAGTCCTTCATACCATTACTCCAATCCTCCAGATATACATTAACCTCAATATCGAGTTCATTGGCATAATCCACTACGGCAAGAATGTCTTCGATATGTTCTTCGGGCGTTTTCTTCAACTGGCAGGTACAATGTTTCAGCGAACCTTTGCACAGCAGATTGATGACACGACATCCGGTAGCATGAATCCAATCCAATGAAGTATGTCCGTCGACGAACCCCAATACCTCTACTTTTTGCAGTAGATTCCTTCGGGCAGCCCAGTCGCATATCATTTTCACCGCATCAAACTCTCCATCGGACACACGTGCCGAAGCTACCTCCACACGATCTACTTTCAACTCCTCCAGCAGAAGTCGGGCAATCATTAGTTTTTCATGGGGCACAAACGATACTCCGCTGGTCTGTTCACCGTCGCGGAGAGTCGTGTCCATGATTTCTATTTTGACGCCTTTTCCCATTGTTCTATTTTATCTTTATTAGTCAACAAAAAGTCGATGTCGTCAAGTCCATTCATCAGACAGTGCTTCTTGTAGGCATTGATTTCAAAATGTTCACTCTTTCCGGTAGCTTTGTTAGTGATGGTTTGTTCCGGCAGGTTAACTTCCACTTCCATCTTCGGATTCTTAAAGATGGAATCGAACAACTCTGCAAGGAATTCCTCGGTTACCACAACCGGAAGAACGAAATTATTCAATTCATTATTTTTATGAATATCTGCAAAGAAACTACTCACCACTACACGGAAACCATAATCAGCAATGGCCCAGGCAGCGTGCTCTCGGCTGGATCCCGAACCAAAATTTTTTCCGGCTACCAAAATTTGTCCTCCATATGTAGGGTCATTCAACACGAATGATTCTATTTTATTCCCTTGTTTATCGTAACGCCAGTCCCTGAACAAGTTCTCTCCAAACCCCTCCTTGGTTGTAGCTTTCAAAAAACGCGCGGGAATAATCTGGTCTGTATCCACATTTTCTAATGGAAGAGGTACACAAGTACTTGTAAGTATATTGAATTTTGCTTTCATCTTTTTATTTTCGATTTAAATAATTGCGATTTACAGTGCAGGCGGACAATCTCCGTTCACAAACTCCTTGAGCAGTAAATCCTCGATCGTCCTATAGCTCTATTACATCAGTTCTCTCGGATCGGTAATCACTCCCGTTACGGCAGGGGGGGCCCCCCCCCACCGGCGGGGGCCAAGCCATAGTGAAA